>ERZ761607.1837-NODE-1837-length-24741-cov-6.781982_pt1 | contig 24741 bp, 23 predicted proteins | sample MGYA00511164_ERZ761607 | MGnify/ENA primary metagenome ERZ761607 (study PRJEB28899, sample SAMN02445080) | bioreactor sludge metagenome | biome: EBPR sludge | place: Australia: Brisbane, Thorneside Wastewater Treatment Plant | collected 2011-06-22 ... | reverse complement strand
GGCGGCAGCGACCTGGCGATCCTCGATGAGGTGGTGCTCGATGGCGGCTATGACTTCCCGATGGACCCCGCCCCGGCCATCATCCTTGATATCGGCGCCAACATCGGGCTGGCCAGCCTGTGGTTCAAACAGCGGTATCCGCAGGCGCGCATCGTGGCCGTGGAACCCGACCCCGAGAGCTTCGCCCTGCTGCAGCGCAACACGGCGGCCGTGCCCGGTATCGCCTGCATCCAGGCCGCGGTGTGCGCCACCGATGGCGTTATCGGCCTTGAGCGCGGCGGCCTCAACCCCTCGGCATTCCATGTGCGCGCGCTACAGCCAGGTGAGCACGGCGTGGAAGCCATCAGCATGCCCAGCTTGCTGGAGCGCCTTGGCCTGGCGCAGGTCGACCTGCTCAAGCTCGACATCGAGGGCGCCGAGAAGGAGCTCTTCGAGGCCCCGGACCTCGCATGGATGGAACGGGTACGAACGCTCGCCGTGGAGCTGCACGACCGGCTGAAGCCGGGGTGCGGACATGCCTTCCTGAGCGCTGCGGTCCGCAGCCGGCGCAACTACGAGGTGCACGAATACCTCGTGATCGCCACCCGGGCCTAGAAGCCATCTCAACCGCATCCTTCACGCTGCGTCCGGGCCCATTGGCGGCCATCCTTCCCGGCTCACCCCCAGCAGGGCTCCAGCCCTGCGCGGGATTCGCGCCCTGCCTGGCCCCACGGGGACTCAGGCGCGCTACCGAGAGCCGTTCAAGATGGCTGGCTGCTAGAACTCCACCAGGGTGCCTACGGGCTCGCCGGCGATGAGGCGCGCGAGGTTGCCGGGCTTGTTCATGTCGAAGACGATGATGGGCAGCTTGTTCTCGTTGCAGAGCGTGAAGGCCGTCAGGTCCATCACGTTCAGCCCCTTCTCGTAGACCTCGGTGAAGGAGATGCGGTCGTACTTGGTGGCGGTCCGGTCCTTCTCCGGGTCGGCGGTGTAGATGCCGTCCACGCGCGTCCCTTTCAGGATCACGTCGGCCTCGATCTCAATGGCGCGCAGGGAGGCTGCGGTATCGGTGGTGAAATAGGGGTTGCCGGTGCCGGCGCCGAAGATCACCGTACGACCCTTCTCCAGGTGGCGCACGGCCCGGCGGCGGATGAAGGGCTCGGCGATCTGCTCCATCTTGATGGCGGTCATGAGCCGGGTCTTGTGGCCCTTGGCCTCCAGTGCGCTCTGCAGTGCCAGGCTGTTGATCACCGTGGCCAGCATGCCCATGTGGTCGCCCTGCACGCGATCGATGCCGCCCCCGGCCTGCATGCCGCGGTAGATGTTCCCGCCGCCGATCACCACGGCCACCTCAACGCCCTTGTCGGCGATGGCGATGATCTCATCGGCATACTGCCCCAGCCGCAGCGGGTCGATGCCGTAGTCCTGTTGACCCATGAGGCTCTCGCCGGAGAGCTTCAGGAGGATGCGCTTGTACTTGTTCGCCATGGTCGCTGGAGCGGCCCAAAGAAAAGAAAAGAGGGAGGCACCGGGCCTCCCTCTGCGATGCATCGCTTCCGGCTCAGATGGTGAGCGAGTGGCGCTTGAAGCCGGTGACCTTGAGGTCCTTGTCGGCGGCCTTCACGTACTGCTCCACGCTGAGCTTGTTGTCCTTGATGAACTCCTGGGCGAGCAGGGTGCTCTCCTTGAAGAACTTGTTCAGACGGCCCATGGCGATCTTCTCGGCCATGTCAGCGGGCTTGCCTTCCTGGATGGCCAGCTCCTTGCCGATCTCGATCTCCTTGTCGATCACGCTCTGGGGGGTGCTCTCCTTGTCGAGCGCGATGGGGGCCATGGCGGCCACCTGCATGGCCACATCCTTGGCCACGGTCTCGAACCCGGCCTTGCTCAGGCCGACGAGGCTCGCCACCTTGTTGCCCGGGTGGTTGTAGGCGAACACGAAGCCGGCATCCAGGGCGTGGCAGGCGCTCACGTCGATCTTCTCCCCGATCACCCCGGTCTGCTCGATGAGCTTCTCAGCGATGGTGAGGCCGTTGCTATCGTAGGCGGCGGCCTTCAGCGCCTCCACGGTGTCCGTGCCCTTCTCCAGCGCGATGGCGGCGATGCGGTCGGCCATGGCAGCGAAGTCGGCGTTCTTGGCCACGAAGTCGGTCTCGCAGTTGGTGCACACCAGCACGCCGCGGGTGCCGTCGGCGGCGGTCTTCGCGATCACGAGGCCTTCGGTGGCGTCGCGGTCGGCGCGCTTGGCGGCCACTTTCTGGCCCTGCTTGCGCAGCAGGTCGATGGCGGCATCGAAGTCCCCGTTCGCCTCGGTGAGGGCCTTCTTGCAGTCCATCATGCCCGCGCCGGTCATCTGGCGCAGCTTGTTCACATCAGCGGCGGTGATAGCCATGGTGCTCATCGTTGCTTGGTTTGCGACCGCTCGGATCAGGCGTTCTCATCGGTGGCGGGAGCGGCCTCATCGGCAGCTGCCACCTCCGTGCCTTCCTCCTCGGCGTTCTCGTCTACGGCGGTCTTGTCGTTCTTGCGCTCCTCCAGGCCCTCGTTGATCGCGGCGATCATGGTGTCCACGATGAGCTCGATGCTCTTGGTGGCGTCGTCGTTAGCCGGGATGGGGAAGTCCACCAGGGTGGGATCGCTGTTGGTGTCCACCATCGCGAAGGTGGGGATGTTGAGCTTGCGGGCCTCGGCCACAGCGATGTGCTCCTTCACGATGTCCACGATGAACAGCGCGCTGGGGAGGCGGGTGAGGTCGGCGATGGAGCCCAGGTTCTTCTCCATCTTCTCGCGCTGGCGGCTCACCTGCAGCCGCTCGCGCTTGCTCATGTTCTCGAAGGTGCCGTCGGTCTTCATCCGGTCGATGGTCGCCATCTTCTTGATGGTGCGGCGGATGGTGCCGAAATTGGTGAGCATGCCACCGCTCCAGCGCTCGGTCACGAAGGGCATGCCCGTGGCCTTCACCTTCTCGGCCACGATGTCCTTCGCCTGCTTCTTGGTGGCCACGAAGAGCACCTTCTTCCCGCCGCGGGCGATGCTCTTCATCGCGTTGGCGGCCTCCTCCAGCTTGGCGCTGGTCTTGTTCAGGTCGATGATGTGGATGCCCTTCTTCTCCCCGAAGATGTACGGGGCCATGTTGGGGTTCCACTTCCGGCGCAGGTGGCCGAAATGCACGCCGGCGTCGAGCAGGCGTTCGAATTCTACACGTGCCATTTCCTTGTTGAGTTCACGTTCCTTGTTCCCGTTATCACAGGCATCCCGCCGGTAGCCATCCGCCCAAGGGTGGATGAGTCCGCCGGGATTGGATCCTGAACAAGCGCAGGGACCTTAACGCTTGCTGAATTGGAAGCGCTTGCGCGCCTTCTTGCGTCCGAACTTCTTCCGCTCCACCGCGCGGGGGTCGCGCGTCATGAGCTCCTCGGCCTTCAGTTTGGGCTTGTGCTCGGGGTCGAGCTTCACCAGTGCGCGGGCGATGCCCAGGCGCACGGCGTCCACCTGGCCGGTGATGCCGCCGCCGTCCACCGTCACGGTGGCGTCGTACTTGCCCACCGTATCGGTGAGCTTGAAGGGCTGCTGCAGCTTGAACTGCTGCAGGAGGATCGGGAAGTACTCCTTGCTGTCGCGGCCGTTCACCGTGATGGTGCCGCTGCCCTCGGAGAGGATGACGCGGGCAACGGAGGTCTTGCGGCGACCGAGGCTGTTGGTGGTTGCCATCTTACTTGATCTTGTTCAGGTCGAAGGTGCGCGGCTTCTGGGCTTCGTGCTTGTGCTGCGTGCCCGCCACGACGTGGAGGTTGTTGAAGAGGCGGCGGCCCAGGCGGTTCTTGGGGAGCATGCCGCGCACGGCGATCTCCAGCAGGGCCTCGGGCTTGCGGGCCTTCAGGTCCTTGGCCTTCTCGCGGGTCTGGCCGCCGGGGTACAGGCTGTAGCGCTGGTACTCCTTGTCGGCCATCTTGTTGCCGGTGAGGCGCACCTTGTCGGCGTTGATTACCACCACATGGTCGCCGCAGTTCACGTGCGGGGTGAAGGTGGGCTTGTGCTTGCCGCGCACGAGCATCGCCACTTTGCTGGCGAGTCGGCCAATTACTTCGTTCTCAGCGTCTACCAGCAGCCACTCGGGCTGCACGGTGGCCTTGTTGGCCATGCTGGTGGTGTGGGTCGTCGATGCCACTGGACTGCGTATTGAAAGGGTGCTTTCCGGAAAACGGGCTGCGAAGATAGCGGCTTTTCCCGGAAACGAACAATCCCCTGTTCGCAGAGCGGCCTCTGCCCCCTGGGAAGCAGAGCGCCCCGCCGGGCGGGCGGGGCGTCTCCGGTTCGCTTGGCGCTGCGCTCAGGGCTGCTTCTTGGCCTCAGCGGCGCACTGCTCCTTGGCCATTTCATAGCCGTCCTTGTAGTCCTCGTAATCCATCTTGGATGCGCCATCGGCCAGGCTGATGGACTTGAACAAGGCCATGGCGGTGGCGCAATCCCCCTTGGCCAGCAGGAGGAGCCCGTAGTTGTACTTCGCCCGCAGCTGCGCCACCGGCTTCAGTGCGGCATCCTCGGCCATCCCCCTGAACATCTCCACCGCCGAATCCACCTCATCGAGCTCGAAGTGCTTGATGGCGGGGTCGAGCCGCTTGTTGAAGCCGGGGTCCGTCTTCAGCTTGATGGTCTCCATCAGCACGTAAGGCGCCACCCACTGCCGGAACTTCTCTTGGAATCTGACGAGCGCCTCACGCTGCAGCTCGCCCTTGTTGATGTCAGCAGCGCCGATGTAGCCCATACCGGAATTCTTCGCCTCGATGGTGACATAGTCGTTGAACGAGCCCTTGGTCTCGCCCGTCTTGAGGTCGAGCAGCGTGAAATTCACCGAGAGGATGTAGGTGCCCTCCTTGTTGTTGTAGGCGATCCCTCCGCCGTAGCGGTTCAGCGGAATCCGGCCGGAGGAGCTGGCCTGGAAGAAGTCATCCTGCTGCACACGGCCGGTGAGCATGATGCCGGAGCCCCCGATGAGCTTCCCGATCTCGGTGACGGTGGTCTCATCGAAGTTGCCGGAAAGCTGCTTCTTCTGGTCCTTAAGCACCTTCTCCAGCTGGTTGCGGTCGTAGATCCTGGGGCCGTCCTTCAGCTCGTTCATCACCTGGGCAACGGCCTCGGAGATGTCGCGCGAGCGGTCCGTGATGGCTTGATCGGGCGCGGCGAAATCGCCGATGACAATGGCCTTGTGCTCCGACCAGTCGCGCTTCGGCTGGCGGTTGAACTTCACATCCACCGTGCGGGCTTGCGCGGAGGCCACGGTGGGCAGGAGGAGCACGCCGGCGAGGGAGAGGGTCGGCAGGGGCTTCATGGGCAGGTAGGGTTTGGTGGTGCGTCGGTTGCCAAGGATGGTGCCAGGCATGCATCCATCCGCGGGCGATAGTGCCCGGCCGTCGGTCGGCCCGCGCTCAGAAGCGCGCAGCGAGGCCGAGGTTCAGATAGGCGATCCCATAGCCGAACTCCAGGTAGGCGCCGATCTTCTCGGTGAAATAGTACCGGGCCCCGAGGTAGGTGGAGAAGGTGGCGAAGCTGATGCTCCCGCTGTAGCCGTAGTCGTAGTCGCTGGTCACGCCATTGATCGTGCGCGTGGAGCGGTTGCGGTAGCTGCCGATGTTGTACCCGAGCATCAGGCCCCCGTAGACATCCAGCTCATCCATTCCGTGCCACTCGTTGTAGTGCCAGCTGCCGCGCAGGCCGATGATCGTGTTCGACCAGCGTTGGTCGTAGTTATAGGTGGTGTTCGCCCAAGGATAGGTCTGGGTGGCTTCGTAGCGGACACTCTTGTTGGCGAGGAAGGCCCCCACGCCCAGCACCCCAGGGCCCAAGGGCGCCACGCCGCGCTCATAGCTGAACGCCAAGGTCGGCGACACCGAGTAGCCCGAGGCGCCGCTGGCGACATAGGAGTAGCGGTATCCGCCGAGCCCGATGCCCAAGTTGATGGCATTGGTGCCGACATCGAAGGATTGCGCAGCAGCCGCAGGCGCCATGAGTGCGGCGGCCAGCGCGACCGTGAACAAGGAGGTAGGGCGGTTCATGAATGGATGGTTTGGTCGCGCAAGTTGCGAAACGTCGATGAATGCCGCGGAAGTTTCCGACAAAGGCACAGCCGGCCTCGACCGATGCAGGTGTACGGCCAGGGGCAGCGCTCGCCGCCTGAATCCATCCATGCCTTCCCTCACCGGATCACCCCCAGTTCCCTGCCCACCTTGCCGAAGGCCGCCAGCGCCTTGTCGATATGGGCATCGGTGTGGGCTGCGCTCAGCTGCACACGAATGCGGGCCGTGTCCTTGGGCACCACCGGGTAGAAGAAGCCGATCACATAGATGCCCTCCTCCAGCAGCTTGTCGGCCATCACCTGGCTCAGCTTGGCGTCACCCAGCATCACCGGCACGATGGCCGCGCCCGCGCCGCGCGTCCTGAAACCCAAGGCCTCGATGCCGCTCCGGAAACGGTCCACGTTGCGCTCCAAGCGGTCGCGCAGTTCGGTGGTGCGGCTCAGCAGGTCGATCACGGCGATGCTGGCGCCCACGATGGCCGGGGCCAGCGAGTTGCTGAAGAGATAAGGGCGCGAGCGCTGGCGCAGCATCTCGATGATCTCCTTGCGCCCGGTGGTATAGCCGCCCATGGCCCCGCCCAGGGCCTTGCCGAGCGTGCCGGTGATGATGTCCACGCGGCCCATGACCCCGCAGTGCTCCACGCTGCCACGACCGGTCTTGCCGATGAAACCGGCTGCGTGGCACTCATCCACCATCACCAGTGCCTCATACCGGTCGGCCAGATCGCAGATGCCCTTCAGATCGGCCACGATGCCATCCATGCTGAAGACCCCGTCGGTGACGATGATGATGTGGCGCGCGCCATCCGCACGGGCCGCCTTCAACTGAACCTCCAGGTCGGCCATGTCGTTGTTGGCGTAGCGGTAGCGCTTCGCCTTGCAGAGCCGCACACCGTCGATGATGCTGGCGTGGTTGAGCGCGTCGCTGATGATGGCATCCTCTTCGCCCAGCAGCGGCTCGAATACACCGCCATTGGCATCGAAACAGGCGGCGTAGAGGATGGTATCCTCCGTGCCGTGGAAGGCGGCCAGCTTGGCCTCCAGCTCCTTGTGGATGTCCTGCGTGCCGCAGATGAAGCGCACGCTGCTCATCCCATAGCCGTGGGTATCGAGCGTGGCGTGGGCGGCCTTCACCACCTCGGGGTGCGAGCTGAGGCCGAGGTAATTGTTCGCGCAGAAGTTGAGCACCCGCCTTCCGTTGACGGTGATTTCGGCTCCCTGCTCACTGGTGATGATTCGCTCGCGCTTGAATAGGCCCGCCTCTTCAATGGCCGTGAGTTCGCGCTGAAGATGGAGCTGGAGCTTGCCGTACATGTTCATGCTGGATTGGTCGGCGAAAGTAGATGGCTGGGGGTGCCGACGCGTGTACTTGGAGATCACGGCCGGAGACTTGACAAAAATCATGTTCGTCGTACTTTGCACGCCCCTCAACGGAACCATGCGCGCCTTCATCGCCAAATTCCCGGTCCTCTCGTTCGTGGCGCTGGCCCTCAGCTACCAGTTCGCCGTGGTGGGCTTCACCTGGTGGCGCCTCGATGGCGGCCATGACCTTGATGGAGACGAAACGGCGCACATGGTGTTCCGCCTGCGCGCGTTCGGACCGCTTGTGATCGCCGTGCTGCTCACCATGCTCCTTGAAGGGCGCAACGGCCTTCGCAATCTGTTCGGGTCCTTCTTCAACTGGAAGGTGGGTGCCCAATGGTACGCGCTCGCCTTCAGCTGGAAGTTCGTGTTCACGTACGTCGGCGTGATCGCGCTGCTCGTCCTGGGCATCCGCGATTGGCCCGGCTGGGGTGCCGGCAAAGGGCCCACCGGCCTGGTGCATGCCGCCGAGGCCATGGTGGGCAACCTGCCCTTCATCATCGGCATCGCCCTGGTGGAGGAGACCGCTTGGATGAAGTACTGCGTGACCCGGCTGCAGGAGCGTTACTCCGCCTTCCTTTCCTGCCTGCTCGTGGGTATGTGCTGGGGCCTTTGGTACCTGCCGATGCTCCTGGTGGGCGAAGGCGTGCCCGATGGCTACCCCTGGCCCGTGTTCCTGCTGAGCATGACCTGCCTGACCATCCTGCTCGGCTGGACCTACAACATGACGCACAGCGGCACGGTGCTCCTGATCATGCAGATCGTGAGCAACTGCGCGTTCTTCCTGATTCCCGTACTGCCGGCCTGGCACCATGGGGATGCCACCTATGTCACGAGCTTCGTCGCCGTGAACTTCCTCAGTGCCCTCACCATCGTGGCGGTCTTCGGATGGCGGGAGCTCGGCACCCGGCCTCGCGCGCGCTGGAGCGATGGCCTGAAGCGGACCGCTGAGGAGGAGGAGCCCGTGAGCCAGCCCGTCACGGCGTGACCGGGGCGTGCGCCTTCTTGCACCTGCCGACCTCCTCCACTTGCCTCGCACTGCGCGGGCGACGATCGTGCCGTGATGGCATGCCGCGCTTGGGAGTCCTCACACCGGGGAATCCGGTGGCATCCGCGACCGAAGGGCGGCGCTGGAGGCTGCTTCAGCCCTTATCCACCACGCGCGGCACCTTGAAGTAGTCGCTGTCCTTCACGGGCGCATTCATCAAGGCTTCCTGCTTGGTGATCGAGACCTGCGCCACGTCTTCGCGCAGCACGTCGGCCTCTTCGGTCATGAAGATCAGCGGCTCCACGCCCTTCGTGTCCACGGCATTGAGCCGCTCCACGAATGATAGCACGCGCTCCATGTCAGCGAGCATGGCCTTCCGAGCCGCGGGGTCGCTGTAGTCGAGCCGGGCCAGCTCTGCGATCCGGTCCAAGGTGGCGTCGTCGATCCTCATGGGTGCGAAGTTGGCGATTGCCCGACGTCGTCTGCAAGCAGGGGGCCTTCGATGACTTCGTAGACCCGCCGTCGCAGCGCCGGCAGGTCGGCCTCCGTGAGGCCCTGCGTGGGGATGGGGTCGTGCACGACCGCCCGGGCGACTCCGGGCCTGGCGCGCGCAAGCAGCTCGAGCGGCTCGCCGAAGAGGCGCCAGTGGTCCAGGAAGGTGACGGGCACGATGGGGACCTGCTTCTCGATCGCCAGCTTGAAGGCTCCGTCCTTGAAGGGCTTCATCCGAGGGGTGCAATCGGGGATGGTACCCTCGGGGAAGAGGGCGATGCTGGTGCCACGGTCGATGGCCTGCGCCGCGCGCCGGAAGGCCTTGGCGGCTTCGGTATGGCTGCCCCGATTCACGGCGATGTTCATGCCCTTGAAGAAGATGTTGAAGAGCGGCCATTTGAGCAGTTCATACTTGCCCATGAACAGGAAGTACCGCGGAATGACGTTGTACATCTGGATGATGTCCAGGTAGCTGCTGTGGTTGCAGCAGATCACATAGGGCGGTTCCGGCAAGGGCGCCCGGCGGACCAGTCGAACGGGGACACCGCTGGCCCACTGCAGGAACCAGGCCCAAGCCCGCTTGAGCCGGAAGGCCCTGGCATAGCGGTCGGGTTTCTTGAGCAGCACCCGGAACGGCAGGTAGAGCAGCACCAGGGAGCTGAAGAAGACGAAGCCGAACCACAGCTTGTAGGCCCAGCGCAGGGGCAGGAAGAGCCAACGCGCCACAGGGTTCCTGCGGCTCTCTCCATCGCGCACGCGCGGGCGCTCGGGTAAGGCTGCCGGAGTCATGGAAAGGCCGCGAAGGTAGAAGGCCCCACCTCGGCCGTGCCGGATAACTTCGCCGCCGGCCGCATCGACCAGCCCGCATGGCACGCATCCTCACCGGCATCCAGAGCACCGGCACGCCCCACCTGGGGAATGTGCTCGGCGCCATCCGACCCGCCATCGCCATGAGCACGGCGCCGGGCAACGATTCCTTCCTCTTCATCGCCGACCTGCACTCGCTCACCCAGATCAAGGATGCGGCCGTGCTCCGCAGCAACACTTACAGCGTGGCCGCCGCGTGGCTCGCATGCGGGCTGGATGCGCACCGCACGGTGTTCTACCGCCAGAGCGATGTGCCCGAGGTGACCGAGCTGGCCTGGTACCTCAGCTGCTTCTTCCCCTATTCGCGCCTGGCGCTGGCCCACAGCTTCAAGGACAAGGCCGACCGGCTAGAGGACGTGAACGGCGGGCTCTTCCTCTACCCCATGCTCATGGCCGCCGACATCCTGCTCTACGACGCGGAGCTGGTGCCCGTGGGCAAGGACCAGAAGCAGCACCTGGAGTTCACGCGCGATGTGGCCGAGCGCTTCAACCACCAGATGGGCGACACCTTCGTGCTGCCCGATGCGCGCATCGACGAGCAGGTGATGATCGTGCCCGGCACCGACGGCGAGAAGATGAGCAAGAGCCGCAACAACCTCATCCGCCTCTTCGCGCCGGAGAAGGAGCTGAAGCAGGAGGTGATGGGCATCGTTACGGACAGCGCGCCGCTCGAAGCGCCTAAGGACCCCGAGACGAACAACGTGTACAAGCTCTTCAGGCTCGTGGCGCCCTCCGATGCGGTGAATGCCATGGCGGAGAAGTTCCGCGCGGGCGGCTATGGCTACGGCCACGCCAAGAAGGAGCTGCTGGGCGCCCTGCTCGATGGCTTCCGCGCCGAGCGCGACACCTACGCCCGCCTGATGAACGACAAAGCCGAGCTCGATGCGCGACTGAAGGAAGGTGCGGACAAGGCGCGGGCCGTGGCGAGCGGGGTACTGAATAGGGTGCGCGAGAAGCTGGGTTACTGACCCCGCTGAAGCTTTTCGAGGTACTGGCGGTACAGCTGCTTCTGATGGTCGTCGAGCACGATGCGGCGGCCCTCGATGAAAGCCCAGCGCACATCGTTGCCGCGCATGTCCAGCGCATCGCCCGCGGAGACGATGACCGTGGCATCCTTGCCCACAGCAAGGCTGCCGCAGCGCTGGTCGATGCCGAGGATGGCGGCGGCATCGAGCGTGATGGCACGGAGCGCATCCTCGGAAGAGAGGCCGTAGGCACGCGCGGTGCCGGCGACGAAGGGCAGGTTACGGCCGCCCACGTGCTCGTGATCGCCGGAGTACCCCAGGCAGAACCGGACGCCGCGCTCCTTCAGCAGGGCAGGAAGCCGATAGGGCAGATCGATGTCATCGTCCGGCCTCAGGGGCAGGCTGTGCGTGCGCCGCAGGATCACATCCACCTGGTTGTCGCGCAGCAGATCGGCCACCCTCCAGGCGTCGTAGCCGCCGGCGATCACCATGCGCTTCACGCCCTCGGCCTTGGCGAATTGAACGGCCTCGGAAATCTCCCGCGCGGCATCGGCCCGCACGAAGAGCGTCCGGCGTCCGTCGAAGAGCCCGCGCATCGCCTCCATGCGCGAGTCGGCCACGGGCGGCGGGGACATTGCGGCATAGGCCCTTGCGCGGCGGAAGAAGTCGCGCAGATCCGCCAGCCGCAGCAGGCGCTCATCCTTCTTCTCGCTGTCCGTCTCGCCCGGCTCGGCCCACCATCCGTGGCGCTGGTATGCCGCGGGCCAGGTCATCCAAATGCCGTCGTCGGCCTTCACGATGGCGCCATCGTTGTCCCACGCATCGAGCTGCACCACGCTGCTCGTTCCGGCGATGGCGAGCCCGCGGGGTGCGCATTGCGCGAGCAGGACGCCGTTGGCGCGTACGGTAGGGGTCACGCGCGAATCGGCCTTGTAGGCGGAGCGCGCGCGGAGCTCGGGCTCGTACTGGCCGACGTCCTGCTTGTCCACGGTGGCGCGGGCCTGCTCGATCTCGATGAGGCCAAGGGGCGAATCGGGCAGGATGAAGCCCGGATACACATGCTGGCCCTTGGCATCGATCACGGTATCGTAGGCGGCCTTCACGCCATAGTCGAAGCCCACGTAATCGATCCGGCCGGCGCGGAAGCCCACGGCGCCATCGTCGATCGCGCGGCCGTCGCCGACATGCACTGTGCCGGCGGTGATGAGGATGCTCTTCGCCTGCGCCGGGGCGGGCGTGGGCACTTGAGCGCGGGCCACGGCCCCGCTGAGCAGCGCGGTGACGAGCACCACCCGGGGATCAATGCACCTCATGCTCCTCGATCAGGTATTCCTCGTCGCCGAGATCGTCGCAATGCCACAGCCGGGGCCGCTCGCGGCGGGGCTTCAGGGTGGGCGCCCCCTCGGCCTTTGCCTGCACCATGGCCCGGATGAGGCGGTCGCGCTCGGTGGCGACCCACGCGCGCTGCCCGCGGTCCTGCGCCTCATCGTAGTACCGGATGCCGTCCACGTAGGTCTGCAGGGCACGGGAATCGATGCTGAGCGGGTCACCGCTCCAGAGGACGAGATCGGCATCCTTGCCGGGCTCGATGGACCCGATCCGGTGCTCGAGCCCGAGCATGCGCGCAGGATTCAGCGTCACCATCCTCCAGGCCTCCTCCGCGCTGAGGCCGCCGTACTTCACGGCCTTCGCCGCCTCCTGATTGAGCCTGCGGCTCATCTCCGCATCGTCGCTGTTGATGCCGGTATTCACCGCATTGCGGTGCAGGAGCGCCGCATTGTGCGGAATGGCATCGTTCACCTCCAGCTTGTAGCCCCACCAATCGCTGAAGGTGCTGGCGCTGGCGCCATGGCGCCTCATTGCCGGGGCCACCTTGTACCCTTCGAGGATGTGCGTGAAGGTGTTCACCTTGAAGCGCATGCTGTCCGCCACATGCATGAGCATGGCGATCTCGCTCTGCACATAGCTGTGGCAGCTGATGTCGCGCTCCCCGCGCAGGATCTCCGCCAGCGCCTCCATCCGCAGGTCCCTCCGAGGAGAGAGCCTGCCCTCCCGGTCCTTGGCCCTCAGGCCCGCCCATGCGGCATGCTCCGCCTCATAGGCGCGCGCCTGGTGGAAGGCATCGTAGAACGCCTGCTCAACGCCCATGCGCGTCTGGGGGAAGCGCGTGCCGCCGCCCCAATTGCTCTGTTTCACGTTCTCGCCCAGGGCGAACTTGATGCGGGGCCGCGCGCCCTTCAGGAGCAGGCTGTCCGCTGCATGGCCCCAACGCAGCTTGATCACCGCGCTCTGCCCGCCGATGGGGTTGGCGCTGCCGTGCAGCTGCTGCACGGTGGTGACGCCGCCGGCAAGGTTCCGGTAGATGTTGACATCGTCCGGATTGATCGCATCGCCGATCCGCACCTCGCTGGTGATGTGGTGCGAGCCCTCGTTCACGCCACGCGCAATGGCGATGTGCGAGTGCTCATCGACGATGCCGCAGGTGAGGTGCTTCCCCTGGGCATCCACCTCCACCACCTCCGGCTTGGCCTTGGGCGGGAAGAGCGCCTGCGGATCGATCCGCTCGCCCACCGCCATCACCTTCCCCTGATGGATGAGCACATCGGCCCTGCGCAGGATGCCGTTCGCGGTGTTCGTCCAGACCGTTGCGCCGCGGAAGAGCACGGTCTGCTGCTCGGGCGCCTTCGTCCAGCCGAAGCCGACAAGGGGGCGGCTGATCGGGCCGCGGGCCGGCGTCGGCTTCGTCGCTGCCGTATCGGGCTTGGCGCCCTTGCCGGGCATCGCATCGGCCTTACGCACCGCGCTCCAGGCGAACCAGGCCCCGCCAGGCTTCTGCCCTTGGCCCGCCCATACGCCGCCGCCGCCATGGACGGTGCCGTTGAGGCGGATCAGCGCATCGGGCTTGCCCTTCGGTGCGAAGCTGAGGCTGAGTACGCTCCCGTTGACCTCGAAGCGCGGCTTCACCTTCAGGCTATCGGGCTCATCGGGCCGGCGGATGCTCACCTCGGGCTTCGCCGGCTCACCGCCCACCTCCATGAGCCAGATGGCATCGCCGAGGTTGAGGTCGTAGGTGCCCGCCAGCCTGGGCTGCTCCGGATCGGCCAGCAGGTACCGCTTCCCCTCCACCCAGTTCTCGTGGATCGTATTGCGTTCGTGCAGCAGGTGGTGCGAGGTGATCAGGAAGGAGGCCCGCATACCGGGCCGCAGGGCGCCATAGCGGTCCTCCAAGCCATAGAGGCGCGCAGGCTCGACGGTGAGCTTCTCGATGGCGCGCGCGCTGTCAAGACCATGGGCCACCAGCTGGCGGAGATCCTTCCAAAGGTCCTTCAGGTCCTTCCGGCCATGTGCGGTGAGCGCAAAGGGGATGCCCATGCTGTCCACCAGCTGCGGGTTGCGCATGGCGAGCTCCCAATGCTTCAGCCGCGCATAGCTGACTTCCAGCGCGTCCAGTGGATCCTCCACATCGTAGGCCTGGGGCTGCGCGAAGGGGATGATCAGGGGCATGGCCGCAGCCTTCACCTCCTCCAGCCGGGCGTACTCATCGCCCGCTCCCTTGATGATGCCCGTGAGGCCCTGCTCCTTGAGCAAGGCGGACCAGCGCAGGATGTCATTGCGGTCCGTCGCCTCCACCACGATACGCGTGCCCAACTGCGCGGCCAACGCCTCCAGCACGGCGTCCGTGTGCCGACCGGCCGGCTGGGCGGCATGCCACCGGGCGTCGAGTATCGCCTGGCGCAGCAACGCGATGCTGCCCATGAGCGAGCTGGGGTAGGGATCGGGCGAGCTGCCCTTGCTGAAGCTTAGGTGCGCAGCCGTTCGCGGCTGCACCACGCTCTTCACCGGTGGCTCATCGTTGAGTGCGATGGCCGCGGAGGTGCCCCGGGCGATGCCATCCATGCGGTGGGCGACGACCAGGGCATACCCTTGGGCACGGAGCGCCGTCGCGCGGTCCCCGTCGGGCCTGTAGAGCGCATGGGCATCAGCGTCGGCGCGAAGGGCAGCGTTCCAATGCCGGGCGGCCCGGTGCTCGGCCTTCCGCTCCTCGGCCGTGCTGGCCGGAAGCCCCAGGTCGCTGTAGGGCTCGATGAGCGCCGGCCAGAGATGCAGGCCGTCGAGGCGGCGTACGACGGCACCTTCCGGCACGCTCACCTTCTCACCGACGGCAATCACCCGGTCGCCCTGGATGAGAAGGGTGCCATCCCGAACAACGGTGCGCGCATCGATGTGCAGCACCGCCCCGGTGAAGGCATGGACCGGCTGGGCAGCATCGCGCACATGGGCCGGGGGACGCATGCTCTGGCCATGCAAAGCCAGTGGAGCCAACAGGGGCAGGAATCGGAGCGCGCGCATTCGGGTGCGGCGAAAGTAGCCGGGCGGCGGCTTCGCGGGCGCAGAGCGGGCCAGCGCCGCTACATTGGGCGCATGGCAAACCGGGAAACAAAGGAGCGCAGGGCGCCCGATGCGCTGCTGATCATCGCCGCGGTGCTCGCGCTCGCCGTGGCATGCACCTGGATCGTCCCGGCCGGGTCGTTCGAAAGGCGCGAAGCGGTCACCGAAGCCGGCACGCGCACGGCCGTGGTGCCGGGCACCTACCACGCCGTGGATGCTACGCCCGTGCCGTGGTGGGGCTTCTTCACCGCGCCGGTGAAGGGATTCACGGACCATCAAGCGGCCATGATCATGGCCTTCGTGCTGCTGATCGGCGGGGCCTTCGCCGTGCTGAACGCAACGGGCGCCATCGATGCGCTGCTCTTCCGTGTGCTCCGCTGGGCCCGCGACCACCCCGGCCGCAAGCGATTCGTTATACCGGCCCTCATGCTCGCCTTCAGCATCGGAGGGAACACCTTCGGCATGGCGGAGGAGGTGCTCGTGTTCCTCATGATCACCATCCCGCTGGCGCGGAGCCTGGGCTGGGATGCCGTGGTGGGCGCGGCCATCCCCTTCCTCGGCGCCGGCGTGGGCTTCGCAGGCGCGGCGTTCAATCCCTTCACCGTGGGCATCGCACAGGGGCTTGGCGAACTGCCGTTGTTCAGCGGGTGGGAGCTCCGCATGGCGCTGTGGGCCGTGCTTACGGGAATCGCCATTGCCTTCGTGATGCGCTATGCCGCCCGGCTTGAGGCGGATCCGCGCCGCAGCATCCTGCACGGCGTGTCAGGACGGGCCACTGAGCATGGCGCACTGGAAGAGAAGCCGCTCACCGGCCGCCGCATCGCGGTGCTGGCGCTCTTCGCCCTCACCATCATGGCGCTCATCGTGGGCGTGAACCGCTACGGATGGTACATCGAGGAAATCGCCGGTCTCTTCATCGGCATGGGCGTAGCCGCGGCCATGATCGGCGGCATCGGTGCGGATGCCGCGGCCAAGGCCTTCGTGGGCGGTGCACGCGACATGGTCGCCGCCGCGCTGCTCATCGGGCTGAGCCGCAGCGTGCTGCTGGTGATGCAGGAGGGCCAGGTGGTGGACACGGTGCTCCATGCGCTCAGCGGCGCCATCAGCGGACTGCCGGCATCGGTGAGCGCGCAGCTCATGTTCGCGGTGCAGTTCGCCATCAACTTCTTCGTGCCCAGCGGCAGTGGCCAGGCGGCACTCACCATGCCGGTGATGACGCCGCTGGCGGACCTGCTCCACATCCCGCGGCAGACGGCCGTGCTCGCCTACCAGCTCGGCGACGGACTTTGCAACTTCGTCATCCCCACCAGCGGCGTCACCATGGGCATCCTGCAGATCGCGGGCATCCCCTTCGGCGCCTGGCTGCGATGGATCGGGCGGCTCATGCTGCTGCTGGTGGGCGCCGGCATGGCCTTCCTGGCCCTCAGCGTGGCCGTCTGGCAGCCCTGACCGCGCTGCCCCGCCCTACCTTCGCGCCGCTCCGAATCCCGCACCATGAACTCCGGCTTCCTCTCCTTCGCGCACAGCCTGCTGCGCTACGGCGTGCTGCTCTTCGTCCTCGTGGCCTTCCTGGTGAGCCTGCGCGGGCTGCTGCTCCGGCGGCCCATCCTCACCTGGGAGCGCATGGCCGCGATCATCGCCGTGGTGCTCTGCCATGTACAGCTCGTGCTGGGCGCCATCCTCTACATGCAGAACTTCCAGGCCATCTCCCGCATGGAGGGCGCGCAGCTCCGGTTCTGGAAATTCGAGCACATCGGCACCATGGTGATCGCCATCGTGCTGGTCACCTTGGGCCGGTCCCTGGCCAAGCGGGCAACGGAGGAGCCCCTGAAGCAGCGCCGCATCGCCATCTTCTACGGCATCGCGCTGATACTCATGCTCTGGGCGGTCCCCTGGCCCATCCGGGACGTGGGGCACGGACTGGGATGGCTATGAGAAGGAGCCTCATCACCCTCACCGCGCTGGCCCTCATGGTGCTGGCCTGCGGCAACGGAGCCTCGGCCGAAGCCCCACTGGAGACGGGCGGCGACCAAGGCGCACAGCTGTTCCGCCTGCACTGCACCCTGTGCCATGGCAAGGATGGCCGCTTGGGATTCAACGGCGCCAAGGACCTCACGGCCAGCGCGCTCTCGCGCGCCGAGATGATCGCACAGGTGACCAACGGCAAGGGGAAGATGATGCCCTATAAGAACGTGCTCACCGCGAAGGAGATCGAGGCCGTGGTGGACTACACACGCAAGCTGGGGCAGGCGCGATGATCGACCCGCTGGAGCTGAAGGGCAAGGCCGAGAAGGCCGTGCTGGTGGGCCTGATCACCGATGAGCAGGACGCTGACCAGTCGAAGGAGTACCTGGACGAGCTCGAGTTCCTGGCCGCCACCGCCGACATCGCCACGCTGAAGCGCTTCACCCAGCGCATGCACAAGCCCGACGGCCGCAGCTACATCGGCAGCGGCAAGCTGGCCGAGGTGAAGGCCTGGATGGAGGCGAACGGCGCCGACTGCGTCATCTTCGACGACGAGCTCACGCCGGCGCAGCAGCGCAACTTGGAGAAGGAGATCGGCAAGCCGGTGCTCGACCGGCCGCGCCTGATCCTGGACATCTTCGCCCGCAGGGCGCGCACCGCGCACGCCAAGAAGCAGGTGGAACTGGCGCAGTACGAGTACATGCTGCCGCGCCTCACCAAATTATGGACGCACCTGGAGCGCCAGCGCGGCGGCACCGGCACGCGCGGCGGCGCCGGCGAGAAGGAGATCGAGACCGACCGCCGCCTGGTGCGCGACCGCATCGCGCTGCTCAAGGGCCAGCTCAAGGACATCGACAAGCAGATGGCCACCCAGCGTGGCAACCGCGGCAAGCTGGTGCGCGTGGCCCTGGTGGGCTACACCAACGTGGGCAAGAGCACGCTCATGAACCTGCTCAGCAAGAGCGACGTGTTCGCCGAGAACAAGCTCTTCGCCACGCTCGACACCACCGTGCGCAAGGTGGTGCTCGGCAACCTGCCCTTCCTGCTCAGCGACACCGTGGGCTTCATCCGCAAGCTGCCCACGCAGCTCATCGAGAGCTTCAAGAGCACCCTGGACGAGACCCGCGAGGCCGACCTGCTGCTGCACGTGGTGGATATCAGCCACCACAACTTCGAGGAGCAGTACGAGACCGTGAAGCAGACCCTGAACGAGATCGGCGCGGGCTCCACCCCCACCGTCGTCGTCTTCAACAAGATCGATGCGTACCGCCCCGCGCCGCACGACCCCGACGACCTGGCGCCCAAGCGCGTGGACCAGTACTCGCTGGAGGAGCTCAAGGCGAGCTGGATGGCCCGGATGACCACCGAGGAGTGCATCTTCATCAGCGCCGCGGCCCGGCAGAACATCGATGCGCTGCGCAAGCTGCTCTATGAGCGGGTGAAGGCCATCCACATCGCGCGCTATCCCTACGAGAGCGACCTGCTCTTCAAGGACGAGTACCTGGAGCCTTGAGCGCACGGAAGCCGGCGGCACGGCGCTCACCCTCCGCGAAGGGGAAGCGCGGCAGGAAAGGCGGCTCCGGCAGAGTGCTCCTGAAATGGGCCTTGATCGGGCTGGCCGCCGCCCTCATCGCGTTCTTCAGCCTGCTCCAGGCCGTGCGCATGGGCGCCTTCGGCGCGCTGCCCACGGAGCAGGAGCTCGGCAGCATCCGCAGCGAGGAGGCCACGCTCATCCTCGCTGAGGACGGCACGCTCATCGGCAAGCTCTTCGCCAAGGACCGCACCAACGTGCGTTACAAGGACCTGCCGCAGCACCTCATCGATGCCCTGGTCTCCACCGAGGACGCACGCTTCTTCCAGCACGCCGGGGTGGACGGCCGCAGCTACATCCGCGTGTTCTTCCGCACGCTCCTGGGGCGCGATCGCAGCGGCGGCGGCGGCAGCACCATCTCCCAGCAGATCGTCAAGAACCTCTACGGCCGCAGCGACCACGGGCCGCTCACCATCCCGGTGAACAAGATGAAGGAGGCGCTGGTGGCGCAGCGCCTGGAGCGCGCCCTGAGCAAGAACGATGTGCTGGTGCTCTACTTCAACTCCGTGCCCTTCGGCGAGAACACCTATGGCATCGAGAGCGCCGCGCAGCGCTTCTTCAACAAGCCCGCCCGCCGGCTCGATGTGCTCGAGAGCGCCGTGCTCGTGGGCATGCTGAAGGCCAACACCGCCTACAATCCGCGGCTGCACCCCGCACGCTCCAAGGGGCGCCGCGACCAGGTGCTGGAGCTGATGCATGAGCGCGGCCACCTGTCGCGCGCGAAGACCGACAGCCTGCGCCAGCGGCCCCTTCGCCTGGACTACACCGGTGGCGACGCGCTCGACCTCTATGGCTACTTCAACCACCAGGTGGAGCAGGAGGCGCGCGCCATCCTGCGCGAGGCGGAGCGGCGCACCGGCCAGCGCCACAACCTGGAGAAGGATGGCCTGCGCATCACCACCACGCTCGATGCCGGGCTGCAGCGCATGGCCGCCGATGCCGCGCACGAGCACCTGGCCGCCATGCAGCCGAAGCTGGACCGCGAGCTGCGCGCACGCAAGGCCCGCGCGGCCTGGGAGCGCGGCACCCCGCACCGGCGCTCGGCGCGGTGGAAGGCCGACCCGATGAGCGCCGGGGAGCTCTACGACCATGGCGGCCGCCGCTTGGATTCCCTGAGCCACCGCGACAGCCTCTGGCACTACCACCGCCTGCTGCACGGGGCCGTACTCATCATGGACCCGGGCAGCGGCGCCGTCCGCGCCTGGGTGGGCGGCAACGACCACCGCTACCTCCCCTTCGACCTGGTGAAGGCGCGCCGCTCCGCTGCGAGCACCATCAAGCCCTTCGTGTATGCCGCGGCGCTGGAGCGCGGCCTGCAGCCCTGCGATTACCTCGACAACTCGCGCAGGACCTACGGGGCCTACGACGATTGGGCACCCGACAACTTCGACCGCGACACCACCGAAGGCGAGGTGGCCCTCTGGCACGCCCTCGCGCGCAGCCTGAACCGCCCCACCGTGGACCTCTACTTCCGCGTGGGCGTGGACACCCTGCGCACCGTGCTCGGCGCCATGGGGCTTCCCACCAAGGATGCGGACAAGCCGGCCATGGCGCTGGGCGCCACCAGCGTGGCCCTGCACGAGCTGGTGCCTGCCTACGGCAGCTTCGCCCAAGGAGGCAATCGGATGCCTGCTCGGCTCATCACCCGCATCACCGATGCGCAGGGGAAGGTGCTCTACAAGGCCAAATCCGGCCGCCCGGTGCGCACCGTTAGCACGGAAACGGCCGCGGGCATCACCGCCATGCTGCAGCGCGCCGTCAACGAGGGCACCGGCTCCGCGCTGCGCACACGTTACGGGCTCAGCGGCCCCTACGCCGGCAAGACGGGCACTTCGCAGGACTACAGCGATGCCTGGTTCGTGGCGTACACCCCCAGCCTCGTCATCGGCACCTGGGTGGGCGCGCACGACCCTTCCGTGCACTTCAGCAGCAACCTGGGCACCGGCGGCCAGCTGGCATTGCCCATCGCCGGGCGCGTGCTCCGCGCCATCGAGAGCGACCCCAAGCGCCGCAAGCGCTACATCAGCGCTTTCGGTTGGCTCACCGAGCACCCCATCAGCATGGACTGCGCGCCGGTGCGTGAGCCCAATCTGCTGCAGCGCCTCTTCAGGCGGCACGACCAGCGCGAAGAGCCTGCCGATCAGGGCGAGCGCAAACCCGGCCTGCTCGAGCGGCTATTCAAGAAGCGGAAGGACGGCTAACCCGCCCGCAGGAGGCGCTCGCCGATGCCATCGCGCAGGGCCATGAAGCGCCGCTCCCAGTAGCGCCACACGAACCAGCTAAGCGCGATGCACACCGCCCAGTAGACCAGCAGCGGCAGCAGCAACCCGGCCTCGCGCTCCAAGGCGAACCAGCGATTGAAGACGTAGCGCACCGGCTGGTGCACCAGGTAGAGCGCATAGCTGATCAGGCTGATGAAGGTGATGGCGCGGCCCCAGCGCGGCGCCGCGGACCAGGCGGAAAGGGCCGGCAGCAGCAATGTCATGGCTACCGCGTTCAGCGTGAAGTAGTGCGTGCCGCTGAAGCGCAGGTGCTCCGCGCCATAGGCCATGGCGCAGCCCAGCATGCCCAGCAGGCCGATCGCGAGCAACGGCCACCGCGCCGTGCCCCAAGCCACGGGATACCTGATGCGCAGCCACGCCGCGAGGATACCCCATCCGATGCTGTCGAGCCGCGTGATAACGAGCTTGCGCAGCCCCTGCTCCAGGTGCCAAAGCGAAGGCGCCTCAGGCGCCAGTGCCCAGCGGGCGGCCATGGGCAGCGCGATGAAGAGCAGTGCCAGCACCAGATAAGCCCGGCGTGCCGAGGCCACGCCCAGGGCCGCTATCCCGAACAGCAGCAACGGGAACAGCAGGTAGAACCACTCCTCCACCACCAGCGACCACGACTCCCAGAAGAAGAGGTCCACCGGCTTATAGAGGTTCTGCAGGAAGACCGCGTAGATCCACGTATTGTGATTGATGATGCCGCCGGAGAAGCCAGCGAGGACCAACATGATGTTCACCGCCAGGAAGAGGTAGTAGTTGGGCAATGTGCGCAGCCATCGGCGCTGCCAGAAGTCGAGCAGGCGGAGGTGCCACGGCGCCCCATCCATGGCTGCGTTGCGCAGCAGGATGCCGCCGATCAGGTAACCGCTGAGCACGAAGAAAAGGTCCACCCCATCGATGTGAGGCGGCAGCGCAATGCCCGGAACGGCCGCCCGCAGCACATCGGCGCTGTGCCAGAACACCACCAGCAGGATCGCCGTGGCGCGCATGAGGTCGAGGCCGAAGACGCGGAGCATCGGGGTGAAAGTACCCGGGCGCCCTCAATCGAACGCCTGCATGTCGCAGAGCCTGCGGTAGTGCCCGCCCTTGGCGAAGAGCTCGGCGTGGGTACCGCGCTCCACGATGGCGCCCTCCATGATCACGCAGATCTCGTCGCAATGCTGGATGGTGCTGAGGCGATGGGCGATCACCAGGCTGGTGCGGCCCTCCATCATGCGGTAGAGCGCCTCCTGCACCAAACGCTCGCTCTCGGTATCCAGCGCGCTGGTGGCCTCGTCGAGAATGAGGATGGGCGGGTTCTTCAGCACGGCGCGCGCGATGGCCAGGCGCTGCTTCTGCCCGCCGCTGAGGCGGTTGCCCATGTCGCCGATCACGGTCTGGTAGCCGCCCTCGAGCTTCGTGATGAACTCGTGCGCGTTGGCCACCCGCGCCGCTTGCTCGATGGCCGCCATGCTCACGCCGGGCTGCCCGAAGGCGATGTTGGCCGCCACGGTATCGTTGAACAGGATGCTGTCCTGCGTAACGATGCCCATGAGCGCGCGCAGGTCGGTGATGCGCAGGTCGCGCACGTCGTGCCCATCGATGAGCACCTGCCCGCCGGTGGCATCATAGAAGCGCGGCAGCAGCCCGGCAAGCGTGCTCTTGCCGCCACCGCTGGCGCCCACCAGCGCCACGCTGCGCCCCTTGGGCACCACAAGGTCGATGGTGCGCAGCACGGGCTTCTCATCGTACGCGAATTGGACGCCCTTGAACTCGATGCGGTCGTTGAACGCAGCGACCGCCCTCGCATCGGGCTTCTCCTTCACGCTGTTCTCCACGGCCAGCAATTCGAAGATGCGCTCGGCGCTGGCCCCGCCCTTCTTGATCCAGTAGTAGCCGGTGGTGAAGCCCTTGGCAGGCGCCAACAGCTGGCTGAAGAGGATGATGTAGCCGATGAACTCGCCGCCGCTCAGCGTGGCGCCCTCGCCGATCACCAGCTGGCCGCCGAAGTACACGAGCGTCACCATCACCAGCGCGCCCAGGAACTCGCTCAGCGGCGAGGCCATGTCGCGGCGGCGCAGCGTGAACACGTTCAGCTTGTTCAGCATCTCGTTCTCGCGCCGGAAGCGGCGGCGCATCTGCTCCTCGCCGTTGAAGGCCTTCACCACCCGCATGCCGGTGAGGGTCTCCTCCACGGTGCTCAGCAGGTCGGCGGCCTTCTGCTGCGCGCGCAGCCCCTCCTTGCGCAGGCTCTTGCCCACGCGGCCGATGAGCAGCCCGCTGAGCGGCAGCAGCAGCAGCGCGATGAGCGTGAGCTGCCACGAGATGCCGATCATGAGCGCCAGCGAGAGGAGGATGGTGATCGGCTCGCGGAACACCATCTCGATGTAGTTCATGATGCTGAACTCCACCTCCTGCACGTCGTTGGTGATGCGCGCGATGGTGTTGCCCTTGCGCTCGCCGGTGTGGAAGCGCATGGGCAGGTCGAGGATCTTGTCGTACACCTCGTTGCGCAGGTCGCGCACGGCGCGGTTGCGCAGGATGCCGATGGCCCACAGCGCGAAGTAGCGCGTGAGGTTCTTCAGCAGGAAGCACACGGCCACCACCACGCAGATGAAGACCAGCCCGCCCATCTGGCCGTGCTCCTCGATGTAGGTGGCCATGCGCCAGTTGAAGAGCTCGGGCATGCGCTTGATGCCCTCCAGGCTCAGGCTAACCTCCGGGCGGTCGCTCGGCGGCGGGGTCTGCCCGAAGAGCAGGTTGAGGAATGGGATGAAGACCAGCAGCGACGCCAGGTGGAACAGGGTGCTCACCAGGTTGAACACCACGTTGAGCACGGCATAGCGCTGGTAGGGGCGCGCGTAGCGGAGTACCTTGAAGAAGTTGCGCATGGAAGCGGTGCCGCGAAGGTACCTTCGCGGCACGATGGACAGCCTACGACAGAACAAGGTGAACAGCCTGCTTCTAAAGGAGATGGCAGCGGTATTCCAGCAAGAAGGTCGGACGCTGCTGCCCGGCGGCCTCATCACGGTGACCGGCGTGCGCGTGAGCCCCGACCTGGGCGTGGCCAAGGTGTACCTGAGCCTCTTCCCCGTGCAGGACAAGAAGGCCGTGATGGAACGCATCAAGGAGCAGGCCCACCGCCTGCGCGGGGCGCTGGGCGGCCGCGTGGGCAAGCAGATGCGCGTGGTGCCCGAGCTCCTCTTCTACCTGGATGATTCGCTGGACCGGGCGGAGGAGATCGATCGGTTGCTCAAGAAATGATGAACATGGAACATTCAACGGCGAATGATCGACCCGCCGGAATGAAAAACATGGAAGATTCAACGGCCTTTGCAGAACGAGTCGGTTCCCCTGAGCGCAAGGAACGTGTCTTCGACCTGGAAGAACGCACCTGCGACTTCGCCGTTGCCACAATCGAGATCACGGAACGGATGCCGTCATCGCCTGCCGGGCGCTACTATGCCGACCAGTTGCTGAGATCAGGTGGGTCACCGGCCCTGCATTATGGCGAGGCACAAGGCGGAGAGAGCAGAAAGGATTTCGTCCACAAAATGCGCGTCGCCCTGAAAGAGCTGCGCGAATCCAGGGCCTGCTTGAAGATCATTCTCAGGGCACGCCTGCATCCCGAGCCCGAGGTCATTGATCGTGCTTTGGCTGAATGCACGGAATTGATCGCGATCTTCAGTTCCAGCGTTCGCACCGCCGAACGGAACATGGGAAAGAACTGGGACCCGAAGCCATGAGGACCCCGTTGCAGCGTTCACCAGTTCTTCGTTCTTGTATTCCATGTTCCATGTTCTCCATTCCATGTTCCATGTTCT
>ERZ761607.1835-NODE-1835-length-24753-cov-4.938416_pt1 | contig 24753 bp, 23 predicted proteins | sample MGYA00511164_ERZ761607 | MGnify/ENA primary metagenome ERZ761607 (study PRJEB28899, sample SAMN02445080) | bioreactor sludge metagenome | biome: EBPR sludge | place: Australia: Brisbane, Thorneside Wastewater Treatment Plant | collected 2011-06-22 ... | reverse complement strand
CCTCGCGCCCTTTCGTATTTCGACCTAACCGGCGAGTTTACGTGCCCACTTGAGGGCCCAGAGACGGAAGTCGTCGATGTACCCGTAAGCGGCCGGCACGACGATCAAAGTGAGGAGCGTCGAGCTCACGACGCCGCCGATGATCGCCACGCCCATCGAGGTCCGCGAGGACGAGGCCTCGTTCAGACCGATCGCGAGCGGCACCGTACCCGCGACGAGCGCGAGGCTCGTCATGAGAATCGGGCGCAGACGCGTCTTGCACGCCTTCATGAGCGCCTCGTAGCGCTTGAGGCCGTCGCGCTCGAGCTGCAACGTGTAGTCCACGAGCAGAATCGAGTTTTTGGCGGCCACCCCCATCAGCATGACGAAGCCGATCATCGAGTAGATGTCGATGCCCTTGCCCCCCGCGAGCAGACCCACGATCGCGCCCGACACCGCCATGGGCAGCGCGAGCAGAATCGTGAACGGCGTCACGAAGCTCTCGTAGAGCGAGGCGATGACGAGGTAGATGAGCAAGACGCCCAATCCGATCGCGATGATCATGCTCTCCATGAGCTCCTGGAAGTTCTCGGCCTGACCGATGAAGCGGTAGGTCACGCCAGCCGGGGCCTTCTCGCGCTCCATGATCTTGCGGACTTCGTCCATGATATTGCCGAGCGCCCCGCCGGGGCCGATATCGCCCGTCACCATGATGTTCCGCGCCTTGTTCACGCGGTTGATCTGCGAGTAGCCCTTCACCTCGCGGCCTTCCGCCACGCGCGAGAGGTACACGAGGTTGTAGTTCACGTTCGGCACGCGGGTCTGCGCGAATTCCTTGCGCACGTCCTGTTCGGCGTCGGGGAACATGACGCGAATGTCGTACTCGTTGCCCTGGTCGCGCAGGACCGCGGGCACGATGCCTTCCACCCGGGCGCGCAGCTCCGCGCCGGCCGTGACCGTCGAGACGCCGAGCTCCTCGGCCCGCTCGCGGTTGAAGGCGACCTGGAACTCGGGCTTGCCCGTGCGGTAGTTCGTGTCGATCTCGATGAAGCCCGGGATCTTGCGGAACTCGGGCATGACCTTCTCGACGTAGGCCGAGAGCTCGTCGAGGTTGTCGCCCGAGATGTTCATCATGAACGGACGCTGACCGCCGCCGAAGGCGTCGTAGTCGGCGATCTTCACGTTCGCCTCCGGGCGGAACGGCGCGAGCGCGGCCCGCAGGTCGTTCTTGGCTTGCGAGGTGCTGCCCTTGCGCTCCCGGAAGGGCTTGAGCTGCACGAAGATGGCGGCGTGGTTGGCCTCGCCGTTACGCGTGCCCACGGTGAGCGCCGTGAGCTTGACCGAATCGTGCTTTCGCACGTTTTCGTCCACGCGGGCGGCGATCTCGGCCATCTTGTCGAGCGAGGTGCCGGGCGGGGCTTCCAGGTTGACCTGGAAGATGCCGCTTTCGTTCGCCGGCAGGAAGCCCTTGGGCAGCGCGCCCATGAGCGCGATCGATCCGACGAAAGTCATGATCGAGGCGAAAAGAACCGTCTTGGGACGACGGAGCGTGAAGGCCAGCACGCGCTCGTAGATGTCTTCGAGCCACGCCTGGAAGCGATCGAAGGCCTTGAGGACCTTGCCCACGGGACCGTCGCCCGGGCCGTGGTGACCGCCGCCCCAGTGGGCCGAGAGCATGGGCGCGACCGTCATGGCGTCGAAGAGCGAGATGGCCATGGCGAAGACGACCGTCAGGCCGAACTGCCGGAAAAACTGACCCACGACCCCGCTCAAGAAGGAGATCGGGCCGAAAACGGCCATGATGACGATGGTGACGGCCACGACGGCCATCGCGACTTCGTTGGTGCCGTCGGCCGCGGCCTTGTGCGGATCCTTGCCCATGGCGACGTGGCGGAAGATGTTTTCGCGCACGACGATCGCGTCGTCGATGAGCAGGCCCACGGCGAGGGTCATCGCGAGCAGGGTCATCGTATTGATCGTGAAGCCCATGATGTACATGAGCACGAAGGCGCCGAGCAGCGAGTTCGGGAGCGCGAGGCCCGTGATCATGGTGGACTTGGCGCTACCCAGGAAGAAGAAGACGACGACGATACAAAGGATGATACCGATGATGATCGTTTCGTAGACGTCGGCCACGTTGGCGCGGATCTCGACGGCGCCGTCACGCACGAGCGTCATCTTGGCTTCCTTGCCGCGAGCCTTCAGCACGTCCTCGATCTTCACGAGGCTCGCCTTGACGGAGTCGGACACGGCCACGGTGTTCGTGCCGGACTGGCGGTAGACGTCTAGGAAGAGCGCCGGAGCGCCGTTCACGGCGCCGCGGGTCTTCTCGCGCTCGAGGCCGTCGACGACCTTGCCGATGTCGCGCACGCGCACGGCGCGGTCCGAGCCGAAGAAGTTCACCGCGACTTCCGAAACGGATTCCGGCGTGTTGAATTCGCCGAGCGTGCGGAAGATCGTCTCGACCCCGCCCTCGGAGACCTTGCCCATGGGCACGTTCATCGAGCTCGACGCCACGCGGGCGGCGATCTGCTGCATGCTGACCTCAAAGCGGTCGAGCTTTTTCTTGTCGACGAGGACCTGGATCTCGCGCTTGCGGCCCCCGACGACTTCGACGAGCCCGACGCCCGCGAGACGCTCGAGCTGCGGCTTCACGACGAGATCGGCCATGTCGAAGAGCTCGGTCGGCGAGGCCTGCGCCGTGAGCGCGAGCCGCACGATCGGCTGGTCGGCGGGGTCGATACGCCGGATGAGCGGCTCCTGGATCTCCTTGGGCAGGTTATTGCGCGCGGCCTGCAATCGCCCGCGGACCTGTTGTTCGGCGTCCTTGATGTCGGTGCCGAACTTGAACTCGATCACGACGATCGAGACGCTCTCGAGGTTCGTCGACGAAAGTTGGTTCAAACCCGGCAGCGAGCCCATCTCGTCCTCGATCGGCTTGGAGACGAGCGACTCCACGTCGTAGGGCGAGGCGCCCGGGTAGACCGTCTGGATCGTGAGGACCGGGATCGAGACGTCGGGAAAGAGATCCACGCCCAGCTTCCGCACGCTGAGCAGACCCACGGTGAGCATCACGAGGATGATGCTCGTGATGAAGACCGGGCGTTTGATGCTGATGTCGGCTAAGTTCACAGGGCCTCCACGGCTTCTTGGGTCATGTAAAGGCGGGTGGCCGCCTCAAGCTTGCGTTGCTGGGCGCGGAGCTGCAGCAGCCCGAAGCGGGTGTCGGCGACCTCCTGCTCGAAGGTCACGACCTGGGCCGTCACGGTGCGGCCGAGCGAGAGACGCTCCTGTTCGCGGGCGAGACGCGATTCCTGCGTCTTCACGAGCGCCTCCATCGCGCGGACGCGCGCGGTGAGCTCGGCGTGGCGACGCGCGAGCTCGGACCACGAGCTGGCCGCGTCGCGGTTGCCCTTCTCCATGCGCAGGCGCGCGGCCTCGGCTTCGGCGCGGGCCGCCGCGCGGGCGTTCTCGGAGAGAGAGAAGTCCAAGTTCATCGAGAGCTTCAATCCGACCTGGAACATGGGGTGGTTCGCGCCCAAGGTCTCGCTCGTCGAGGCGCCGATCGCGGCGTCGCGGCCGTTCAGACCGACCGCGCCGACGAGACTCAGGTCCGGGCGCAGGCGATCCTCGGTCTCGAGGGCGACGTTCTTATTGATCTCGGAGGCGTACTGCTGAAGCCAGATATCGAGACGACGGGCTTCCTTGTCGGCGGGCAGCGCGCGCGGCTCCGCGAGCGTCGCGGCCGAGATGCTCACGGTCTCGTCCGACGGCAGCCCGAGGGCATCGAGGAAGGCGCGGCGCGAAGCCTCGAGGTTATCTTCCGTGCCGATCTGCGCGAGGCGACGCGAAGCCACCAGCGACTCGATCTGCAGGAGATCGGCGCGATCGCCGATGCCGTTGCCGATCCGGCGCGACGTCCAATCGCGGATGCGCTGCGCGCGGGCGAGCGAGTCCTGCTTTTCCTGGCGATCGAGCGAGTGCACCGCGAAGTCCCAGAAGACTTCCTCGGCCGCGATGAGGGCGCGGCGCTCGGCCATCTCGGCGCTCAGGCGCGCGACCTTTTCCTGCGCGTCTTCGCGCGAGTGGCGCAGTCTCACGCCCCGTCCGAAGCCATCCTTCCAGAGCGGCTGCGAGACCGAAGCGAGAAAGGAGCTCTCCCACGACGAGGGCATCGGGAACGCGAGGCCCTCGAGCGCGCTGCGGGTCTGACCCCACTTGGCGGAGACTTGCGTGCCCGTGACGAACTTCTTGGCGAAGCCAACGGAATAGAGACCGACCTGGGTGCGATTGCCCTGCTGCGCCGGCAAAACGGTCTCGCGGCGATCATCGACGTAACTCAGCTCGCCCTGCAGGAAGGGCGCGAGCTCCATGAGATCCCCCGAACGCCGCTTGAGCGCGGCGGCTTCCTTTTCGAGGCGCGCGGCCTTCACGAGGGCGTTCGATTCCCCCACCTTCTCGAGGAAAGCCTCGAGCGTCCAGCCCGTCTGGGCGGACCGGGGCGTCTGCGCGCGAGACGGCAGCGTCAGCCAGAAGGCGCTCGCGACGGCGCCCCCCAACCACAGGATATCCCAAAGGCTTTGTCTGGTTCGGATCATCATAGGTGTCCCCATCGTAAGTCAAAACGTGAGCTTTTGCTCAAATAAAATTGAGTAAAGATTCACATTTTTTTGAGTGTTTGCTCATGTTCGTGTTAGCTTAAGTCCATGGCACGACGGTCCCCCACCGAACCCCGGCGTCTTCCGACGCAGGCGCGCGCCCAAAGCACGGTCCAAAAGATTCTCAAGGCCGCGACGCAAGTCCTCGAAAGGCTGGGCTACGACGACACGACCACGAACCACATCGCCCGCCAGGCCAAGATCAGTGTAGGGTCGCTCTACCAGTACTTCCCCTCCAAAGACGCCATCGTTTTGGCGCTCTGGGAGGAGCGGATCGAGACGGACTACCTCGAGGCCTCGCAGCGACTGGAGGAGCTCAAGGGCCTCTCGATCGAGGAATTCTTCTCGACGACCCTGCGCCACCACTTCGAGTCCTTCGTGAAGAACGCGCGCCTCAAGGTCGAGCTCCTGCGGGTTTGCCCACGCCTGGTCGACAACAAGCGCGTGCTCGACGTGCACCTGCGCTTCGCCGGCCTCATCGAGGCCCTGCTCGAACACCACCGGGAACGTATCCACGTGAAGGACCCCGCCCTCGTCTCGCAGATCCTCGTGAACTCGATCATGGGCAACATCCAAACTTACGCGGGGAGCGACCCCAAGCGCCTCGCCGACCCGAAGTTCCAGGACGAAGTCGTGCGCCTGTGCCTGTGCTTCATCAAGGACGGCAAAGGAGGAACCTGAAATGGCGACGAAAGAGCTCAAAATCACGGACGACGCCACCGCTTCCCTTCCCGCGCGCGCCAAGCCGGCCGGGCGGCAGACTTCGGTGCGCAAACGCCCGCAGCAGGAACGATCCAAATCGACGGTCGACGTGATCCTCGCGACCTCGGCGCAGCTCATCGCGCGCGAAGGCTACGGCAAGATCTCGACGAACCGCATCGCGCGCGTCGCGGGCGTCAGCATCGGTTCGCTCTACCAGTACTTCCCCTCCAAGGAGTCCATCCTGCTCGAGCTCTTCGAGCGCGAGGTCGCCACGGGACTGAGCGCCCTCGAAGCGCGCCTCGAGCCCACGCGCGGCCAGCCGTGGACGACGTTCCTGGACACCCTGGTGGGCGGGCGCCGCGTTCCCTTCGACGGCAACCTGGAACTCGCTCGGGTCATCCACGAGCAGATGCCCGTCCTCGGCAAGCTCGGCCGCGTCGTCGAGACGCACCGTCGCCTGACCGAGATCCTACTCGTGCATTTGAAGCCGCGGGCCGCGGAGCTGCGCGCCGATCTCACGCCCGAAATGGCGGCCTTCCTGATCGCGCACTCCTGCCTCGGCGTGCAGACGGGCCTTCTCATGGCGCCCGTTGGCGTGTCGGCGGAAGACGCGTACCGCGCCCTCCAAAGCACCCTCGCGCACTATTTCAAGTAGCGGCGCGATCCCGATCGCGCGTGCTTAGCGAACCGGGACGTTCTTCGTGGGGAGCCCTTCGCGCGGGAGCGCGAGCGCTTCCGACAAGTGACGGTGCTGCTTGAGGTAAGCCTCGCCGACCGCGGGGATATTGACCAAGTAGAAGTTCTCGAAGTTGTCCGAGAACGCCGCGTTCGTGAAGTTCCCGGCGCCCGTAAAGACGACGCTCCCGCTCCGATCGCTCATCACGGCAAACTTGTTGTGGTGCAAGAGGCCGTCAAAATGGTTCGTCTGGACAAAACGCGCGTCGAGGCCGACCTTCTCGAGATCCTTGACGGCGCGGTCCTCGGCGGCCGAGTTGTCGCCGGCCGCGACGCCCATCCCCGCCCAATACGTGTCGTCATCCACGACGAGCTTAACCTGGGCGCCGCCGAGAAGGCGGTTGCGCAGGGACTGGAGGAGCTTGCCGTAGCTGAAACGGTGGGCCGCCACGCGGATTTCCCGCGCGCGGGCCACCGAGTCGATGAGGGCCTTCGAAGCGGCGGCCCCTTCGGCCGGCGCGAAGTAAGCCTTGAGGTCCTCTTCTTCGGCGACGTCGATGTCGGAACGGCAGGCACGCATATGCGCGGCGAAGCTGGCCTTCGAGGCGGCGTGCTTGACGAGTCCCTCGCGGGCGCAAAGGTGGGCCTGCGCGAAGTGCGACTCGGCCGGCACCGTGACGAAGCTCCAGTTCTCGTGGTGCAAGCTCACGCCCGAAGAGTAGTTCGCGCTGCCGTAGGCGATGCGCAGCGTTTCGCGGTCATCCGGGTTCACGATGAGCAGCTTGATGTGGGCGAAGCCGAGGCCGCCCTGATTGCCGCGGAAGTGCACCTGGATGCGGGGCGAGCAGGCCTTGAGCTTGTTGGCTTGGGCCGCGTCCGTGCCCGAATCGAGGACGAACTCGACCTTGACGCCCCGGCGGGCGGCCTTGCAAAGGAGCTCACCCACCCGGCTTTCCGAGAAGGAAAGGCTCGAGAGAAAGAGAGACTTCGTCGTGGGGGCCTCGATCCACTCGGCGATCTTGGCGAAGACGCTGGCGTCGCGCTGGATGGATTTGGCGTAGTCGGCGCGGGTGCAGAAGGCGCCCGGGCGCGGCCCCGTCAGGCGGCGACCACCGGCATCGCGGACCTCTTCGGCGTAGCGGTAAGCCCGGCAATCCGGGTTCGTAAAGCGGACCTCGTATTCGAAGCCACGTTCGTCGCTGATCCGTCGGGCCGAAGCCGACGGCGCGAACGCGAGGAGGGCCGAAAAAACCGAAATCCCGAAGAATGCAGAGTTTTTTGCCATGGCGCAGGAGAACAAAGCGGAAAAAACTTTGAGAGGCAAGGGACTTGGTACCCCGTAGACCTTATGCTATTCCCCTACCCTGTTCGAAAGTCGGCGCGTGGCGCAGCCTGGTAGCGCACTTGCTTGGGGTGCAAGGGGTCGTGGGTTCAAATCCCGCCGCGCCGACCATTAAATCCCCGTTAAATTCAGAAACATAGCGAGCCGAAAAACTCCGAGGGTATCGCCTCATTTGAAATCTTGCGCCGTTTTTGCGGCGCAATTTCGGCGCAAAATCCAAGATGCCTTCTCCTAAAGCGCCAACAACACTCGCTTCTTGAACGACGACCACTTGCCGGCATGACAAGTGCGCATGCGCGCTGGAAACACGTAAGGCCCCTTGTTAAGTCCGAACGCATGCTGCGCACGGTCTTCGATGTCCCGAAAATGGATTGTCCTTCGGAAGAGCGAATCATTCGCCTGGCCCTCGACGGAAAGTCGGGCATCGGGAATTTGTATTTCGATTTCGCTAACCGGCAACTCACGGTCGAGCATTCCCACGACCCTAATACCTTGCTCAATCTACTGCGCCCACTGAACATGGGCGCCGAATTCGCCAAGAACCCTCAATCGGCATCCGCGACGGAAACCGATCCCGTACGCCAGGCCAAAAGCCTGAAGCTCCTACTAGCCATCAATGGCTTCATGTTTGTGCTTGAGCTGTATCTGGGCTGGATCGCCCAATCGGCGGGACTCATGGCCGATTCGCTCGACATGCTCGCAGACGCCAGCGTCTACGGAATCAGCCTGTACGCCGTCGGACGAGCCAGTTCTATTCAAGTTCGGGCTGGACGGATCAGCGGCTGGCTCCAGCTCGCCCTAGCGCTAGGAGCGATTATCGAAGTCGTTCGGCGCTTCCTTTACGGAAGTGAGCCTCAATCCGAACTCATGATGATCGTTGCGGGAGTCGCCTTAGTTGCGAACGTAGCCTGTTTGTTCCTCCTTGCCGGTCATCGACATGGCCCCGTCCATATGAAGGCTAGCTGGATATTTTCCACGAACGATGTCATCGCCAACTGCGGAGTTATCGTGGCGGGCGCTCTCGTCTGGGCCACGAAATCTTCTTGGCCCGACCTCATCGTCGGTTCTCTTATTGCCATTGTCGTCCTTCGCGGTGCCGTTCAAATTCTTAAGCTCTCCCGGAAAGCATCGGCGCCCTAATAGGCGAGCCAAGCTGTTTTCAGCGGTATTCGGCCTCAGACACCGCCTAACATCCTGAAACCGTTAAAACCAATATGTTTGGCAATATTACCTGCTTTATTGTCATTATTGCCAATATTCTTGGTATTATGTATCTATGATCGAAGGCCTTGTTGGAAACAAATCAGCCGAGAAGGTCCTGCTATTTCTTGCCAACTATGGCGAGGGTTACGCTAGCGACATCGCGACAACCTTTGAGGCACCGGTGTTTTCAATTCAACAACAGCTACTAAAACTTGAGCGATCCGGCGTTCTCGCAAGTCAGCTGATCGGTCGAACACGCCTGTTTTCCTGGAATCCACGCTACCCGCTTCGCAATGAGCTCCAAGCGTTTTTGCAGAAGGCGCTAAGCCTTCTGCCGGAGTCCGAGCGGATAAAGTATTTTCGTCGTCGCTCGCGCCCTCGGCGCACCGGTAAGCCACTATGAGCGCCCGAATCTCCAGAGCAACCACGATTGATGAACTCGGCGCAATCGTATGCGAGGCCCTAAAGGAAGCCGGAATCGAAGCTGTTTTGACCGGAGGCGCCGTCGTCACCATCTACTCAAAGAATGAATACCAGTCTTACGATCTTGATTTCGTAGTTCCCGGACTTGCGAAGAACGTCGACTCAACAATGAAGCTCTTAGGTTTTACTAAGGAGAAGGGCCGCCACTGGGTACATCCCAAAACTAAGTTTTTTGTCGAGTTTCCCGGCTCTATTCTAGCTATCGGCGATAACACCGACATCGAAACCAAGGAGCTAAAGACTAAGGCAGGTACACTTCGCCTTTTGACTCCCACATCCAGCCTTATGGACCGATTGGCCGCCTACTACCATTGGAATGACCTTCAGGGACTCGATCAGGCGGTTTCCATTGCGAAACATCAAACCGTCAAACTGGCTGAGGTACGCCGCTGGTCCATCGCCGAAGGAATGTCCGAGAAGTTTGAGAAGTTTCTAAAGGCACTTAAACACGGCTCGACTTGATACGAGAAAATCTTGAGCCAATCTTGCGCCACTTCGTAGAAAAACGCAGAAAAACGGAGAGAACCGCGCTCGCAAGATTTTGCGAGGTTCGTCTGAAATTCCAGTTATTTAAGACGCAAATCGTGTTTCAGCAAAATCCACTAAAACCGGCCTTTTCTGATTGGGGTGCAAGGGGTCGTGGGTTCAAATCCCGCCGCGCCGACCAATTTTAAATCTTTAAAATCAGAGGCTTAGCGGGAATCCGGAAATTCGGAGGATACTGCATTGCCTGATTCTGCGCCATTTCTGCGGCGCAGATTTGGCGCAGAATTCCAGACACGACCGAGGAGTATTAAATGATTTCAAGATCATGACCACCAACGACCACTTGTCTCCGTGGCAAATCGCTTTGGCTTGGTTGCTGGCCAAACTCGCTTCAACTACCTTGTCGCTCATGTATAGAGCCGGCGTCTTTTCCTTCCTCGCCCTTTTTCTGGGATGCGCTTCGCGCAACGCCTCCGCTCCTTCCTGGCTCTCCGAATCGGACCGCATAGCCACGGCCTATGCAAAAGGAAACGCGGATCGTTATCCCGAGACGGCCTCTTCAATCGGATTTCGGGAATACGATGGCCAAGCCATGCGTCTGGAAGACGACATGGAAACACAAGACCGCGCCTATCTCGAAACGTGGCGCAAGCGACTAGAGGATGAGCTGACTCGCGTTCGCGACGAGAACGTGCGGCTTGATCTCGAAGTTCTCCTGGCTTCGATACGCCTGAGCCTTCGCGGACTGGAAATCGACGAACAAGCCGGTGATATCCCCTTCTATCCTGCGACAAAGTTCGTTTACCAAAGTCTCGAGCAGCTCGTGAATGCTCAGTCGACTCCCGAGCGCAAGCGAGCCGCCGTGGATCGTTTTCGACTTTACGTCGAAGCAAAGAAGCCACTCCTCGAAGCCTTTCGCAACCGAGTTCTCTTTCGCGAGAAACGCCATCCCCAAACAAAGCTTCAACCTCTTCGCCAGCAGGTCGAAAGATACCTGAGCGAATCCGGTGACTATCTAAAAGGCATCTCCGAACTTCTCAGTCAAAGCGGCCGAAACGACTGGCAAGAGAGCTATAAGAAATTCGAACAGCAGGCCCGAGACTACGATGTCTTCGTAAAAACGCACGTCCTGCCTAAGGCCCGCCGCGACTCCCGCCTACCGCGCGACTACTATGCCCATATCCTCCGGGTTCGAGGGATTGATGCGACACCTGAAGAACTTACCAAAATGGCCCTTGTCGATTACCGTGACGTCTACGCACGCTTTCGCGAACTGGCCAAGCTTCTTGCAAAAAAACACAACCTTCCGAAGTCCGACCCCGTGTCGGTCATGAGATTCTTAAAATCCAAGAAGATCACGAGTGCGGCAGAAGTCGAAAAACTCTACCTTGAAGCCGATGCCGATCTCGCTCGAATTATTCGAGAACACGATCTCGTAAGTCTTCCCAAATCCCCCCTCCGCATTCGTCTCGCTGGAGACACCGAGAGCAAGGCCAGGCCGGTCCCGCATCTCAAACCGCCACCTCTTGTCGGTAATCGCGGCGAGCGTCCGGAGTTTGTTGTACCGACGTCAAGCAGCGGTACTCTACCCTTCGACGATTTTTCCTTCGCGGCCGCGGCTTCCGTGCTCACAGCTCATGAAGGCCGCCCGGGTCACGACCTTCAGTTTAGCTCGATGCTAGACAACGGCGTTTCCATCATTCGAGCTCGCTACGCTTTTAACAGCGTAAACGCCGAAGGCTGGGGGCTCTACGCCGAGGATATGGTCTTTCCCTACCTCAGTCCCGAATCCCAGTTCACGGCTCTCCAAACTCGGCTCTGGCGAATCGCTCGAGCCTTCCTGGATCCTCAGCTTCAACTTGGTCAAATCCGGGCGGAACGAGTACGAGAAGTTTTCGTCAACGAACTAGGCGTTTCCGAAGTTATGGCGGGGCTGGAACTCAAGCGCTATACCTACGATGATCCCGGCCAGGCGCCGACTTACTACTACGGCCTCAAAAAAATTCTCGCCGGCAAGGCCAAGCTAAAGAGCAAACTTGGCGCTTCATTCCGCGATCGCTGCTTCCACGATGGCCTTCTCTCGATGGGGCTTTTGCCTATCGATTTAGCTATGGATCAACTCACACGGACACTACGCTGCAATTAGGACGTCGACGTTCGTCTCAGATGTCCTCGGGAAGAGAATTGAGTCGATTGAAAATATCGGCCGCTCTCGAGGAAGGCAGGAACCTCGGAAGGTTCCCGCGCACCGCGAGCTCGAAGGAGGGGTTTTGTCGAGCGAGCTTTAGCACCTCCCCGATGTGACTCTTTATCTCTGCCGGAAACGATTTCACCTCATCGAAGAATGTTGCGCGGCTTGCGGCAAGAAGCAGAATGTCCTCAAGGTCCTGGCTATAGTCGAGTTTCTTGAGACCACGGCCCTTAAGGGCTTCAAACTTCGACGCGACAAAGTAGGGGAGCGTGAAGATTTTAACATCGGCCCCGGAGGGAAGTTTGTGCGTCGTCGAAGTGGCAAATCCGGGCGCGTACCATTTGTTAGAGAACCCCAAGATTTTATCTTGGGTTGGCATCATATCGACCGTCAGCGGACCCTTCTTCCAGCGACAAATAGGCGCGTCCTCAGCCACGTCGTCTTTGAAGCCGAGCTTTCGCATTTCAGCCTCAGCCATCTGGTATTCCAAGACGGTCGCGACCTCGATGACGAAGTCGACGTCATAGGTGGCTCTCACGTCGGCAGTCTGCAGATCGTCGACGTAGAGCATCGTCGTACTCCCACCGACAAACACGACTTCACGAGAAAAGTCCTTAAGAGCCAAACTTGCCGCTTCGAGATTGGCAAGGATTGCAGAGATGACGCTCATTTAGAAAGTCGTTTCTCGAGCTCTCGTGCTGCAAAAGCACTCTCGCGTGCCTTTCCCACCCGAATACCATCAATAAGCGACAAGAGTTCGTGAAGCTTGGGATCCTGTGAGGCGGCAAAGGGGGCCGAGGGATAGAGCGGCTCAACGGATTGCCCTAGGACTTTGCCGTTCTCGCTTGGCCAAACGACGGAGTTGGCGGATTGAACATGCTCCTTCATCGGAGATGCAGAACTGCCGGTCGGAATTCCCATCGACATCGGCCCGAGTCTGGCCGGGAAGGCGTACTTAAGCCCGTGAAGAAGAAACTCCTTAAGGGCTTCCGCATATGGGAAGCCATCTTCCGGCCGACTAAGGCCCGCAAACGCAGACCTCTTGAGACTATGAGAAACCTCAGCCTGACTAATCCCGAGAGACTGCGCAATCTCGAGAAGCTTTGGGCGCGGCTTGTCGCGCAGCAGATGTAGTTTCAGCGCGATGAGAACGTCCTGTGGCTTGAGGTGCGACATGTTTCTATTATCGGCCAAGATTTACTAATAGTAAATTAGAATTTATAAATTATGTAACAAGCTGTCTTTATTGTAACATGCTCCCCGAAATTGGCCTCATGAAGGGATCATTCTGAGAACTAAGCGAGCTTGATCTTTGCTCGTTTCGTAAAACAGAAGTTGGCGCGCATCAGATCAAATGACTTTGGATCATAGGGCCGCCCCAGCCACTCCAGGGTTTCTTGGTGCTCTGGATGGGCCGGGTCAGCGATCTTTCCCTTGAACTCTTCAAAACCCCAAGGCCCCCCACAATCCTCGGGAGGTCCCGCGTTTTTACCGCCGACACATACAGGGTAGCGCTCCGCGGGATCGGGGCTCAGGATATCTTCAACCTCAATCTTGTGCCTCCAACCGTCTCCAAAGTCATACTCGAGAAAAAATGACTTCACACCTTGGTCGACGACCTGACCCACTCGGAGCCGTGTATCGGAGGTCCAATCATCCAAGTCATCGAACTCTTTGTTACCAATCCGCTCAGCACCTACCTTGAACAGATAAAGATGCTCACCTAAAAAGCCCACCGCAGAAATCACGGCATCGGCCAATGCACGAAATGTCATACTTGCCGGTACCTGGATTCGTCGCCACACAACAGGTTTGGTCTCTTGAAGCGTGATCTTAAGCTGCACGACTCGCTTATCGGATTGCGCAGATTTTTTCGTGCCCTTCGAGCCTTTCGCCTTCTCTGGAGGCAGCCCCACGCCACCACCGCGAGCTTCGATGACATCGCGAAGGGCAAGGAGGACGCCATCCGCCGCACCGTCCTTCAGTGCGGCATTCAGGTAGGCCACTGCCTCGTCGTAATTCTTCAGCCGCTTCAACAGAGCTTCCTTGTACGACTTTGTAAATTTTGCGGTCATCTTTTCAAGTACTCTCAGGCTGCTTTTGGCGCAGCCAGCCTCTTTCCTGCGGCGGCAAGTATTTTCACGAGAAGATCGCAGGAGATGCTGACAGTCGCCCCATTCTTGACAGCAGAAACTTTACTGCGTGCCACTCCAGACTTGGCGACAATTTCATTGATGCTCAGGTCCGAAGCCTTGATCGCGTTGGCGGCAAGTATGGAGAGATCGGCTTTGTACTTCATGAGAGCGGTGGCGCCTACGGAGAGACCTAAGATCTCACCGAGCTCATCAGGAGTGCGCGCTTCAACCCAGCTCTTCTTTCTTGCCTTGTTCTGATTTGCTTTCATAAATCAAGTTCCTTCAAAAATGCCTTTAGTCTTTGGCGGCCTGTTTCGATTTCTTTCTGGGGTGTCTTCTGAGTTTTCTTTGAAAACCCGTGAAAAACCAAGATCCCCCACTCGCTTTCGATGACGTAAAACGCACGAAAAATTCCGGGCTCGATCTTGATTCGAATCTCCGACACGCCTCGCTCTACCGTAGGCATAGGCCGCACGTCGGGCATTCCAATGGAGACTCCCCTTTGCAGCCGAGTCAGAACACTTCCCAGTTCTTTACGTGCTTCTTCGGGCCAAGTGAGAATCTCCTTCCGGGTCAGGTCGGATATTCGAACCTCCCGAAACAAAAATCTCACCCTCCCAATGTCCCATATATGGGACATTCTGTAAAGAGCATTCGCCATGCGGACTCCATTTCCCTGCGCCATTTCTGCGCCACTTCGTAGAAAAACACAGCAAAACGGAGAGAACCGCGTTCGGCAGTAGCCGCCGAGATCGTCCAAAAATTCCTAGGACTTATGATGAAAATCGGACATCAGAGCAGAGCACTCAAAAGCCCATTTTTTAGTTGGGGTGCAAGGGGTCGTGGGTTCAAATCCCGCCGCGCCGACCATTTTAATGGACAGAAATCCCCTTAAAATCAGAAGCATAGAGCGACCGAAAAACTCCGAGGGTATCGACTCATCCGAGATCTTGCGCCGCATTTTTGGCGCAAGATTGGCGCAGGCCCCGTAACTTCAGTCGCGAAACTCTCGAGAACACTGGCCAGCTACACGAGGACTTGTTGCCGGGATGACAAGGGGTCGTCTCACGAAAGTAAGACACCCCTCCTTTCGATCACATGCGCTAGAAGCTCATCATCGTCTGAACAACGCCCATGTAATCCGGGGTATCACGATCACCCATGAGCCAAGCGCCGCGGATCCACACCTGATCGGAGACTGAGTAGGTAACTCCCGCCCCGATCGTTCCCACTCCCCCACCTGCGTGAGCCATGGAACGTCCGTCCGTGAAGTATTCGTACTGAAGCTGCGTCGACCACTTTTGCGGAACAATGCGGTAGTCGAGGCGCCCGTACGCCGACCAAACATTGTAACTTTGGCCGCCGTCCCGATCATTGCCGAAGGCGTACTCCGCCGAGAGATCGACCTTGGATCCTAGACGGAACTTCGCATCGACCGCGCCACGATTTTTATAGATAAAGCGAGTGGTATCGGTCCGAGCACCGAAGATCATATCCATCATGCCAAAACCCGGGTGAGAAAGAACGGGATAGGTCTTGCCGGTAAAGCCCGACACTCCCACCGACATCCAGTCCGTTGCGTCCCAAGCCAGACGCGCGATCACGGGTTTAGAACCATTTTTACGTTCCATCATCACCATGGCCGTCTCACCCTCTGCCGTCGTCACGGGCGCGTCCACGGCATCGACACCGTTGGCCACCGCAAGCGACCACTCAACGTCACCAAGCAACCCTGAGAACTCGATACCTTTGTCGGTAATGGTCCCGAGAGTCTTATAGACGGGACTCTTCAGAGGGTTCGCCGGGGAATCGAGCTTCGCGTCGATACCAAAACGAAAACGGAGACGACCGACTTTGATGGCCAGATCATCCGGCAGGCCTGGCAAGTTCGAGAAGATCGCATACACGAAACCATGATCTTGGCCGATTGTGCTTCCCATCGGGCTCGTGACAAGCAATTGCTCGGCAAGCACGGAGATATGGTCACCAATGTTGGTCGTTAGAAACAACTCGGAAACGTGAATATCGAAGTTCGCAAAGCCCATGTGCTCTTCGGTCGGCCCGCCAATTCGCGGCAAATAGAGCCGCATGTCGAGCGCACCACCAAAGTTGAGATTTGAAATCGGCCCGGCACTATATCCCGTGGCGGGCTCTTCTTTAACCTTGAGTTCCGGCGTGTCGAGATTGAGCTCCATCGTTCCGCCAGACGCTGGGGCCGAGTTCCCTTGCGCGAGAATCCAGTTTTGCAAAATAGATCCCTCGTAGTTCTTACCGAACGTCGGTTGCGTGGCCGCCGCTTCCGAAACCAGAAATGCTCCAAAAGCACCGATCGCAACCCGCTTGAAAAATGCCATGTTGAACTCCTTCTTTCCTGATCAACATTATACCCCCTGGGGGTACTTGACAATATACCCTCCTGGGGGTATATTGAGTTCTATGAAAAGACATCTTTGGGCCCTCGTCCTCACCTGCATCTCGATGGCTCCATCGCTGGCTCACAACCAGTCCCCCGCCACCATTCGTAAGACCATGTCGAAGGCCTACGAGAGCCTCGGCGCATCGGTTCCGGGCAATGTTCTTAAGGGAGAACGCACTTTGCGAGCCAGCGGGACGACGGCTCAAGTTTTCGCCGCGACGAAAAATGGTGCGAGCGCAGGAAGCGTCGCCCAGATCGAGATTCAAGAGATCGTCTATGCCGTGGCTGTAGACACCTCTGGCAAGGTTGCCGGGGTGTCGCGTGAAGGACGTTCCGTCGAGGAGTCGGAGTGGAAGTCCTTGTCATTTGTCGAAGAACTACGCAAAGGGATGTCGGCCTCCACTGGCCAGGTGAAGCAATGACCAAGGCCAAGAAAGACGCGGCAAGCGAGAATCATCCGGATCATAAGTCCGACGTCTCGCGAATTCGTCGAGTGCGCGGACAGATTGATGGAATCGAAAAGATGGTGCTCGATCGTCGCTACTGTCCCGACATCATCGGCCAGATCAAAGCCGCCAAGGCCGCGCTGGGCGCCTTGGAAGTAAGGATTCTAGAACGACATCTCGGTCACTGCGTACGCGATGCCATGACCGGAACCAACGATAAGACTCGCGACGAAAAGATTTCGGAGCTCGTAAAGCTCTTTAGCCGGGGCTGAAACCCCCAGGAGGAACCATGTCCCTAAAGAAGATTCTCTCGTTCGCCGCAATTTCGGGCTTGTGGGTCACGTCATCCGTACACGCCAACCCAACTGCCAAGCCACAGTCCAAACCGAAGATGCCTCACAGCCATCATTCCGCCCAAGGCGGCGAAGTTCTCATGTTCGGCGATGACCACGTCGAGGTTAAGGCCAGCAAGGCTGCGGGCGAGCTGCTCATCTATGTCTCCGACAAGATGCGGGACCCCGTCGACTCAAGGCTCGTTAAACTCGAAGTCACGTTGGTCGACGGCGAAAAGCGGAGCCCTCTTCATCTCGTTCCCTCGAGCGCTCCGCCCTACCAAGTCGCCGCGCACTATCCGGCCGGAGAGGCTTCCGCGGCCGCTAAAATCGAGATCCGCGCCCCCCGCATCGTGCCGGCCAAAGGGCAGGTCAGCGGGACTGGAACCCAGAGCCTGCCTCTCTCAAAGATCGTGAAGCCTGGTGCGGCCCAAAAGCCGGCCCATGGCCACGAGGGACATTAAGATGTCGCCGAGCCGCCTCTATGCCATCGGCGCAAGCTGCCTGGGTCTCGCGTTAAGCCAAGCCGCTTACGCGCTCCCCGCCAGCGCGCGCCTTTTCCATCAGAACTATGGCTATAAGGTGAGTTGCCTTCTTTGCCATAGCTCTGGCGGCGGCTCGTCTCCCAACAACTACGGCAAGGCCTTCCTGCGCGCGGGAGGCAACTCGGCAGCCTTCAAAAAGATCGAGTCACCCGATTCCGACGGGGACGGTATCCCAAACTTGGCCGAGATCCTCGCGAAATCAAATCCCGGCGACAAGCACAGCAACCCAACAAAGACCGGCGACTGGCTCGTTTCCGCGAGCTCGATTTTTATTCCTAAGGATCAGCTCGAGAAGCTGTTCCCCGACTATTCAAACTTTTCGGCCATCGAAGGATCGCTCAGCCCAAAGCAACTTGAGTTCGTTCAATCCAAGATCGGCCGCCCCCCTCCCGACGACGACAAGGTACCTACTTTCTACTTCGCCGAGAAAGACGGCAAGCGCCAGGCCGTGGCACAGCTGATGACGGAGCAAAAAGACAGCAAGGGAATATCGACCGGCGTAGCCGTCGCCACGAACGGCAAAATACTTCGCGTCGTCGTCCTTGGTGGAACGCTTGGCGATACCACCAAGGACAAAAAGGAACTAACCGATCCCTACGTCGGCAAGAGCCTGCTCGACCTTCCGTCTGCACTTGCAGGAGACGCGTCCAAACTCATTGATTCCAGCGTTAGGCGAAGCCTGGCTCTCATGCAGGCCGTCTTTGGCGGAGGAGCGAAGTAATGGAAGGCGAAGACGGACTCAATTTCGACGCCGCCACACTCGAAAACGCCACGACGACCACGGCAAGGCCGTTCTCGTGGGCTTCAGACGCAGCCTACCCTGCGCTCGCGGTTGCCGCGTTCGCGCTCGTATTGGCGCTTAGCCTTCTCTTGGCGAAGCGACTCGAAGTCCGGCGGGCCTCGGGCGCCAAACTTCTTCCGGTGATTTCCTCATGGCCCGCATCGCTCCGCGTGGCGCTTTTACCGCTTCTAGCTGCCTACGCACTCACTCACGCCCTCTCGGCCGTTTCCGTTTACTTAAATACTCGCGTCGCCAACCCTTCCACACTCGCGTATTTCGAGGCCCTCGGCCCGGGCAGGCTGTCGAGCCTGAGCCACGCGCACTTTTTTGCACATGCAACGATGTACTTCCTCATGGCCGTTCTCGTCCAAACCACCCGTTCGGGATTTTGGACGTCAACGGCGGCTCCTCTGTTGGCCCTATGGGCCGGAGTCTTCGATGTCTTCTCGTGGTGGGGCATCAAATACCTGTCTCCGTCCTACGACGTCCTCTCCGCGATTTGCGGATCGGCGTTCTCGATCTCATTTTTGGTTATGAGCGGAGCCATACTGCACTCCGCATTTGCAAAGGTACACGACTCGCAGGACGCGAGCGCACCTTAAAGGAGCTTCTCAAATGTCCGAATCTTGCTGCTCTCTTGGGCACGAACATCATCACCCCGGCCATCACGGCACGACTCCAGTAGAGACCAAAGACCCGGTCTGCGGCATGACCGTGAACCCCGCCACCGCGCGCTTCCACACGGTACACGAAGGCAAGGACTACTATTTCTGCGCCGAGAAATGCTTGCACAAGTTTAAGGCGAGCCCGGCGACCTACCTCGCGCCCAAGTCAAAAATACCTACCGGACAGGCCGATACTCGTGAGTACACCTGCCCCATGCACCCGGAAGTTCGCCAGATCGGCCCGGGCTCCTGCCCGAAATGCGGCATGGCCCTCGAACCCCTAGAAATTTCTCTCGACGATGGGCCGTCCCATGAACTCGTCGACATGCGGCGACGTTTCTGGGTTGCGCTACCCTTAACCTTGCCCGTCTTCATCGTTGCTATGCTGGAAATGTTTCCGGGCCTGCAGCCCTCGAAGCTCTTGGGGCACGTCGGTGCCGCCTGGCTACAGGCGGCTCTCACGACGCCTGTCGTTCTTTGGGCCGCATGGCCGTTCTTCACGCGCGGCTTGGATTCGGTGAAGCACCGATCCGCCAACATGTTCACTTTGATCGCTCTCGGTGTCGGCGTCGCCTACATCTACAGCCTGATTGCCCTCCTGCTACCGGACTTGTTCCCGGAGCAGCTCCGCGCCGGTCACGGCGGGCATTACCCAGGGCTTTACTTTGAGTCGGCTGCCGTCATCGTACTCCTGGTCATCGTCGGCCAAATTTTGGAGCTAAAGGCGCGCGCCCAGACGAGCTCGGCCATCAAGGGCCTGCTCGGCCTCGCTCCGAAAGTCGCTCTTCGCGTTGCAAACGATGGCACGGAGAACGAAGTTCCCCTCGAACATGTCACCATCGGTGATCGCCTGCGGGTTCGGCCGGGCGAGAAGATCCCCGTGGATGGCGTCGTCCTCGAAGGGACGAGCTCCGTCGATGAATCGATGGTGACCGGAGAACCCATTCCTTCGGACAAGCAAGCCGATTCTCCGCTCATCGGTGGAACCCTAAACCAGACCGGCGCTCTACTTATGCAAGCGCAAAAGGTCGGCTCCGACACCCTCCTCTCGCGCATCGTTCAGCTCGTCGCCGAAGCTCAACGGAGCCGCGCCCCCATTCAAGGACTCGCGGACAAAGTCGCCGCGTATTTCGTACCGGCCGTCGTCCTAATCGCACTCGCTTCCTTCGCCGCATGGTGGGTTTGGGGAGGCGAGCAAGGACCGACGCTCGGTCTCGTCAACGCGGTCGCCGTTCTGATCATCGCCTGTCCTTGTGCGCTGGGACTCGCGACCCCGATGTCGATCATGGTGGCGTCGGGGCGCGGCGCCTCGTTGGGCGTCCTCTTCAAGAGCGCCGAAGCCATCGAGCGCCTGAAAGACGTCAACGTCCTCGTCGTCGACAAAACCGGAACGCTCACCGAAGGGAAACCCAAGCTGAAGTCGATTACCCTCGTTGGACATAGCTCGGAGGCCGAGGTCCTCGAATGGATTGCCGGCGCCGAAACATCGAGCGAGCACCCGATCGCGAAAGCCATCGTGGCCGGGGCACGTGAGCGGGGACTTCGCCCGGCAAAGATCGATGATTTTCAAAGTGTCACGGGCAAAGGCGTTCGGGCTCGCCTGGGAACCGAGACCATCCTCGTTGGCACCCGGGACTTCCTCGCTTCTGAAAAGATCGCACTCACGCCCGACGCCCTCGCACAAGCCGAAAGACTGAGGATTTCGGGTCAGACGGTGTTCTTTGCGGCCAAAGGCGGGAAACTCGAATCCCTCGTCGGCATTGCCGATGCCATCAAAGCCGGAACCCTCGAGACCGTGCAGTCCCTTCAAGCTCACGGAATCGAGGTCGTCATGCTTACTGGCGACCAAGAGACGACCGCCAAAGCGATCGCGCGGGAACTCGGAATTAAGAAGGTCATCGCCGGCGTCCTTCCCGAAGGCAAGGTGAACGCCGTTCGCGAATACCAAAAAGCCGGGCTGATCGTAGGCATGGCGGGCGATGGCATCAACGATGCCCCCGCCCTTGGCCAAGCCGACGTCGGCATTGCCATGGGAACGGGAACAGACATCGCGATGGAAAGCGCGCAAGTCACGCTCGTCAAAGGAGACTTGCGCGGGATCCTACGTGCGCGCTCCCTGAGCGAATCGACGCTCCGAAACATCAAACAGAACCTCGGCTTTGCCTTTGGGTATAACGCTCTCGGCGTGCCGATTGCGGCCGGGCTACTTTACCCCTACACGGGTTGGCTTTTAAGCCCGATGATCGCCGCGGCCGCGATGGCCCTCAGCTCCTTCTCGGTTATCGGCAACTCCTTGCGGCTGGGTTCCGCCCGAGTTGAGTAGATACTGACGGAGACGGTTCCAGATTCAAATCCCTCCAAGCCGGATACTTGGAGGGCCGTCGAGAGCAGGCTAGATAGGGTCGATGTCTCAGAAAAACACTAAGCCGGGTGCGCTTCGCGAGATCGCGTTTTTATTCCTCCGCCTAGGCACCGTCGCTTTTGGCGGTCCCGCTGCTCACATTGCGATGATGGAAGACGAGATCGTGACCCGGCGCCGGTGGGTCACGCGGGAAAAATTTCTCGATCTTCTGGGAGCCACTAACCTGATTCCGGGACCGAACTCGACGGAACTAGCGATTCACCTCGGACATATCCGAGGGGGATGGCCAGGCCTGCTCGTCGCCGGCGTGTGCTTCATTAGCCCCGCGATGCTCATAACGATGGCGTTTGGCTGGATGTACGTAACCTACGGAAGCTTGCCCCACGTCAGTGGTCTCCTATTCGGTATCAAGCCCGTCATTATCGCCGTGGTTTTGCAGGCGCTGTGGAATCTCGGGAAGACGGCCCTAAAAACCAAGGACCTCATAGTGGTGGGCGTAACGTCATTCGCCCTCACCGCTTTCGGCGTGAACGAAATTCTCGTCCTCGTTTTGGCGGGCGCCGGACTCCTCGTTGCGCGACGGCTCCAAACGAAGTCATCCGTCAACCTCGTCGCCCTCAGCGGCGTCTCGACGCTCGTTGCCTCCGCGAATCTCGCGTGGGCCACGACTCTCGGTGGCGCCGTTCCGTTTTCGCTCCAAGCGCTTTTTTGGTTTTTCCTCAAAGTCGGTTCCGTACTCTACGGAAGCGGGTATGTCCTACTGGCCTTCCTGCAATCTGGACTGGTCGAAAATCGAGGCTGGCTTACGCAGCCCCAACTGATCGACGCCGTGGCGGTGGGGCAGATAACGCCGGGCCCCGTATTCACGACGGCCACTTTTATCGGATACGTTTTAAATGGCCCGAAAGCCGCGCTGATTGCCACACTCGGCATCTTTCTGCCGGCCTTTGTCTTCGTGGCACTCAGCGCTCCCCTGATACCACGAATTCGGAACTCTCCCGCGGCGGGTGCCGTGCTCGACGGGGTGAATGCAGCGTCGCTGGCTCTCATGGCGTACGTGACGTGGCTGCTTGGTCGTTCTGCCCTTATAGATCTCGCCACGATGACGATCGCGCTGATCAGCGCAATCCTCTTAATACGGTTCAAGGTCAATTCGACCTGGCTCATCGCCGGCGGCGCGGTGATCGGAGTCGTCTTAAAACTTTCGACTTAGCTCCGGCGAAACGGTTCATGTCGAGGGAGGCCTAAACGTTTCGAATCAGACCTAGCCTTCCCCGTTCGCAGCACGCATAGTGAGGGGATCAGCGCCCAGCGGATGAGTACCTGCGAGTACTAAAAAATCTTGCGCCAATCTTGCGCCACTTCGGAGAAAAACACAGCAAAACGGAGAGAAACGCGCTCGCAAGAAGTTACGAGGATCTTCTGAAATTCCCGTTACTTAGGGGTCAAATCGAACTTTCGTAAAAACCACTAAAACCGGCCTTTTCTGATTGGGGTGCAAGGGGTCGTGGCCTCGGCGGCTCCAGATTCAAATCCCGCCGCGCCGACCACTAAATCCCCGTTAAAATCAAAAACATAGAGAGCCGAAAAATTCCGAGGACATCACCTCATCCGAAATCTTGCGCCATTTTTGCGGCGCAATTTCGGCGCAAGAATCAAAATCCTATCTCCTAAAGCGCTAACAACACTCACTTCTTGAATGACGACCCCTTGCCTGGACGACAAGTGCGCCCACACGCTTCGTCCCATTTTGACAGCGGATCATAGTTCCATTGTTCTAGAACTATGGAACTAATTCGCGCCACGGATACGTTTTCGTCGCTCTCTCAAGAAACGCGCCTCAGGGTCTTTAAGCTCCTGGTCGAGTACGGAAGTGACGGACTCGTGCCGAGCAAGATCGCAAGTGAGCTGAAGATTCCGAACAACACCCTGTCGTTTCATCTTTCGCGGATGAGCGAGGCCGGACTTGTATGCTCCAAGAAAGAGGGACGCTCAGTCACCTACGTCGCCAATACAGCCTTGGTGGAAAAGTTGATTAGTTATCTGCGGCAGAACTGCTGCGCACGCCAGCCATCGAAAGTAAAAGGGAACTGCTAGTTTATGAAAATCCTATTCATGTGCGTCGCCAATTCCGCGCGGAGCCAACTCGCCGAGGGCTTGGCTCGACAAATGTTTCCGCACTTCGAGATCCAAAGCGCAGGCTCTCACCCCGGTCGCCTAAATCCTTACGCCGTGTCGGTGATGAACGAGATTGGAATCAACATCTCTGGGCATCATTCGAAATCCGTCGGCGACCTGCCGCAAAGTTTTGTGAGCGGCCTCGACCTTGTCATTACCCTTTGCTCCGAAGAGGTGTGCCCGATTCTGCCGTCGAACGCGCGGAAGCTACACTGGCCCTTTCCGGACCCGGCGACGAAAGAACCGATCGCCGAAGCCGAGGCGCTCAAGCGCTTTCGGTTGGCGAGAGAATCGATCACAGCCAAGTTGAACGAGTTCAAATCCGAGCTAGGCCAATGATCCTTCACAATCAGATTTTGGCCGAGTTCTTCGGCACGGCGGGTCTCCTGATCGTCGTCGTAGGCTCAGGGGTCATGGGAGAATCGCTTGCTCAGGGAAACTCGGCTCTCGCGCTGCTTGCGAATTCACTGGCAACGGGAGCCGGATTGTACGCTCTGATACAAACCTTCGGGCCAGTCTCGGGTGCGCACTTTAATCCTGCGGTCAGCTGGATCGAGTTCCTTTGGAAGCGGATATCCGGACGGACTCTCCTATACTTTGCCGCAGCCCAGACCTTGGCAGGCATTGTCGGCGTCGGACTTACTCATGTCATGTTTGGCCAGACTATCCTCCAGCTTTCCGCCAAAGACCGTAGCGAGCCCAGACTCATGGTCTCGGAACTTATCGCGACCCTGGGCCTCATCCTGGTCATATCGCTCTCGGTAAACGCGACGTCAAGGCGACCCCCTTGGCGGTGGCTTGCTACATTGCGGCGGCATACTGGTGCACGTCGTCGACGTCCTTCGCCAATCCCGCCGTTACCGTTGCGCGAGCGCTGACGGACACCTTTTCAGGCATTCACTGGGCGGGTGCCCCGTCTTTCATCGCCGCTCAGTTAGCTGGAGCGTTTCTGGGCGCGAGGCTAGCTGCGGTCCTGCAGCCGAAAACCTCTTAGCCGTTCGAACTACGCCTAAAGCCCTGAATCCATTAACCAACTTATTTGGTTATACTACCAACATTCTTGTTAATTACGCCAATATTATTGGTACAATATATTCATGATTGAAGGCATTGTCGGAAACAAATCAGCAGAGAAGGTCCTGCTATTTCTTGCCACCTATGGCGAGGGTTACGC
>ERZ761607.1833-NODE-1833-length-24760-cov-19.168104_pt1 | contig 24760 bp, 19 predicted proteins | sample MGYA00511164_ERZ761607 | MGnify/ENA primary metagenome ERZ761607 (study PRJEB28899, sample SAMN02445080) | bioreactor sludge metagenome | biome: EBPR sludge | place: Australia: Brisbane, Thorneside Wastewater Treatment Plant | collected 2011-06-22 ... | reverse complement strand
TCTATGTATCTATGTGGTGAAAAGGTTTTTTCAACACATAGGAACATAGGAACATTTTGGTTATTGTATTTCAAGATATTCAAGAATTTTCAAACCTGAATCCATTTATATGTGAAAAAATAATTTAATGTCAGGAAAAAAAATCCCACCCAACACACGAGCTAATACCACCAAGTGGTTAAATCTCAATTACAAGGCAAGCTATGCCGTGACCAGGAGCGAACATTGGAATCTATGTTCGTCATTTTGAGGATGATGTATTGATGATCAGAGTCTCAGAATATTGTGACAAAAATTATATTAGTTTAAAGCCACTAAACCCCAAACATTCAGCTAATTGTGGCGGATCAAAATGAATGAATCTCTTCCTTTATTTTTCCATATGCCTTTTAGTGATCTCATCGTAGATCAAAATCTTTTCATTTGATTGGCCTTTGCGGTCAAAAATGGAATCCCAGGTGCTCAGTGGTTCCCAGATGAACGTTCCTTTTCCTTTTCCCTCCGGTAAATTAAAAATGATGTCATGCACCTCTTCCTTTCTTGCTGAATATTCTACCAGAATGATCTCCTTCCCGAATCTGCTCAGCAAATCATGGAGATTGTTCTGTAAATCCTCCAGAGATCCATGCCATTGAGGATAGTAGGATTGCCCCAATACATCGAAATCCACGCCTCTTTCCATCATTTGCTCGATAAACTCAACGGATTCTTCATTCTGTCCGCCCAATGCGATGTGCAACATGATAATGGTGGCAGGTTCCACTTCCAGCACAGCTTTTGAACCCGCATTGAACAACCTTGCCAGTCCGTCAGGATTTGCAATGTGTCCTTCCGGCCAAAGCATGCCATGATTGATCTCGTTACCGATCTGAACCATATCAGGAGCTGTACCCTGAGCCTTCAGATTTGAAATCACCCGTTTGGTGAATTGATAAACGGAGTCCTGAAGTTCTTCCATGTTGAGATCCTTCCATGCATCGGGTTTAAATTGTTTGCCCGGATCTGCCCAATAATCGCTGTAATGGAAATCCAGCAACAGTTTCATGCCCGCAGCCTTGATCCTTTTTGCCATTGCCAAAGTATGCTCCAGATCACAAAATCCCTTTTCCGGAGAATATCCTTTTGGTTGAGCAGGGTCGTTGAAGATCCTGAGCCGGATGTAATTGAACCCATGATCTTTGAGGATCTCTAACGCATCTTTTTCAATGCCTTTGTCCGAAAACCGGATGCCATTCGCTTCCAGTTCAGGTAAAAATGAAATATCCGCTCCGATGATCTTACCGATCTCTGGTTTTGTCATCTTTTGCTTTTTCCCCTGATCATGGTTCGCACTCATTTTTTTTTCAGCCGGAGCAATCGTAAATATCTCAGCAGATGACTTCCACAATCCTTCACCTGTCACCTCAAGTATGACCGTTCCTGGGTTTTTGCCTGCCTGAAGGATCACCTGACATTTTCCGCTGAACAAACTCCTTTTCCAGTTGCCATCGAGACAGACATCTGCTTCGTGGCAACTCGGATCTCCATTGCCTACTCCAAGTATTTTGGCATCGCCGATCACTTTGAAATGCAGCAAATTGTCTGCATCCGGTACTTCCCTGTTCTGATTGTCCACCGCCGTGATGTTGATCACAGTGGCATCTTTTCCGTCAGCCAGCATGGTGGTTTTGTATGAATAGGTATTGGTTCCGGCTGTTTTTCCTGAAGTTTCACGGATAGATGAAAAACTTTTGCCATCCTTATATCCAATAGCTTTCAGTACACCAGGTTCGAAGGTAACATTCCATTCCAGATGCCGGTTTACAGGCATATCCTTGATCCCCTGGCTTTTGCCATTGATGAAGAGCTCAACTTTATCCGCATTGCTGAACACCCAGACATTGACCTGCTGCCCGGGCTGCCAGTTCCAGTGTGGCAAAACATGGATCACATCCTGATCGCTCCACCAGCTTTTGTAGTAATAATACAGGTTTTTTGGAAAACCGCAAACATCCATGACGCCAAAATGTGAATTGATATTGGGCCATTGGAAAGGAGTGGGTTCTCCGCGATAGTCAAATCCTGTCCATATATATCCACCCAGCCAATAGTCATTTTCAGCAGCCATCGGCCACCATTTTTCTGCAGTACTTGCCCACCAGGGTGCCGTCAGGTCTTTATCCGGCAAATAACAATTGACCGAATCCGTTGCATAAATACCCCGGGTGGTCACCGTACTACCCATTTCTGTACCTATGATGGGCATGAATGGTTTCGTTTTGTGATGTGATTCTACCGCATCTTCCCGGTAGTTGAAACCCCGGACAGGGATGACTTCCAGTACACCGCTATAAATATTGGGCATATATCCTCTTTGCGGAACATCTGAGGCATAGACTGAAATCCTGGTCGGATCCATTTCCCGCTGCATGGCCAGCATGGTTTCACCTATGCGCTTTCCGTATGGCGTGGTCTGGATCCAGAATTCTTCATTGCCGATGGACCACATGAAAACAGAGGTTCTGCTTCTGTCCCTTTTAAGCAGCCTTCTGAACTGATCCAGATACTCTTTGCTACTGTTGAGCAATCTGGTTTCATCCAGAACAAGCATTCCAAGGCTGTCACAGGCATCGAGCAATTCCGGTGTCGGAGGATTGTGTGAGGTACGATAGGAATTGCTGCCCATTTCTTTCAGTCTTTTAACCCTGAAATACTGAAGATAATCCGGTAAAGCTGAACCGACGCCGGCATGATCCTGATGGTTGTTGGTGCCTTTCAGTTTGATGTGCTCTCCGTTCAGAAAAACACCGTTCGGTTGAATATCTATGGTCCGTATACCCAAACGATGGATGCATTTATCGATGAGCTTTCCGTTTTGGCTGAGCTCAATGACGATGCGATACAAATAAGGGTCTTCAAGTGTCCAGAGCCTTGGGTTTTTAATGGTCAGTTCCTGCTTTACCAGCCCAATCTGCTTAGCCTGGATCTCCAATTTATTTTTAGGTGAAGATGCCAGTTTTTGGCCATTTCTGTCCAGAAAATGTATTTGAACAGCGATTTTTTCCGATTTAAGGCTACTGTTTTCCACTTCAATTTCTGAAAAAATTCTTGCTCCGTTGGCAGATACTCTGGTGTAATTGAAAATGCCGTCCTCAGCAATGTGTATTTTGGGTGTTTTCCTGTGCCAGACATGCCGGTAAATGCCTGCCCCTTCATAAAACCAGCCTTCATATTGAGTAGCGTCGACACGTACAACGATGATATTTTCTCCTCCATAATTGAGAAAATCGGTTATATCAAAACTGATCCCGATATATCCGCTTTTATTGTTTCCCATATAAAAGCCATTAACCCAGAAATCCGCGTCTCTGAATACACCGTCAAAACGAAGAAAATGCTGGTAAACAGAATCCGTCGCCTCCAGATTGAATTTCTTACGATACCAGCCGATACTGGTTTCAGGAAATAAGCCACCGACCGGTTTGTATCCATGACCGGCAACATCAGGATTCTCCGAATTCACGAATGGCAGTTCAACCACCCAGTCATGTGGTAAATCCAGGTTTCGCCAGTCTGAATCATCAAATTTCAAATCAATGGCCGTACCTCTGTCAGACATGGTTTTCCAGAATACATTGCCTATTCCGTAATTAAAATCTTTTGACGGATCTGAGGAACTACCAAGGTGAAACTTCCAGTTTTCGTCGATGTTGATCAGTGCGGACTGACCAAAAGACGTGATCAGATAACACAACACCAGGCCAAAGGAGATAAAGTATTTTTGCATAAAGCTTGGATTATTTTCTACAACAATGGATCAAAATTTTTGAAGGCTAAAAATACGGAATTTTTATTTCCGGTTTCAATTAACCTGCAAAACTGTTCAACAGCTGAATTGAAATGGGAAAAAATACCGAAAAAATTGTCAGTGTACAGGTGATTTCTCTCTGATCCGGGCAAAAATCCGTTCTGATCTTGCAAATAATTCATGATGCATTATAATTAAGGCAAATCCGGTTCAAATTGACAGGGCAAGATTGGTTTAAAGGGTAATATTTTCCAAAAAAAAATCGAAAAATTATGATAACCAGGTCAGTTTCATCTGAAGATATATATAATTGATCTTATAAGACCTTATGGGATGAATAGCTCATAAAATGTTAGGAAAAACCTGAATGATGGTATATTTTTATGAAAGTAATAAACAAGTTATGTAGGATGAAAAAAATCACAAAAAACACTTGATAGCTATACCAAATATTGGTATCTTTGTACATAAAAAGTAAAAATGTCAAAGAACACATCTGTAACTTTAGGTGTACATTTTGAGCAAATCATCCAAAAAAGCATAGAATCCGGTAGGTATTCTTCCGCAAGTGAAGTCATTAGAGAAGGACTAAGACTTGTTGATGAAAGGGAACAGAAAATTAAGATTCTAAGGGATGCAATCGAAGCGGGAGAAAAAAGTGGATATGTAAAAAATTTTGACCCAGTGAAACACTTAGAAAAACTTAATCAAAGTTACAAAAAATGAAACTTAAGTTTGAAATAAGTGAATTAGCATTAGAAGATTTAGATAATATATGGGAATATACGGTTGAACAGTGGTCTAATGAACAAGCGAACAAATATTACAATGAAATATTTTCGGTAATTGGTAAAATTTGTGAAAACTTTGATATTGGTAAACCTATCGACGACGTTAAAAAAGGACACCGAAGGACTAATGTGAAATCTCATATGATTATATATAAAGTAAAAGGAACAACAGTCTATATAGACAGAATATTGCATCAAAAAATGGATATCGAAAAACATTTGGATGAATAAATCACCCTACATAACAATGCACTGGACGTTCCTACGAGGTTAATTTCACCAAACTAAAAAAAATCCCGCAACCCCAAATCCTTCAAAATTTCTCCGGATTTGAAATTGCAGGAAGATCTGATTATACCATTTTGAATTCTACTTAATAAGAGAATGCTCATTGTAAAATCCGTTTCAAATTGACCAGAGCAAGCCTGAAAATATCTATGGGATCAAGCACTTCATCAATAGAAATTATTGAATAGAAAATAAAATGGTGAAAGTGTCTCCCCTTTGAATATTTAATTGTTTGAGAATTCCGGAGCTAATTGAACTACCCATTCCTAAGTGATTTGTTCTGTCCACAATAATTCATAGATTCGTTTGAAGTGATAAATACTATTAAAAGAATAAGAAATCCTGCTCTCGGTAAATCTCTAAATACAGCAGCTTACCTTTAAGAAAACTGATCAAATATTTTCAAATAATTATATTTTTTGTATACTTACAATCAGTTTTACAAAGATTGGTTTGGGCGAGTGGAAATGGTGTGTAGTTAAGCATATTGGCCGATATGGGAGTATTTGCTTAACGTATTTTATAAAAACCTGAAGTTTGATATTTTTTTATAGTGACAATAAACAAGTTATGCCTCATGCTAAAACGACATAAACCATGGATAAAATAAGAAATTTAGAAACACAATTAGAAGAAACAAGAAACAGCTTATCGACAGATAGACTTGATATGTCTTTTGGCGAAATCATGAGCATGTATGAACGAGAAGAAATAATTATCGACCCTGACTTTCAAAGACTCTTTCGTTGGGACATCTATCAAAGGACACGTTTTATTGAATCAATACTAATTGGAATCCCAATTCCTCCAATATTCGTTGCAGAAGACGAGAATGGCAGATGGGAACTTGTGGATGGGTTACAAAGAATTTCAACGATTTTTTCGTTTTTCGGAATTCTAAGAACCATACCCGAAAAGAATAGCTGGATAATGTGCAAGGGTGACATTGCTAAGGATTTAGAAAATCTGGCATGTAAAGACTTGCCTTTAAAATTCCAACTCAACATCAAAAGAGCTTCATGTAGGGTCGAAATAATCAAGTGGAATAGTGCATTTGATATGCGTTATGAACTTTTTAATCGACTCAATACGGGTGGTTCAGAATTAACTGACCAAGAGATTCGAAATGCTATATTTAGGGGAGTTAGTAAAGAATTCAATGCATTTTTAAGAAGATGTGCAGAAATACAAGAGTTTGTGTCACTAGTTCAACCTACTGAAAGGCAGTTGGAGCAGTTATATATGGACGAACTTGTTCTTCGCTTTGCATCACTTTACGACTTTAAGGAAGAACTATCTGACAACATTTCTCAGCACATGACCAATTACATGAGAATAGCCGTTACTAGACCTGAAAAAATTCAGGAATTAGAAAGTGTGTTTAGAGAAACTGTTAGAATTCTTTCACCAATCGGAAGGGAAACTTTTAGGGGGTCAAACAATGTATTTTCGACAAGTTTATTTGATTGTGTGACCATTGGCATATCAAAATATTTACCACGTTATTCTACCGAAAGAACTGACATAATAATCCAAAAGATTGACGACTTAAAACAATCAGAAAACTTTAGAAAAGCTTCAGGCTCCGCTTCTGCTAGTAAGTCAAGAATCATTAAACGAATTGAAGTTGCGGACGAAATATTTGGAAATTAATATGGCTACTTTTATTGATGAAATATTAGCAGACATTGATTGGAGAGTCTCTGAATTAGCGACTCTAAAAAGTATTCCTATACGCTACAGTTTCAGACCTGAACACAAAGAACTTCAAATTAAATATACAATTCCGGCTATCTATGCGATTTGGGAAGGCTTTGTAAAAAGTTGTTTTGTAATATATTCCAACCACTTAAATTCACTTTCAATCAGCCGTTCAGATATTGCAATCCCTTTACTTACTCACCAACTTGATAGCGAATGTGACTTTAATAATCCGAGAACAGGTTTTGAAGCGAAACAAAGAATGGTTAGTTTAATTAACTCCTTATTGACTGATGTAGTTACTATCAAACCACGTGTTCCAACTGAATCAAATGTGAACTTTAGGGTGCTAAATAAAATTCTTGAACGATTTTGCATTGACAGAGTTCCTGACCATTACGACTCAAAACTAAACAAGTTGTTGCTTTTTAGAAACAAGGTGGCCCATGGTGACAATTCAATTAGCGTTAACATGACTCATGTGACGGAGTTCATTTCGACAGTAGAAAACTTGATGTTAGACGTTGCAATAAATGTTGAGCAAAATGAAAAAGTTGGGACATATAGAAAATAAAGCACGAAGGCATAACAGGCGTTTGGCTCAATGGCGGGTGACGTGGTTAATTGAACATTCTACCTCGCATCAACTTTTGTGGTTAAATGAAAGTTTTGTACTCCGAAATCCGCCACTGCGCCAAGCGCCAGACCGTTAATCCCACATAAAAAAATCCCGCAGATCAAAATCCTTCAAAATAAATCCGGATTCTAACCTGCGGGAAGCATACTTTATACCAATAATACCATCATTCCGATTTTATAGGGTATAAAGCAACCATTTCAATGTGCAGTCAAAAATCAACCTGTCCTGCAACGATCTACCAGAAACTACATGCTTTTGATCAAAGCAAATTCTTTGGAATTCGTGCCATACTGCCCTTTTACATAGGCTTTGATCCTTTGGATTCGTGAACCAAGTTCGTCGAACTGTAATTTCCGATGGTCAATAGCCGCTTTCAATTCCTGAATTTTCTTTGCAACTTCAGAATTGAAAATTCCAATTTTCAACGTTGTTTCCTTTAATGACTGGAGCTTGACTCTTTCATTAGATGAATCATACGATTCAAACTTTTCCATTGTAGAAACAATGTCATTGAAAAAATAAGTCATGGAGGCATAAGACCTTTCGTATCTCCTTATTTTTCTCTCGTTATCATATTTAAACAGTAGGGATACAATTCCCAAAGAGATAAACAACATATACGCACGCATGTGCACAAGTTACACACGCATGTGCACAAGTTACACACGCATGTGCACAAGTTACACACGCATGTGTACAAGTTACTCACGCATGTGCACAAGTTACACACGCATGTGCACAAGTTACTCACGCATGTGCGCAAGTTACTCACGCATGTGCACAAGTTACTCACGCGTGTGCACAAGTTACACACGCATGTGCACAAGTTACGCACGCATGTGCACAAGTTACTCACGCATGTGCACAAGTTACGCACGCATGTGCACAAGTTACTCACGCATGTGTACAAGTTACGCACGCATGTGCACAAGTTGCGCACGCATGTGCACAAGTTACGCACGCATGTGCACAAGTTATTTTATACTCTCCTCACAAAATAATTTATACTCTCCTCAAATCCTGCCAACAAATCATCATTCTGATTTCTAAAACACTTAAAAGCTAAAAGCTATATGACTAAAAGACTAAAAAACTACAGACCACAACCATTGTTCAAACTAAATTTCCTCAGACTTTAACCTATAAAACTTCATGGCAATATTCCATGTTCCGGTTCATAGGTGAACATTAAAAAAATCAGCTGTCTCCGAGTTGACACGAACAATTTTATTTCACCGAATACCCGTATTTTGTTCCGAAATGATTAAAAGTATTACCTTTAGGCCAACAAAACAATGATTTCTGAAATGAAGCAATTTCCTTTCTTATTTGCAATTTTTTTTGTGGTCCTTTCGTGCAATGGCAACGGGGATGATCCGACCGGTGAACCCGTCAATAAACTGGAAATCAAAGGAGCAGACATGTCATATCTGCCTGAGATCAGGGAATCAGGCCTGACATTTTTCAACGAACAGGATAAGCCTGAAGAAATGTTGCTAACCCTCAAAAATGCCGGAGTGAATGTCATACGGCTTCGGCTTTGGCACAATCCGATTGCCCCGAACTCAGATTTTGGCACGGTTAAAACCCTTGCTGAAGAAATCCGTTCAAAAGGTTTCAAATTGTTGCTTTCCGTTCAATACTCCGACACCTGGGCAGATCCCGGACACCAGACCAAGCCCGGCAAATGGAACAACCTGAATTTTGCCCAATTAAAAGACAGCGTATACCATTACACAAAAAAAATCGTGGAGGAAATCCAGCCTGAATACATTCAGATCGGCAATGAGATCAACGGCGGCTTTCTCTGGCCCGAAGGCAGGATTGCAAATCTTTCACAATTCACTCAATTGCTTCAGTCTGGAATTCAGGCAGTCAGAGATCATGGAAAAGGAACTAAAATCATGATCCATTACGCCGGATTTCAGCATGCTGACTGGTTCTATACCCAATTAGCTGAACTGGATTACGACATCATCGGGTTAAGCTATTACCCGGTCTGGCATGGCAAAGATCTGGAAATCCTTAAAACGAATCTGACCCAACTGCCAGTAAAGTTCAGTAAGAAAATTATGATCGCAGAAACGTCTTATCCATGGACTTTTAGCTGGAATGATGCCACGACCAATATCATCGGATCAGCTGAACAGATCCTGCCCGAATTTCCAGCCAGTTTTCAGGGACAAAAAAATTTTTTGCAAAAAATATCTGATATGCTCAATGCCAATCCAAATGCCATCGGTTTTTGTTATTGGGGTAGCGAATGGGTGAGTTACAAAGGAAAAGATGCAACCAATGGTTCCAGCTATGAAAACCAGGCATTCTGGGATTTCACCAATTCGAGTCTTCCGGTATTGGAAGTGTATAAATGATGATCGGGATCGGCATTTTATTTGAATGAATACCCTTCTTTTCCTGATAAAGTGTTGAGTCTGCTCCGATAAGTCTTTACCCATATATTGCCATAAAAGCCTACTTTTAATTAGTTGGTTTTCAATCGCATCCATTTAATCTTGTCCTGATCTTAGATGTCAGTAGGGTGGGGAAAAAAACGATTGAAAACCAGCAAATCAGACTTTTCGGAGTAGACTCAATGTTACAATGTTTCTTTCAGCCACCTGAAAAACTCTCGTTGCCAGGTCAATCCGTTCTGTGGTTTCAGCACAAAATGGTTTTCATCCGGAAAGCTCAGCAACCTGCTCCTGATCCCTCTCAATTGTGCTGCCTGAAAAGCTTCCATGCCCTGGCCCACCGGAACCCTGTAATCCAGTTCATTCTGAATGATCATGATCGGTGTATTCCAGTTCTGCACAAAATTGACAGGATTAAAATCAGTATAAACCCGCCTGGTTTCTTTATTCCAGTAAGGGCCTCCAAAATCAAAATTCGGAAAAAACACTTCTTCAGTAGTGCCGTACATACTTTGCAGGTTAAATACACCATTGTGAGAAATAAAGGTTTTAAACCTGTTCTGGTGAATGCCTGCCAGGTAAAAAACGGAATATCCTCCATAACTTGCTCCGACGGCGCCAATACGTTTTGCATCTATCCAGGGTTCCTTTGCCAGGGCATCGATCGCAGAGAGGTAATCTTTCATATTCTGTCCGCCCCAGTCACCGCTGATCTGTTTATTCCATTCCACACCGAATCCGGGCATTCCTCTCCGGCTGGGCGCCACGACGATGTAACCTTGCCCGGCCATCACCTGAAAATTCCAACGGAAGGAATAAAACTGTGATAATGCAGACTGTGGACCACCCTGACAATACAGCAAAGTCGGGTATTTTTTATCGGGGTCAAAATCCGGCGGGTAGATCACCCAAACCAGCATTTCCTTCCCATCGGTGGTGGTGACATACCGCCGTTCCACCTTGCTTAAGCGGATGGAATCATAATGTTTTTTATTGACAAAAGTCAACTGGTTCCACAACTTGTTTTTCAAATCATAAGTGAACAATTCAGCTGCGGTATTCATATCTGTCCGGGTGACGATCAGCATGCCTTCTGTTTCGCCGATGATGGAAGTGACATCGAATTCACCTTTGGTCAGTTGCTGCACTACCGGATTTTTTTTGGTGATACCTGGAAAATCCACTTCAAATAATTGAATGGTACCATCTACCGGAGCCGTAAAAAAGAGCCGCTTCCCGTCCTTTGCCCAGATATATTGTTCCACCGTGCCATCCCATTGTCCGGTCAGATTATATGGTATATTATTGAAAAGTACTTTCAGGTTTTGCTTGTCCGCTTCATAACCATCGGTCACCATGGAAAGGTAAGCCAGATCACCGTTTTGGTTGAATGAAGGGTACAGATCATAGCCGGGATTGTTTTCTGTCAGATTAAAAGTTTGTTGGGAATAGATATCATAAAGATAAAGGTCGGTATTGGTGCTTATCGCGGCATCTGTACCCGTCATTTTTTTACATACATAAACGATGCTTCTGGCATCCGGGCTCCAGCTGTAATCCTGATCGTCTCCCCAGGTTTTTCTGGGGCAATCGAATGGTTCACCTACCATGATATCGACCTCAGCCAGCGATGTATCCTTCAAAGATTTCAGGAAGATATGGCGGAAAGCTCCGTCACTCCAGCTGTCCCAATGCCGGTAACTTAGTTCGTTGTATACCCTTGCAGTGGATTGAGTCAATTCAGGATACAGATCTTTACCCAAAATTTTCTGAAGCTTAACCGTTTTGTCGTAGATTTTGTACTGTCCATCCCTGGAAATATTCTTATCCTTCACCAATGTCTCAGGCTGCTCTATCTGTTTGCTTTCACCACCCTTTACACTCACCAAATAATAAGTTGTATTGAATTTGTTCGAATCCAGATCCGGAACTGATACCGCATAAACTACAGATTTCCCGTCTTTTGTCAGCCCTACGGCAGATACACGTCCCAGCTTCCACAACAGTTCAGGATGCATGACATCCGTGCGGTGGTCGGATGTATAATTCAGGGTTCCGTTTTGTCCGAAAGCAAAAGAAAGACTGAACAACATTAGAATCAATGTTAAATAGAATAATTTTTTCATGATGTCTTTTTTTTATTGAAAAACAAAAATAACAAAAAAACGATTTCAGCCAATCTGCCAAATAGTATTCTGCATAAATGAATATATTTCTAAGAACAAAAATGAGGACAAAGGTCGGACTTTAAAAAAATACTGATTTTTCACCAAATTTTATGTTGTTTTTCTTTATTTTTATGCAAATATGTTATTTGATCAAAAATTTTATTATTTTTGACGGTAAAATATAATTTGGGTATTTTCAAGTTTTGTACTCTTTTTTTGATAAATATTTTAATTTAAACGGTTATGAAAAAACATAATTTTTTTGCAGGACCTTCTGTACTTCCTGATGTTGCCATTCAAAACAGCATTAAAGCCATTGACAATTTCAGCGATACAGGCATTTCACTGTTGAGTATTTCTCACAGAAGTAAAGAGTTTCAGGCAGTCATGGATGAAGCGCAGGCTTTATTCAAAAAATTGTTGGACATTCCTGAAGGTTATCACGTTTTATTCCTTGGCGGTGGCGCCAGTACGCAATTCTATATGGTTCCTTTCAACCTGCTAGAAAAAAAAGCAGGCTATCTGGTAACCGGCGAATGGGCGGGAAAAGCATTCAAGGAAGCGAAGATCTTTGGTGAAGCCATCGAAGTTGCTTCTTCCAAAGACAGGAATTTCAATTATATTCCACAAGGATATGTTATTCCTTCTGACGCAGATTATTTCCATATCACGACGAATAACACCATTTACGGAACAGAGATCAAAGAAGACATCGATTCTCCTGTTACATTGGTTGCCGACATGTCTTCTGACATTTTCTCCAGACCGGTAGATGTTTCCAAATATGGCCTGATCTATGGCGGTGCGCAGAAAAATCTGGCTCCATCCGGCGTCACTTTCGTGATTGTACGTGAAGATATCCTGGGAAAAGTGAGTCGTCCGATCCCGACCATGATCAATTATAACACGCACATCACCAAAGGTTCCATGTTCAATACACCTCCGGTATTACCCATTTTCACAGCGCTTGAAACTCTGAGATGGCTTGACAACCTTGGCGGAGTCAGCCAAATGCAGAAAATCAATAACGAAAAAGCCACATTGCTGTACGATGAGATCGAACGCAATAAATTGTTCATGCCTACCGTACCGGATGCGAAAGACAGATCCATCATGAACATTTGTTTCGTGATGAATGAAAATTATGCTGAGCTCAATGACACCTTCCTCAAATTCGCTTCCGAGCGCGGCATGGTTGGCCTTAAAGGACACAGATCTGTGGGCGGTTTCCGTGCTTCCACTTACAACGCACTTCCAAAAGAAAGCGTGGAAGCTTTGGTAAGCTGTATGAAGGATTTTGAAGCAATGCATTGATTCATTCACAAAAAAATAATCTGTAACATGAAAGTTTTAGTAGCCACAGACAAACCATTCGCTAAAGTTGCGGTGGACGGCATCCGGGAGATCATCGAATCCAGGGGTTTTGAATTTGCCCTGCTGGAAAAATATACGACCGTTGAAGAATTGTACGAAGCAGTGAAAGATGTACATGCACTCATCATCCGAAGCGACAAAGTGACGGCTGAGGTGATGGATCATGCACCAGAATTGAAGATCGTTGTGCGTGCAGGCGCCGGGTATGACAACGTCGATCTGGCAGCAGCGTCCGCAAAAAATATCGTGGTGATGAACACACCCGGTCAAAACTCCAATGCAGTCGCTGAACTCGCCCTTGGTATGATGGTTTTTCTGGCAAGGAAAAAATTCAACGGCGCTTCCGGAACAGAATTGCGCGGCAAAAAACTCGGTATCCATGCTTTTGGCAATGTGGGAAGGTATGTCGCTGAAATCGCAAAAGGATTTGGTATGGAAGTGTATGCTTTTGATCCGTTTGTCGATACAGCAGACATTGAAAAAGCCGGTGTACATGCCGTGAACAGCGTCGAAAGTCTTTACGACACCTGTCAATACATTTCGCTGCACATTCCTGCCAATGAAAAGACTAAAAAAAGCATCAATTTTGAACTCCTGAAAAGGCTGCCAAAAAATGCGACCATAGTCAATACAGCAAGAAAAGAAGTCATTCACGAAGAGGACCTGCTGAAGATCATGGAGGAAAGGGCTGACATCAGTTATATTTCTGACATCACTCCGGATGCGAAAGATGCTTTTGAAACCAATTTCGCAGACAGGATATTCTTCACGCCCAAAAAAGCCGGTGCGCAGACTGCAGAGGCGAACATCAATGCCGGTCTGGCGGCAGCAAGGCAGATCGCAGATTATTTTTTAACGGGAAATACCACTTTTAAAGTTAACTGATCATGGCAAAAATAAAACCTTTCAAAGGCATCAGGCCTCCAAAAAAAATTGTGGAGCAACTCGCCTGTCTGCCTTATGACGTGATGAATTCGAACGAAGCCAGGAAAATGGCCGAAGGCAATCCTTATACTTTGCTCCACATTACCAAGGCAGAGATCGATTTTCCGGAAGGAACTGACGAGCATTCTGAAGAGGTTTATCAAAAATCACTCTCCAATTTCAAGGCTTTCCAAAAAGAAGGCTATCTCGTACAGGACGAGGAGGAGATGTATTATATTTATGCCCAGACCATGGACGGAAAAACCCAATACGGTCTGGTAGCCGGCGCAGCCACGGAGGATTATCTCAAAGGTATCATCAAAAAACACGAATTGACAAGACCTGACAAGGAAGAAGACAGAATGGTCAATATCCGTGTCAATAAAGCCAATATTGAACCTGTGTTTTTTGCTTATCCTGCTGTGCACGACATCGATAAAATAGTGCATTCTGTAGTGCATGGGAAAGCGCCTGAGTATGATTTTGTTTCCGAAGATGGTTTCGGACATCATTTTTGGGTCATTGACGACCGGAATATGATCGAGCGGATCACGGATTTGTTTGAAACCAAAGTTCCGTATACCTATGTTGCAGACGGACATCACAGAACTGCAGCCGCGGCATTGGTAGGTAAGGAATTCAGGGAAAACAATCCCAACCACACAGGTCAGGAGGAATACAATTATTTCCTTGCTGTGCATTTTCCTGACAATCAGCTCCGAATCATTGACTATAACCGCGTCGTGAAGGATCTGAACGGCATGGGCAAAGAGTCTTTCCTCGAAAAGATCAGGGAACATTTCGATGTGGAATGCAAAGGCGCTGAATTGTTCAAACCAACCGAATTGCACGAATTCAGCATGTATCTCGACGGAGAATGGTACTGCTTACATGCCAAACCACATACTTATGACGATAACGATCCGATCGGTGTGCTGGATGTAACGATATTGACCAATACCATTCTGGCGCCTATACTGGACATCCAGGATCTGAGAAGATCCAAAAGGATCGACTTTGTCGGTGGTATCAGAGGCGTGGGCGAACTGAAGAAAAGGGTAGACAGCGGTGACCACAAGGTAGCTTTCGCTTTGTTCCCTGTTTCCATGTCGCAACTGATCGCCATCGCAGACTCAGGCAATATCATGCCACCAAAAACAACCTGGTTCGAACCTAAATTAAGGAGCGGACTGGTCATCCATAGTCTGGAGGATTAGTAAAAAAAAGCAGCTTTCGGGCTGCTTTTTTTATGTTTTCTTTTGCTTGGTTCATTCGGATCAATTGCCAGATATGAGGATCCTTCCGGTGTCCAGAATATGATTGTGTTGATCTCTCAGCAAAATGGTGTAAACGCCGGTGGGGAGACCCGCTACTGAACATTGCACACGGTTTTCACCGGGAGAAAAATTAGTGCCGGTTATGCTATGCACAAGTCTGCCATCGGGATGGATGAGGTCAAACCGGACCACTTCAGGCTTCAACAAAAAGAAATCCACAGTTAAAAAGTCCATTACCGGATTCGGAAAACATGAGATCAAATGAGATTTTGACGATTCCAAAAACTGTTCGGTGACCACTTCTGAAACCATATCTTCGCAAATACTCATATCACAATTGACCTGATGATAGCTGGTAAGCGGAAACATTCTGCTTTCAACCGGATTAGAAAGACAACCCGTCTCATAGTCAGTAAACAAATAAAACTTAAAATCCAGACTTCCGGTTTCTTCACATGGCAATGTTTCAACTGCTTCCTTCACCTTCAGTTTAAACTGGAAAGAGAAGGTGCTGACCGTATGGCAAATTTGTGGCATTCCCAGGCCTTTATTGGGATGCTCCTCAAATCCGCAGGCCGCCGCAGGTATGGTGACGAACCAACCCGGAGGCAACAACGCACCTTCCGGCAATCCTCCATTGCAGGGACAATCGGGTTCGTAGAGTGTATGACACAGCCGGGTCTTTCCATCCGGTATAGACAAAACACATAAGTCCGGATTCCGGGCTGTTGTTTGGACATCTGAATGGTATTCAAAAGCCTTTCCATTGCCTGTTATCAACCTGGGATTTTCCAAAAATAAGAACTCCTGATCCCATCCTGAGCCCAATTTGGGAATGATGCCATGAAGTTTTTGACAATCTCTGGATTCAAACCTGATCTTTCCGATAAAAGTGATGACCTCACCAGGACAATATGGCCCATTCATGGAAATTGTGTCATTGCCCGAAAGAGAGGAAAACCTTTGAATCGGCCTGAATTCAAAATGCCGGATACATGAACTTTCACCATAAGGATCTTCCAGAAGGTAAAACGAAGAACTGCTGCAGGATTCAGCAAAATGATTTCCGTTGAATGGTGTGATCGTGATGTAAACCCGGAGTCCGCTGGTGTCGATGTCCACATACTCATCCGAAAAAGCATCTGTCGTTATACTTGCAATGTCATTGCAAAATGCGCAACTGCCGATATCAATCCGATAACCCAAAGCATTTGATACAGGTTCCCATCGGATATAAGACAACCTGGAAATACTGTCCTGAGTCATCGGAAAACTCAATGAGGTGCATTCCAGCGGCTCGCTGATGCTCATCGTCCGGAAACTGTATATCTGGCATTCTGTCTGGATGCCTGCCATATTATATGGTCTGAGCGTCGTATATATGAGTGTGTTTTGAGGCAGATTGAAAGACATTGGATAAGTGTCGGCGCCCCGGATATCTGTCAGTTCTAAAATATCATCACAACCGGGACAAGTCCCGATAGAAAGCTGCATTCCGGCGGTTTCCAGTGGTTGAGACCAACTCAGGACAGGATTTAACGGTGCCTGGATACTGTTGGGCACTGGAAAAAGTAACGCTGCACAATCCGGTGTGTTGCAATTATAACTGTAAATGACTCCCGATCCGTCAAAATTTCCTTTAGCCTTGGATGCAGCTGCCACTATAACGCCATTTTGCATAGCAAGTGTCTGACTGAACCCATCTTCCTTTTTAATTCCTGCCGGAAAAATCTTTTTGGTTTCTTTCCAGGAACCGTCGTATTGGAATAAATAAAATGCAGTTTCACCTCCGATGATGACTTGTTCACCTGATACGGAGACTGCAGATTTCGCCCAGTTCAGGGAGGAATTATCCGACGTCAATACATATCCATCTGTCATTACCCATTGGTCGCCCCTGAGTTCATATATAAAAATTTCACCTTTATTATATCCGGTGAAAAGCGAAGGGCTGGTGACCACAGCAAAGCGTTCAGAGATGGCGACTGAAGTTCCAAAATGCTGATTGGCTGAAAAATTTCCCGGAGTGAGTTTCTGGTGTAAATTCCATTTCTTCCCGGTTCTTTTATAGATGTATGCAGCGCCATTCGTATAATGCCATGTAGCCGAAATGATCATAAAATCACCATGAATGGCTACTGAACTGCCAAAATAATCATTCACACCAATATCTGCCGGACACAATATGGTATCCTGAACCCACAAATTTCCTTCCAGCCTGAAAATATAGGCCGAACCACCGCTGTGCCAGATCGTATCGTCTCCCGGGCATCCAACTACCATATATTCCCCAAACAAGTCAACTGCCCGGCCGAAGTAATCGGCACTTCTACCGTCATCACCAAGGATCTTTTGCGTTTGTTCCCATCCGTTTTCGTTTTTCCGGTAGATATACGCTGCACCGGCATACACCCCGTTTCCCCAATCATTTTCATCCGTCACGGCGGCATATTCTCCGTCAACAGCCACATCGGTCCCAAAAGAAAATCCGTTTTCAGGAAATACCGTATTCAATTCCCTCCAGTCACTTCCCTGTCGCTGATAAAACGTGGCCGCACCTGAAGCATAGCCGGGAGAACTCACCACCAAATGATTTTCGGTCAGGTCAACTGCAGAACCAAAACCAGCCTGCTGTTCTGACAACAGCGGAAAGATCTTTTCTCCATCCTTATAACTGCATATTTCCGAGGCAAACCGGTCATTCAAAGTCACGAAAAATGCCTCCTGGCATTCAGAGGCCATACCGCCATCGTTGAAAGGAATGATTCGGACAAATATTGTGTCATTGCCGGGCAAAATGCCCGGATCCACAAAATCCACATCTCCCACCAACAGACTGTCCAGGATATTATTGCACCCTGAGCAGTTGCCAACCGTGATCTGGTAACCTGTGGCATCCGGTATTTTCTCCCATTGCAGATCAGTATAAACTGAAATGCCTGTTGCTTCACTTATCGGAGAAAGCAGATCAGTACAGGCAGGCGGAGCCGGAAAATCTTCAGTTACAAACCAGACAGACTGACATTCAGTAGCAAAGCCTGATGTGTTGTAGGGAACTATTTTGAGATATACTGTATCCCTGTAAGGCAGGTTTTCCAGGACATATTCATTTGTTTGCCCGGCATCCAGGCTGTCTGTCAGGTCAGTACATCCCGGACAGCTGCCTGCAAAGATCATATATCCGCTTGCCTTGTCTGCGCTGTTCCATGTGATGCTCAGATCTGTTTCCACATCAGCCAGTCCGTTTACAGGAAAGGTGATCTCAGCGCAGGCAGGTTTTTCTTCACAGGTATAGTAATAAACAAATCCCCTTGTGTAACCCTTGTTGTAATCGCTGTATCCGCCGATGAAAATTTCATTTTCCTGCATATCCAGACCTGTGCCGAATACATGATAGAATGATGGAAAATCCATTCCTTTAATAGCTATCCGGTTCCAATTCTCACCGTTATGCTGAAATATATGAGCAAAACCCGAATTATTAGGATTTAATGTCGTAACGACCGCTGTATTTCCATGAACATCCACTTTATACCCAAAATCATCATCTTTCTGGCATCCTGAACTGTCGAAAAAACCATTTTGTTTCCATTCCACACCATCAAAGTGATACATAAAAACAGCGCCCTGCTTGAAAAAAACACCCGGATAATCCATTGCACCTACCAGCGCATGATGACCATGTATGGAAACGGAAAAACCGAAGTTGACTGCTTTTGTTATGTCCGGCGGTAAAAGTTTTTGATGCTCTACCCATCCGTTAGCTGAATTTTTAAAAATGTAAGCTGCACCTGTTTTTACCCCATTCGTAAAATGATTGCCTGCTCCGGCTATGGCAAAATCGCCATGCAGGCTGATCGTCCTGGCAAATTGATCTCCTGCTGCACCGTCAGAGGCCATGACTTTTTGTACTACTTCCCATACGTCGCCTTGTCGCTCCAGAATATACATCGCGCCGGCAAGCGCACCATTGGCGGCATCGTTGTAATCACCGATCAAAATATGATCACCTCCCAGAGCAACCGTGCCAAAAATCGCTGTCGGATCAATGCCCGGGGTATGCCTGTCGATCATACTGTGCAATTTCCAGGTATCGCCTTGAATGTGATAAATATAGAGTGAAGCCTTCTCATTATTTTTATTTTTATCTTCTCTGACAAATGCAAAATCACCGCTTATGCCAACTTCAACTCCGAAATAACGGAAAATCCCGCCTTCTGCAGGGATCAGTTTTTGATATTCCTTCCATTGTCCGTTGATCCTTTTATAGATGTATGCCGCCCCGGAATTCAGGGCATAAACCTTTTCATCAGACGCTCCTACGATCATATAATCACCGGAAACGCTTATAGAACGACCGAAAAAATTATAATCACTGATAGAATCCGGGTCAATGCGGGTTTTGATCTGAAAATTGCAGTCTTCCGGATCAGGATTGATAAATGCTTGATCTTTGGGGTTGCCAATAAATATGCCCGTTCTTTCACCGGAGGATGTATCCTGATTACAGGAAGGATCCCAAAATTCAACCGGGGAAAAAATGAAGAACCGGATCATCAGAAAAACAGACATTGGTATGATCATGAATGCAATTTTTTGAAGCAAAACGCCAAATATAAAAAAATTGTTTGCAAGGGATCACATTATTGGGTGCGGTGTCCATTTTTTGACAATGCGTGCACCTGTGGGTATAAAAACTTTTGGTTCCAATCTGACTTATACAAACCATTCAGATGTCTGGCATAGAAAAAACAAACTTCAAAGACCAAGGGTTTACCGCAGAAATTGCATTTCTCTTTGTACCTGCTTTGAGCCCTTTGTGGAACCCAAAAAAAATACAAAAGTTTTGCAAGATCTGTTTTTGTCCGAACACAAACTTCAAATTCTGCAGGGTTTACCGCAGATCTCGCAGATCAGCGCAGATTTAATGGAATATCACGAAAAAAATCTACAATAACCACCTGGATAACCATTATCAACCTGCGTAAACCTTCGAATTTTCAAATTTTCAAATTTTCAAATTTTCAAATCATCATATTGCCCGCTATTTTCAAAGCTGCCTATAAAGACTTTTCAAAAAACTGTGTCAATATAAAATAGACATTTACATTTGAGACCCGAAAATGAAACGAAGGCAAACAGAGTGGGATCATAGGGCTGTCAGTCGCATTCCGGCCATGCTGACCGATTAACGATCCGGCAGACCTACTCAAAAAATGGATCTTTAATGTGGTGACCATCAGAAGTTGGCGCCACAAAGGAATCATACAGATGACCTGCCGTGGATAAAAAACTTTCAGACGAATTTCAGGTCATAAGCCTGAAAAACATTTTTATCATGCTGGCAGGGACAGTGCATAATGCATTATTATTCAATGATCCCACTATGTCAGAAAAATACTAAAAAACATACACATGCTACCGATGATCAGTATACAAGGGATCAAAAAAATGTATGGCGATTTTACAGCAGTAGATGGATTGAGTTTTCAGATCCACAAAAATGAAATATTTGGCATCCTCGGACCCAACGGCGCCGGTAAAACGACCACCATCAACATGCTCTGCGGACTTTTGCCCCTGACAGAAGGAAAAATCGTGTTTGAACAAACGGGCAACAGGGAAGCCAGATCCCTCATCGGCTATTGCCCGCAGGAAAACATCTTTTACCCCAAACTGACCTGTATGGAACAGCTCATATTCACCGGCAACATGTATGGCATTTCCACATCCATCCTACGGCCCAGAGCCGCTGAGCTGCTCGACAAACTGGGCCTCACTGAAAAATCGGATGTCCTCGCTTCAAAACTGTCCGGCGGGATGAAGCGCCGGCTCAATATCTGCCTGGCGCTTATTCACGACCCCGGGATCCTGGTTCTGGATGAACCCGAAGCAGGCCTGGACCCGCAAAGCAGGTTGCTCGTGCGTGATTTTATAAAAGACTTCGGCAGGGAACGCACGGTGGTGCTCACCACCCACAACATGGATGAAGCCGACCGCCTCTCCGACAGGATCGCCATCATCGATCAGGGCAAACTTTTACTGGTCGATACGCCCGAAAAATTAAAAAGCACCGTCGGTGACGGAGATACCCTCGAACTGGTATTTGAGCATACGGATGAAAACGCCCTGCAGGCTTTGAAACAAGCCATGCATGCTGAAGGACTGGAACTGTGCCGGGAGGACGATGTGGCCTGGGTCAAACATGCCAACATTCTGGATAAACTGCATTACATATCTCAGTGTGCTTCAACCTGCCAGGTGAAAATCGTTGAATTCAAACTGAGAAAAAACACCCTCGAAGATGTATTCATCCATCTGACGGGCAAACATCTGCGGCAGCAATGACAGGGCAACTAAAATGCATTCAGAGACGAAAGATCATCAAATGAACGTTCATAAAAAAAACATCAAGCTTCCGGCCATTATCCATATCCTGCAGTTAGTATGCGAGATGTACACCACAAAACATGGTTTAAATGAACAAAAGTAATCACAGGATCATACATTATTCAGAAAGGCCATCACGCACCTCGTCTCTATTCCGTCATACTCCGGCTAAAAGCTACATAACGACAGCATCAATGCCTGGATCATTAAAATAACAGATCAATATGAGAGTATTCAGCATCATCATCAAATCCGTTAAAGAGCAGTTAAGAAACTTTTGGGTACTGCTGCTCACCCTGGCCATGGGTCCCTTCTTCATTTTGGTATATTACCTCATCACAGAATCGTACAAGCTGGATTATACGGTGCTGATCGTCAATGAAGATATTGAAGTTCCTTATAGGGAAAACACTGTAAACCTGGGTAGTTCACTGATAGATTTTGCCAAAGCCTACCACGCAGACACCATGGGCATCCCACTGACCATAGTTGAGGCATTAGACCAGTCAACAGGGATCGATCAGGTAAAGCAGAAAAAAGCCGATGCCCTCGTAGTGATCCGTAAAGGCTTTACTGCGGCATTGGCCAACGCAGCCAACCCTGCAAATGCTGAAATGCCTGAAGTCGAATTTTTCGGAGACCTGACCAATACGAGTTATCTGATCAGCGCTGTATGGGCCAACGAGATCATGTACGAATTTACCCGGCAGGTCACGAACACCCCGCGCACCCTGAAAATAACGGAAAGCCCGTTGGGCGTGACCGGTTCAGCTGATGAATTTGACCTGATGGTACCCGGTTTGCTGATCATATCGCTCATCATGTTGATGTTCACTGCCAGCATCGCCTTTGTGTCAGAAGTAGAACATAAAACCATGCTCAGGCTGAAATTATCCGGCCTCAAAGCCTACGAGTTCCTCACGGGCATCAGCCTGGTAGAGGGCATCATCGGCATCCTGTCCGTATTCCTGACTTTGCTGACCGCCGTTTCCCTGGGTTTTCAGTTCAGCGGTGCTATGAACGTCCTGATCCTCTTATTGGTAGCCGGGCTGACCTCCCTGTCCATCATCGGTTTCAGTCTGATCATTGCGGCCGTCACCCGTTCAGCCAATGAAGTGCTGGTGGTGGGCAACTTTCCTATGTTCCTGTTCATGTTTTTTACAGGTGGAGCCTTTCCTTTACAGAGCGATCCCCTTTTTGACATCGGCGGGTATCCCCTCAGCCTGCAGAGCCTCATGTCCCCAACCCACGCCATCTCTGCGCTGAATAAGACCCTGATCCTGGGGCTGGAGATCGGCGACATCGTGCCGGAACTGATCTCGTTGGGCTTATTGACCATCGTGTATTTCATCATCGGCGGCCTGGCATTTCGCCGGAGACACCTCCGCATGTCCAACTGATCCCCGTGATCAGCTGGCACCCGACATGCCCTACGCATCCCATTCTGGCATCCGCGGTTCCAGCAGGCACCATCCGCGGGATCGTACAGCAGCATAAAAAGTTCCACAGGAAAATGCAGCCATCAGTACAACCGATCTATACCAACCGGCAATATATGGAACATGCACTGAACCACAGAACTGTCGTCTGCACCAAAACCGGATGCATAACGTATATCATCAGCAGAAAAAGCAGCAGGATAATCCATGAACCGGGGGAAAGTTGAAAAATGTCGGGTTGACAGGATTTGAACCTGCGACCCCTACGTCCCGAACGTAGTGCGCTACCGGACTGCGCTACAACCCGAATGGCTGCAAATTTGAGGAAAATTTGTAATATATTGACAATTGCAAGACTACTTTTTTCTGTTTTTGGTGAAAAAGGGTGAAAGGAGAGAAGGTCACGTGTAGCTTGTGTATGGGTAGAAAAATTGAAAATAATTGAGTCTTTGACCAGATAATTATCTATAAGTCAAATAGGAATCATTTTAATCAGTAAAAACTTGAAGTGTCATTTATATTCGTAAACTCGGCTAAATGTAAATTTCCTGACTCAACACTTTACTAATAAGAAAACTAACTAAAAATTTTCAAATAATTATATTTTTTGTATACTTACAGTCAGGTTTACAAAGATTGGTTTGGGCGAGTGAAAATGTAGTGTAGTTAAGCATATTGGCCGCTATGGGAGTATTTGCTTAACGTATTTTATAAAAACCTGATATTTGATATTTTTTTATTGTGACAATAAACAAGTTGTGTGAAAGGCAATTCAAAATTTATTTTAATAAAGGAGAAAAAGGATGAAAAGAAAAATTGTGGTAGGAGTTTTATTTGGAATTATTGCTGGTGTAATTGATGTAATACCAATGATAATTCAAAAAATCAGTTGGGAAGCTAATCTATCAGCTTTTATGCTATGGGTCATATCAGGTTTTATGATTGCTACATCGGCAATAAAAATTAATTCAATCTTAAAAGGGATAATTATCTCTTTTCTACTAATAATACCAGTTGGGATAATAATTGGCTCCAAAGATTTAACAAGTTTGATCCCAATTGTTTTAATGACATTTATTTTAGGTTCGCTTTTAGGTTTAAGCATTAATAAATTTGGAGGAAAAAATGAATAATGTAATTATTGCTTATTGCGGTCTTTGCTGTTCTAATTGTGGGATGTTTTTGAAGGATAGATGTAAGGGATGTCATAGTGATAAACCAATGAATAGAAATTGTAAGATGAAATCGTGTGCTTCAGAAAGAGGATTTGTAACATGTGCCGCCTGCGGTGATTTTACAGATTATAAAGAATGCAAAAAAATATACAACCTTGTATCAAGATTTTTTGGGTTTATTTTTAAATCAGATAGAATTGGAAGTTTGAATAAAATAAAGGAAATGGGGCTTGATGCTTTTAAGGTGTACAAAGGAAATGATAAAAAGATTTAAAATTTATTGAGGGTGAATAATATGGCAAATTTTGTTGAAGTCTGTATCTATGATGTTAAGAATGATGTATCCATCCGAGCAACTACATCCTAAACTGATCAGGCAATAAACTGTCGAGGTT
>ERZ761607.1831-NODE-1831-length-24784-cov-7.862833_pt1 | contig 24784 bp, 17 predicted proteins | sample MGYA00511164_ERZ761607 | MGnify/ENA primary metagenome ERZ761607 (study PRJEB28899, sample SAMN02445080) | bioreactor sludge metagenome | biome: EBPR sludge | place: Australia: Brisbane, Thorneside Wastewater Treatment Plant | collected 2011-06-22 ... | reverse complement strand
ATCGTTTTGCGCCTGCAAAAGCTGCGGCAAGCGCCGGACAAGGATCGCCAGCGGCGCGGCGACATCCTGCGCTTGTCGGACCGCTGGCGGGTGCAGAACGAACGGAACGTCCGTCGGGAAAAACATGATCCGGAGTTGCTCCGTTTCCGCTGGTTGTTGGAAGAATTGCGGGTGTCGCAATTCGCCCAGGAGTTGAAGACGGTGGAGCCGGTTTCGATCAAACGGTTAGAGGAGCAGTGGCTTCGCGTGAACGCGGGCTAAGAGTCTGATTCATGGCGTATCGCAAAAACGGGTTGTTTTCGGATCGGCGCGGCGCGCGGAAGTGTTTTCGATTTCGGCTTTTTTTGTGCGTCCTTGAGGAAAGGGCGGGTCTGAGCTGCCAAAATCGAGAGAGTCGCGCGGCGACATGGCAAAGGGCGCGCGGGATCAAACGGTCGGCTTGCGACGGCCCCGCTCGCCGCGCTCGGCTTTGACGGCGGATGTGATCGGAGATTGCAATGGCGAAAAAATTTCCCAAACTTCCCAAACACCCCGAGCGGATCTGCTGGGGGTGCGACCGCTATTGTCCGGCCGATTCGCTACAATGCGGGAACGGATCGGAGCGCACCCAACATCCGGCGGAAGTGTTTGGAGAGGACTGGTTCGAATGGGGCATCGACTTTGCCGAGGAACCGACCCCAACCGCAAATCGCTCGGATTAGCGGCTTCACCCGCGAGCGCGGGTTCGACCCGTGATCTCAATCCTCAATCCCCAACCCCCAACCGACGCCTGGTTTGACCTGCCCTTCGGACATCGGATAGAAGCTCGGGCGGTTCTCTCATCGGCGATGGTCTGGCGCGGCCGTCCCTTGGCGACCGGGTTTCGCTGAAAGCGTGGATTCAAAAATGAAAATGCTATGGATCGGAATTTTTAGCGCGGTGCTAGTTTGGTCGGGCATCCAGCCCAAGGATTATCTGACCTGGTTTTTGGAGGTGTCGCCCGCGATGGCCGGCGCGCTGGCGCTGGCGCTCACTTATGCACGATTTCCGCTGACCCCGTTGGTCTACGTTTTGATTCTGATCCATTGCCTCATTCTGATGGTGGGCGGCCATTACACCTATGCGGAGGTGCCGCTGTTTGATTGGCTGAAGGAGCCGCTCGGCTTTGAAAGAAATAACTACGACAAACTCGGTCATTTCGCTCAGGGTTTCGTGCCGGCCCTGATCGCCAGGGAAATCATCGTGAGGAAAGATCTCATCAACGGCCGCGCCTGGACCCATTTCTTTGTCGTCTGCTTTTGTCTGGCCTTCAGCGCGGTTTATGAATTGATCGAGTGGGCGGTGGCGGTCGTCAGCGGCGAATCGGCGGAAGCGTTTCTCGGCACGCAGGGCTATGCTTGGGACACGCAATCCGACATGGGGTTTGCCTTGTTGGGCGCGGTCGCGGCGCTCCTGTTGTTAGCCAAAGCGCACGATCGCGCGTTGGAACAACAGGGCCATCTTGTATCGGAGGCTGACCGGAAACAGCAGTATATGACGAGGTAAGTCAGGCGGAGGAGACGAAGCCCGCTAAATAATTATCGAGCAGCGAGCCGGCGACCTCGTGCATCGGATGGCCGCCGATGCTCTCCAGCTTTCGGTCCAGGCTCAACATGCACACCCCGTGAATGCCGCTCCACAGCGCGCGGGCGGCCAGCTCGACGTCGTTGGAAGAACGCTGCGGGCACAGCAGCGCCAAGTGCTGCTGGACCAAACCAAAGATTCGACTCACTTTCTCGCTGAACGAATCGGGCATGACCTGATCGTCTGGCATTCGGTGTTCGTAGAGCGCCAGCCAGCGATTGGTTTGGGTCAAGGCGAATTCCAGATACGCCTGAGCCAGCACCCGGATTGCGGCCGATGGGGGCGGGCGGTGGGCGAGCGCGCGCTCCAGCGCTTCGTAGAGTCGGTCCAGGGTCCGTTCGTTCATCTGAATGATCAGATCGTCAAGATTGCGAAAGACCATGTACAGGCTGCCGACGGTATATCCGATGCAGGCGACGACCTTGCGGGCGCTGAGTCCGCCCAAGCCGTTTGCCGCCACCAACTGTTCGGCCGCCTGAAGCGAAATTTCCTTCAATTCTTCGCGGGTATGTTCGTTACGTCTTCCCATGGAAGTCCTCTGATGGGTCCAACTTGTTTAATTGGAATGGTTATGCAAGAAAGCAGCCAAGTTGGGATAAAAAACGCGAAGGTCGGCGCGGGCCTGTGCTTCCTGCATCGCTTGGCGGATCAAGGCGATATTCAGTTGCGCCCGCTGCTTGACCAGGTCGGTTTTGATTTTAGTCAGTCCGTCGGGGCCTGCCAGTAGTTCCTGTTCGAGCTGGGCGCGTTGTTGGGCGTAATGTTGCTGTAGAGTGGCAATCTCGGCAGGGTCGGGGCCTTGCAAGGGTTGGTAGCGGAAACGCCGTTCCAGCGACTGACGCCAATCGAGTAAAACGGCCGCCCGCTGCCGGCCACGGTGCTGGCCGAATCCGGGCACGGTTTCGATGGCGGCGGCGGTGATGTCTGCGGCGGTTTCGATGCCGTAGGAGGCCAGCGCCATCCGGTCGGTGGCGTGAATGCCGGGAAGCTGGACCGAATCGATGAAGTAACCTTCCAGATAGCGTTGTAGTTGTTGCTGGCGCTGATCGGCCTCCAGGCGTTGCAGCTCCTTCTGGAAAGCAGCCGACAGATTGTGGTAGCGCTCGCGCGCCACGTGCAGTTCGTGGAGTTTGCGCATGAAAGCCTGCTGGGTGCCGCGCTGTTGCCAGGCTGCCCGCAAATCCGTCAGCTCGCGGCGCGCCGCCAGCAACGCCAGGCGGCGTCGCTGGCGTTCGCGGCGGATCGCCGTGTCCCGGACCAGCGACCAGGCGGCGAAGGCCAGCGGCAACCATAACCAGACCAACTGCGGCCAGTTTAATGTGGCGACTGACGCCGCGCCGCCGATAGCCGCCGTTTTGAGCCAGTTCAAGAGCTGGGCTCGTTTGAGCGATTCCGACAACGGCGTAGGAACGGTCGGCGCTTGCGGGCCCGGTCGCGGCATGGCCTCAATGGCGGGCGGCGCGACCGCCAGAATGCGGTCCCACACCTTTTCGAAGTGAAAATCCGGCGTTCCGATGACCGCCTTAGTGGGGGTGGTCGGTTGGGGAGCGGCAAAAAATGCGGTCCCGCTGGCGCTCTCCAACGCGCACCACGGACAGCTTGCCGCCGCTGAGGGGTATTTATGGATCGCTTTGCGGGCGCAGGTGCGTAATTCTCGATTGAGCCGCTCCAAGGCCGAAAACCATTCCCGCGCCGCGGGCCGGGGCGTGGCGGGCGTGGAGACGCTGAAAGCCCGCTCGAACAGGAGCGCGACCGGCTGCGGCAGGGCCTCGAACGGCAAGGTGTGAGGCGGCGGCTCCATCAGCCGGCTGGCGGCCTGTCGGCCGAAGGCGAAGCGGTATTCCTGGATGGCCCGTTCGATCGGCATGTCGCCCTTGCCCCGGTAGCGTCCGGCGAAGGGATGCCGGCCCATGAACAACAGGTGGAAGCAAAGCAGGGCGAGTCCGAAAACATCGTGATTCGGGGTGCGTTGCAGCCCGTGAAATGGCCGGTCCTGCAATTCCGGAGCGGTGAACTGCGGGACGCCGACCTCGCATAGAAACAGCTGGCTGCCGGTGTCGATCTGAAAGGAGTCGCAGTCGATCATTTTGACCATCGCCTGGCCCGACACCACCACATTGCCGGGGTTGACATCGCCGATGACGTTGCCGCGCGCGTGAATGGTTTCGAAGGCGCTGGCCAGATTGCGGGCCGCATGGACCAGGAACGACCAGTCGGCTTGAGGGAAGGTCCGCTTGCGGTGCGAAGGGCCGTAGAGGCTGTGGATTTCGTGATAGCCCTTGACTTGGGGCATGATGAAGCCTTGAACCGGGCCTTGCGGGCCGACCCGCAGCACGTCCACCGGCCAGGCTGCGATCTCCAACAATCCGGGGTGGGCCTGACGGGCCATGCTCTCCAGTTTGAGCGCTTTATCCGAGTTGACCGGCTGGTGGTAGATTTTGGCGACAAAGCCCGGTCGGCCCTCAATTTCGTGCACCGCCCCTTCGCCGCCCCGACCCAGCAATTTGCCCGGTTCGAGCGAATGGCCGTTGCCGCTATAAAACTTCGGCACCGTTAGCGTCTCGCGGCAAGCGCTCCGACAGCGGGGTCTCGGGCACGGCGGGGTCGGCCTCGGACACGGCGGGATCAGCCTCGGACACGGGCGGGATCGGCCGCGAAGGGGGCTCGCTCGCGTTCGCTTGGGCCGAGGCTTCCAGGCCGGCTGGAAGATCCAGGCGGGTGGCCAGCATCAGGGTTTTATCATCATGGGTCCGCTGGTTGACGGCGGGGCTGTCCAAAAAGCTTTCCAGCGCGGCTATTGATGATTCCGAACACCCTGCTGGTGAGATGGCGCGCAACTGTTGGAATAAGGGTCGAAAGAACGGGACATGCGCTTGCCGGAGCTGGTAATGCAGCGCCAAGGGTTGCAGGCCGTCGGTCAGCAGCGCGATTTCGGCGATCGGTTCGGCCAAGACTCGACATTGCAAATAATCGCCGGCGTCGGGGTCGGTTACAAAACGGGTTTCGTTGGCGTACTGGCCGGTCTGCGGCCAAAACACCGGTTGGTAGCCCGCGTCGTTTCCGATAATGATCGCCCCGTCGCCGATTTGCAGGAAGAAACCGTGATCGGCCGCCACCGCCGCGCCCAATAAAGTGCAGGCATAGTCTCTAAAGGACGCCTCCGCCGTGGAAGCGTCCTGAGCCAAAGCAGTTCGGATGTTCTCCAGCAGGGTTCCAGCCAGGGTCGGATTCCAATCGTTTGGCGGCGTGGAGACCAAACGGGTCGCGAGTTCATCTAAAAGGAGCTGGCAGGCGCGCTCTGCCCCCTCCCGCGCTCGCGCGGCGCTGCCCGCGCCGTCGGCGGCGGCCAACAACAATAACGGGCCGCTTTCCGGCATCGACAGGACCGACACGAGGCGGGCCGCGCAAGCGTCCTGACATTCAATGGCGGCGCTTGCGTGAGCCACGCCGCGGACGCTGGCGTAAACGTACCGCCAGTCGCCCGCCGGATTCATACCGAGGCCCAGCCGTCGGGGTTGGTGGGGTTGATCAAGGGCACTTCAGTGCCCGGCACCGAACGCGAAACCGAACGCATCGAATTGGATAGCCATTGGAACAGTTCGCGGAACCGCAAGCCGCGCAGCTGCAACGGTTGGCGCATGGAAATTTGTTGCAGGATATCCAGATTCGCCCCTTCGACCCCGACGGCGAAGAACGCGAACGCCCGGCTTTCCTCGCCCTTGCGGACTTCGTTGGCGGCGGCTTTCCAATCGTCGGTCGGCGTGCCGTCGGTGATCAGGAACACCCAAGGCCGGAAGAAGGGGATGCCGTGTTCCCGGTACAGCGCCTTGCGCTGGTTCAGCAATTCGAGCCCTTGGAGGATCGCGAGTCCCATCGGCGTGTCTTTTTGCGCGCTCAGTTGCGGCGGCAGGAAGTGTTCTGCGGTCTGGAAGGGGCTGACCACCTGGACCGGTCCGAAGCTGACGATGGCGATTTCGACCCTTTTGGCGGCGAGGCTGTCGGCCAACAGCTCTTCCCTGAAAGTGGCCAATCCATCGTTGAGTTCGGCGATGGGTTGGCCGTTCATCGACCAGGAGTTGTCCAACAACAACACGCAAGGGCAACGGGGCTCTGGATTGTCGGCGAATTCCGCGACGCTAAAATCCAGGCCGAACGGCGTTTGTTTGGAAAGATCGGGTGTGTTCATTAGGTAATCCTAGCGCGGGGCGCGGCGGCGGCGAATGCAACTATACCGTATCAACGAGGGTTGTAAATAAACCGCTAATCGGGGTGGCCGCAAGCGCGGATCGCGGGCGAGGCTCCGCCCGATTACAACAAACCGCGTCAAACGACCCAAACCACCGACCGAAAGCGAATCGGCCGGGCCTTCGACGGTTCGCGGCACTTTCGGAAAGTCGTGACCGACCGCGCGACGGCCGTTTTGGCCGCGGGAGTGGTTTTTGTGGCATCCTAAAGTGACCCTGTGGCTCCAGGTTGAGCGAATGGTTATCGGGCTGTTGTTTTTAAAAGAAAAATAGCTCCTTGGCTTACCCTAATATCCGGTTATTTTACTCCCATGAACCAGACCCCCACGACACCCTCGGCGTCTGACGCGCTGTTGTTTCGACTGTTGTTTGACCCCGATCAGAGCGATGCGGTGCGGGAAACGATCCTGCCGCGCCTGGGGGAGCGATTGACTCACAAACTGCCTTACCGCCTCGGCGAATTGCCGGACTGGCCGGAAAACGTCACGGTGTTGGCGTATCTGGACGATGCGGCTATCGCCGAATTCGCGCCGCAAGCGGCGGTCCGACAGTGGCGGATCGCTCTATTGCCCCATCCCGGTTTAGAGCAGGCCCGGCTGTACTTCGGCGTTGCGCAGGATCTGAGCGGGGCGTTGGACAATGCGCTGGCGGATCAGAAAGAGCGGCGTTTCGATCTGTTTTACTGCAACGGCCGGCTGGTGTTTCATTCGGTGGTGGTCGGCAAGGTTTTTTCGCTAGGCGGCGAAACGTTGAGCGGCTTCGAGCGAATCTGGAATATTTTGTGGGTCATGGTGGCCGGTTTCAGGGCCGTTAAACCTCACGCCTATACCTTGGTGACCGCGAAGGATAAAAAGCTAGACACTGCCGCGCTCGGTCTGGTCATGGTGGAAGAAGGCGGCAGCTCGCTGCTATCGAGAAGGATTTTGGACGACGACGGCAGCAACGACGGGATGCTGGACGCGCTGGTCCTGGCCCCGCGCAGCCGGATGGAAATGGCGCGTTTTCTGCTGGCGTCTTTGCTGCCGGTCAGCCGGCGCAAGCGGTTGCCGCCCTTCGTCGGCCACCTCAAGACCGAGTCCTTGACCGTGACCAGTCCGGAGCCCTTGGATTACCTGCACGATGGAGTCTGGACCAGCGCGCGCCGGCTTGAGCTAAACGTGAGCGCCAAAGTCTTGCGCTTGTTGCCGGGCCGTTACTTGGACCTTCGGGAGGAGGTTTGTCAGACCAAGGAGACCTATAAAGTTCAAAGTTTGCCGGCGGGAGAAGCTAAAATCGCCATCGCCAACAAGGCGTTGCCTTGGCTGCATCGGGCCGGTCCCGAAGAATTCAAGGAACTTTATTCGACGTTGCGGGATAGCGCTCGCGCTTCCCCGGCCTATCTGACCTTGATGGTGCTGTCCACGATATTGGCGACTATCGGTTTGTTCGCTAACTCGGCGCCGGTCATCATCGGCGCGATGATCCTGGCGCCGCTGATGGCGCCCATTATCTCGCTGGCCATGGCGGTGGTCCGGCAGGATAGCCCGCTGCTGGCCGACTGTCTCAGAACCTTGGGTGTCGGCATCCTGTTGGCGGTCGCCTGCGCGGCGGTTATGGCGTTGCTGGTGCCGCTGCGGTCGGTAACCGACGAAATCGCCGCGCGGCTCAGTCCGACCTTGCTGGACCTCGGCGTCGCGCTGGTTTCCGGCGCGGCGGGTGCGTACGCCCACGCTCGCGAGGAAATCGCTAAAAGCTTGGCCGGGGTCGCCATCGCCGTGGCGCTGGTGCCGCCTTTAGCAGTGAGCGGCATCGGTCTGGGTTGGGGTGATTGGAGCATTTTTCAAGGCGCTTTCCTGTTGTTTTTGACCAATCTGTTCGGAATCCTACTGGCCGGCAACCTGGCTTTTCTTGTGTTGGGTTTCGGGCCGTTCAATCAAGCTCGGCGCGGGATGCTGGCGGTTTCGCTGCTGGTGGCGGTGGTCAGCGTGCCACTGACGTTGGGGTTTGCGTCTATGGTCGAGCGACAGCGGATCGTTCAAACCTTGGAGGGTGCGGAGATTGCGGGGGTAGTGGTGCGCGAGGCGGCGGTGCGGACCAACAAGCCGATGCACGATCTGGTGGCGGGGCTGACGTCGATCATCCGGCGGCTACAGAATCGGGGGACTCAAGAGCAAAAAGCGCAAGCGGACGAGCCTTTGTATTTGACCGCGCGGCTGTTGTCGCCCACGGCGATAGACAGCGCCGCCGTGGAGCGGGTGAAAGCCGCCATCGAGACGCGGCTCGAACGGCCGGTCGTTTTGGAGGCGACCGTCGCCATCAGCCGCTAAAACTGTTGCGGGCCATCAGGGCCATGGCAACCGGATCGCTGGGGCGGCTCCGGCTCCGACCCCATCAGCCCGACCCGGAGATTCAAAATGCCTGGGCCGCAACTCCCAGCAAGGTCGCGGCGAGGGTCACCACGATGGTGGTGAACGAGGCGGGCATGCTGAACCAGCGGCGGGGTTTTTTCTGCGTTTCCATGGTTTCGAACGCCACTTGCAGCAGGATGAGTTTTTGTTCGACTTCTTGTAGTTGTTCGCCTTGGGATGTTTTCGCGGCGATCAGCTGATTTTGGAATTCGTGGAGCCGCTGGGCGACGTTGGCCGCCATGGTCAGTACTTTTTCTTGGGTGGCGCGGCTGTCGGCGCGAACGGTTTCCACGGTGGCCGCCAGACTAGAGAGCTGCTGGTGCTGTCGATCGAGTTTTTCCTCCAGCGCCGCGATCTGCGAGGCGGGACCGCCGTTTTGGAGCGCCGCGATGCCGTGTTCGGTCTCCCGTTTGATTTGCTGGATATCGTCCGTCAATTGGGCGATTTCCTGTTCCCGAGCCGCGAGCCCTTGTTCGAGAACGCCCAAGCGCGGCGATGGCTCCAGATTCGCAATCTGCTGTTGGAGCGCTTGGAGGTCGCTGTTGAGACCCTGAAATTGCGCGAAATTACTGGTGAACGCCTGCGCCTGACCGGTCAGGCGATTTTCCAGCAAGGCGATGGATTCGTTTAAGCTTTCAAAGCGTTGCCGGAAGTCGTGCCAGTCCGCGCCACCGGTTTCCCGGACGGGTTGTCCGTTTGACGCTGCGGTTTGGCCGCTTTGCTCTCGAATGTCTTGCAGGTCTTGGTGAAAGAGGGCGAATCGCTCGGCGGTTTGGTGCAGTTCCAAGCGCTGTTGATCGAGCGAGGCGGCCTGATCGAGGAGTTGTTGCTGGGTCTCCTGACGCAGCAGAGCCAAGGCGCTGGCTTGTTCCATCAGGCTCTCATGCAGGGGCTGGAGATCGACCTCCCGAGCGGGGTTTGACGTCTGCGAAAAATGAGCGAGCGCGGATTCAAGATCGTTCAGATGTTGCCGCTGGATTTCAAGCTGTTGTTCGACCGATTCCTTCAGTTGCGCCAGCAGTTCCGCTTGGGCGTTCAATGCTTCCCGCAAAGATGAAACTTCGCCTTGCTCGAAGTCGACGGGCGCGAGCGCGGGCGTTTGTCTCAGGTCGGCGAGCGCGGTTTCGAGCTCGCCGAGACGCAGCTGGTGCGTTTGCAATTGCTCGGCGATGATGTCGCGCAGGTTGCTGAGATATTCATGTTGAGTTTGCAGGGTTTCTTGGACCGCGCTCAGTTCGCTCCGGAACCCGTCTTGTTCTTCGCGGGCGGAGCCAAAGGCCACCGCCATTTCATCGCGAATCGCCTGCTGTTCTTCGCAGGTGGCGGCCAGCGACGCGGCGAGCGCTACAAACTGTTCCTGGCCGACGGACGGTTCCGCCGGGGGAGCGTCGGCCTTTAGCTCGGAAACGACGTTGAGAAACGGCGATTCATCCGGGGCTTGCAGGAAGGGTGATTCATCGACGGCCTGGAGGAAAGGCGATTCTTGCGGCGGTTCGAGGAAGGGCGATTCGTCAGGAGTTTGCAGGAAGGGTGATTCGTCCGGGGCTTGCAGGAAGGGCGATTCTTGCGGCGGTTCGAGAAAAGGAGAGTCTTGTTCCGGTTCCGATCGGGCCAGCAGCGTTTGAGGCTCGACGGATGAGCTGGGGTGGCCGGATTCGGCCGCCTTGGTTTCCAGTTGGTCCAAACGGTTTTGATAAGCGACCAGCCCCTCGCGCCACGTCTGGTCGAATTCCCGCAGCGTGTCGCTTTGGATCGTGAGATCGGATTGCAGGACATTCAAAATCTGCCGGGTGGAACTGGTATCCGCCGAGAGCTTGGTGACCAGGGTTTCTAGATATTTGAGACGTTCCTGCTGTTTTTGCAGATCCTGGCGGGTTTGGCCGATCTCCGACAGGGTTTGACGCTGGGTTTCGACTTCGGCGTTCAACCGCGAGAAATCGTGCTGGAGCGTTTCAAGGTTCTGGTCGGCGGTGGTCGACGATTGGACGAGGGCGTCCAGTCGGGTCTGTTGCGCGTGTAGCTGCGGGCTGAGGGCTTGACTGGCTTCGACCATCTGGCCGAGCACGTCCTGCGTTTGGCCGTGCTGTTCGAGGGCCGCGCTCAAAGCCGTTAGGGTGTCTGTGATGATGCTTCCGCTCTCATCGAGCTGTTGGAGCCGAGATTCGAGTGCGGCCATTCGCTCGCGCACCCCGGTCGCTTGCTGGTCGAACCTCAGCAAGTTGGCCAGCGCGCCTTCGATGTGTTGGGCGTGGCCGGCCAGTTGTTCCTCCAGGGCCACGACCCGAGCGGGCGACACGGCGCGCTGTTCGAAATCCGCCGTCAAGGCTTGGCGCAATTCGGCGCTTTGCGCCTTCAATTCATCGACTGCCTGACCGAGGGTTTGGCGCGCCTGCTGCTGGTCCTGTTTCAGAGAGGCGGACAGCGTTTCAAGCTGCGTCAGTTGCTCGTCCACCAGCCGGATATCGTGTTGCAGCTTGAGCAGTTGCGCGGATTGAGTCTCGAAGTGATCGGCGAGCGTGGCGAAGGTCTGGCGGTCGGCCTGACGATACTGTTCGAAGGTGGCTAGCGACTCGGCGACTTGGCGTAACTGTTCGTATTGTGCGCCGGCTTCCGTTTCCAACACGCCTACTTTTCGGCGCAGGTTCTGGAAAAAGTCGATGGTTCCCGCAAGGGAGGACTCGAAATCGGTCGCGTCGTTCATGGGGCGTCACGTCGCTCGGTTGGATCGTAAAATTTTATAAGCATGTTGAGGCAAAACCGGCGCGGCGGGAAGTTATCTCTTTAGGGAGACACAAGACGTTCGCCGCTGGTTCTGGACAACCTCCGCTACGGTTGGAACTCCGTAATGCTAAAGTGAAAATTCTGCAAATGAATATAAGTATGATGGATTTTAATCCTTTGCGGCGCATCCGGCACGGATTGTTCGATTGAAGGCGCAAAAATCACGAAAAGGCCGCGCCGCCGCATTGGCGCTCACCAGATGCGCGATTCGACAGCTTCTCCGGTGGAAACTATAGTAATTGCAGGGCTACGGGTGACGCCGCGCGCTGCAAAACCAGCCGACCGCCGCGCCGCCGAGACTCCCGCTCATCCGATTTCGCCAGCGTTTCAACAACCTGAATAAGGAAGCTGTCCATGTCCGTTCCCAGCAACCTGCCGGTCTGGCAACCATTGAAAACCCATCACGCCGCCATCGCCGACCTGCACCTGCGCGATCTGTTCGCCTCGGATCCCGAACGCTTCACGCGCTTTTCGCGGCGTTTCGGCGACCTGTTGATCGATTTTTCCAAGCACCGCATCACCGACGAAACGCTCGGCTTGTTGGTCGAACTCGCCCGCCAAGCGCAAGTGCCGGCCTGGATCGAGAAGATGTTCAACGGCGAGATCATCAACCACACCGAGAAGCGGGCGGTGTTGCACGCCGCCTTGCGCAACCGCGGCAACCGGCCGATCCAGGTCAAGGGTCAGGACGTGATGCCCGAGGTCAACGCGGTGCTGGAGCACATGCGCAAGTTCTCCGAGCAGATCCGACGCGGCAAATGGCGCGGCCATACCGGCAAGCGCATCCGCGATGTGGTCAACATCGGCATCGGCGGCTCCGACCTCGGTCCCAAGATGGTCTGCCAAGCCTTGCAGCCGTACGCCGATCCCACCTTGCGGATGCATTTCGTCTCCAACGTGGACGGCGCGCACATCAGCCATGTCTTGGCCGAGTGCGATCCCGAAAGCACTCTGTTCATCGTTGCGTCCAAAACCTTTACCACGCAGGAAACCATGACCAACGCGCATACCGCGCGGGCTTGGCTGGTCAAGGAACTGAACGACGAATCGGCGGTGGCCAAGCATTTCGTGGCGGTGTCCACCAACGCCGAGGGCGTCGCTAAATTCGGCATCGACACCGCCAACATGTTCGAATTCTGGGATTGGGTCGGCGGGCGTTATTCGCTGTGGTCGGCCATCGGCCTGCCGATCATCGTCTATATCGGCATGGATAACTTCGTCGAACTGTTGGAAGGGGCGCACGCCATGGACGAGCATGTGCGCACCGCGCCGCTGGAGGAAAATCTGCCGTTGCTGCTGGCGCTGCTGGGGGTGTGGTATATCGACTTTTTCGGCGCGGACAGCCAGGTCACTCTGGTGTATGACGATTACCTGCGCTCGCTGCCGGATTATCTGCAACAACTGGACATGGAAAGCAACGGCAAGACGATCGACCGGGACGGCCAAAAGGTCCAGGTCAAGACCGGGCCGATTCTGTGGGGCGGTTTGGGCAACAACGGCCAACACGCGTTCTATCAGCTATTGCACCAAGGCACCCATCTGGTCCCGTCGGACTTCCTGGCGCCCGCGCAAAGTCCCAACCCGATAGGCGACCACCATCCGATTCTGCTGGCCAACTGTCTGGCGCAAGCCGAGGCGCTGATGGTGGGCAAGACCGAGGCGCAGGCCCGCGCCGAACTGGAAAAGCAGGGATTGAGCGGCGAGGCGCTGGAGAAGCTGCTGCCTTACAAGATTTTCCCCGGCAACCGGCCCAGCACCAGTCTGTTCTATCGGCGGTTGACGCCCAAGGTTTTGGGGTCGCTACTGGCGCTCTACGAGCATAAGGTGTTTTTGCAAGGCGTGATTTGGAATATCAATTCCTTCGATCAATGGGGGGTCGAACTCGGCAAGCAACTGGCGAATGCGATCTTGCCGGAATTGAAAGGCACTCAGCCCGCCAAGGGCCACGATGCCTCTACCTTGGGTTTGATCGGTTTTTGCCGCGAGGCGGACTAGCCGGCAAGAGGTCTGGCGCGCGGCGCGCCAGACCTCGCGGGCAATCCGGCTCGCCCGGTTGCGGCGGGCGATCAGGCGGGGATGTTGAGGGGGAACAAAGCGCTCACTTGGGCCTTTCCAGGCCGGCGCTCAGTAGGTCTTTTTGTCTTCGGCTTTATTCTCGATCCCCTTGCCGGCGGATTTGATGTCTTGTCCGGCGCCCTTGACGGTATTGCAAGCGCTCAAACCGCCTCCCAGAACGAGCGACAATCCGAGCAACACGGTCAAAACCAGCGGTTTTTTCTTCATGATTTCATCATCTCCTCGAAGGTTTCCAGGCGAGATAATCCTAGCAGAAGCGACAAAAAATATCTGCGTGGGCGACTTTGCGTCCCGCGAAAGCGCGCGGGACAGCACCGGCGAGGGTAGGGCGCGAGGCGAGACATTATTGCTATACTTGAGACGCCATCAGCGTTTCACCCGTCCATAACTAAAACCATGCTCGGAGGACCACTCGATGCTTGGAGAGAATCACGATCTCTTCCACGAACTGCCCGAATATACGGATCGCATCGCCGAATTGAAGGCCGCCGATCCGCAATTTGCAAAGTCGTACGACCAGTATCACGCCATCAACGCCGAAATCGAGCGGATCGAACTGCAAATCGAAACGCCCTCGGATGCGTACACTGAAACCCTCAAGAAGCAACGCCTCCATCTCAAGGACGAACTGTATGGATGGTTGAGAAAGGCGAGCCACACCGCGCCGGCGCATTAAGCGAAGGCCAAACCGCCAAAAATCCCTACTTCAGCCCCTCGGAATCCTGTAGCGAGCTGCTGGCCGGGGGTTCGCTGGCGGTTGCCGCGCGACGGACCGGCAATTTGCCGCGCGCCCGTCGCGGCGGTTCGAACAGCGCGTCCGGTTCCGACAACTCCGGGGCGATGGATCGTTCCAGGGAAAGCGGGCCGCTTCGCGCCGCCGTCGAACTTTCGGGGCGGGCTCGGCGCAGCCAACCGAGCAGCCGGCGTTCGACGGCATCCTGACTGGCCGGCGATAAATCCCGATAGATCCATGCGCCGACGCCGAGCAACACGGTCAGCCCGCCCAGGAAAGTCACCAGGGGCTGCATGAACGCGATCGCCAGCAGAGCCGATAGCGCCAATACAATATGCCTGATTTTCAAGGAATCACCTTCTTTTCGAACCTCAGGAGCGATCAGGCGGAGTAACGGCGGGATCGGATTTACGTAATAGAACAACCGTGCAATTGTCATCGGGTTGACTCCGCTGTTGCCGGATGAAGTCGGCCAACTCATCCAACAAAATATCGACCAGATATTCCAAGGAATGTTGCGGGCGATTCAGCAACGAAGGCCAACGCCGGATAAAGACCTGCGGGTTGAGCAAATGCCACAGCCCGTCGCTGGCGAGCAGATAAATCCAGTTCGATTCCAAGGTCAACAGGCGGCGGTCGCCCATCCCGCGCAAAAACAGCGGCAAGTTGCCATCGTGCAGTTCGAACAATTCAGGGCCGATGGCATCGGCCTGCAGATCCGTCACGCCGAGCGTGCTGCCGAGAATAAACGCCTGGCTGATTTGCGAATTGGGCCGGATGTGGACTTGCTGTAGCCAATGCGCGTTGTCCATCAAGCCGAGCAAGGCTAGATGGGTGGCGGGCACGTGATCGACCGTCAGACATTGCACCTGCTCTCGATTGACGGCGTAAACTCGGGAATCGCCGACGTGGAACAGCAGCGCGGGACCTTCGGCGGGAATTTCCAAGACGATCAGCGTGCAGCCTGTCTCCAAGCCCGCGTTTTGAAATTCCTGATAGAGCTTGGCGTGAAGCGCGGTGAGCCCTCGGGAAAGTTGGTCTAAATCCGACGTGGCCGGCAAGTCGAGCAAGCCTTCGGCCGCGCGTTGCGCCGCCTCCCGACCGTGGCTATGGCCGCCCATGCCATCCAGCACGGCGACTCGCCAATGTCCGGCGGGCCAATCGGGCAACTGCGCGCGGGTGACTTGCTCGTCGCGCAGAAAACAGCCTACGCCCTGCGGATCCACCACCAGATAATTATCCTGATTCTCCCGCCGTCCGTGAGCGGTGGGCGAACGGAGCGAGCGCACGGCGACTTCCAACCTGGCGGCGGGTTGAGCGGGTGCGGCTTGGAACGGGACGGGAGTTTTCAAGGCGACAGGATCGAAGCGGAATGTATCGGTAAAGATCATTATGTAGCGCCGGTTTTCATAGCGCAATGTGACGGGTTGCGACAGCCCGCGCCAAGGGCTGGCAAAACGGGGCGGCAAGCGGGGGAAGGCTTCTGCTAGACTAGCGATCAAATGAGCTATGGTTGTTGTTTTAGCGCAATCTTTTCGAGTCTTTTGGTAAATTCTTGGGATATGGACAACGATACTCCTCTTGAAGAACCCGGACAAAAGCGGCCCGGCGATCAGCCGAGCGAGGAAAAACCGACGCGCCGTCGGGAGGCGGATCCAAGCGCGGCGGTCCCGAGCGGACCGGCCGGCTCCTCGGCCGATCCGCTCACGGCGGGCGGGGGGCGAAGCAGGATGGATCTTGGCGGAGAAGGCCGCCAGGATGCGTTGTTGGAGTCCGGGATGTTGGTCGGGCCTTCCGAACGCCGGGTTCGGCTGTTGCACGATCTGAGCGGCGACCGACGGGTGTGGATGGCGCTGCCGGTGGGTTCCGCGACCCAGCGCGGCCGGGGGGTGTCAAATGATTTTCGGGCCATCAAACTGTTTGCCGCGCCCGGCCAAGAGGCGCCGCCGCGCGAAGCCGTCCGGGACGAACGGTCCCAGCGCGCCGACTTCATCGGCGCGCGCGCCTATTGGGTCAAGCTGCGCGCCCGGATCGAACCCGCGCTCAAACTGGATCATCCGAACATCGCCCGCGCTTACGGTTGGCATCAAGGCGACAGCGGCGGCGCGTTCGTCGAGATGGGCTATGTCGACCACCAGCACAGTCAAAGCCTCGCGCAATTATTGAGCGAGCCGGGTCGGGGCGGGTTGCCTTGGGATACGGTGCTGAAGTGGTTGCAACCGGTCGCGGCCGCTTTGGATTATGCTCGTCTCGAACACCGCATCAGCCATCAGCACCTTGACGCCGATAAGATTTTTCTCACCGATCAGGGCGAGATCAAAGTCGTGAGTTTCGGGTTGGCGACCGAGCTTCGGGAACCGCGCAGCGTTTTGTTCGGCTCCGGCGATCCATCGAAAGAAGCGGCGGCCGCTCCGATCGATCCAGCGAACCCCGAAACCCCGTTTCGCCGCGATGTGTTCGCGCTGGCCTTGTTGGTGTATCAAATGCTGACGGGACAGAGCGCTTATGAATCCAAAGGCGACGCCGCGCATAGGATCCCACGCCCGTCGGGGTTGACGGATGAAGCCTGGCGGATTTTAAGGCGCGGTCTGGCTTATCCGAGCGAGCTATGTCCGGTGGAAGCCGGTAAGTTCATCAGCGCGTTGGAGGAGGCGCAGCGGCCGGCGGAACAGGCCGGACAGCGGCGGTATTCACTACGTCTGAACTGGGCGGCCGCGGCGGGGGTGTTTTTGCTGGCCGGCTTGGGTTTGTATTGGTTCTCCGGGTCCGATGATCGCGCGGTCGAGCCGGCGCGGCCGCCCGTGGCGGCCCCGACCGTCGCGCCTTCGCAGCCGCCGCCCGAGGGAATCCAAGACGCGGGCTTGAACGCGCTGTTGCAGGAAGCCGAACGGGAGGCGGACCTGCGGGCCTTCGAATCGGCCAAGCGCGTGGACACCGTGGTGGCTTACCAACTGTATTTACAGCGCTGCCCGCGCTGCGGTTACCGGCAGGAGGCGCGAAACGCCGTCCAAAATCTGGAAACCGAACAGAAAATTCAACAGCTCAAGGTCGATTTTGAGACGCTGGCGCGAGCCCTGGAGCGGGAAAATCGCGAGGATCGGGGCGATGAGGCGCTAGAGCGGCTGAACGCACTTGCAGCGCTGACGCCGGGCGATCCCTTCATCGCCGCCGGGCGGCGGCGGATCGCGCTCGATTGGGTGTCCAAGGCTCAGGCCAGCGCCAAGAAGAACGATCTGACCAGCGCGCGGCAAGCGTTCAAAAAAGCCAGTTCGATCCAGCCGGATTTGCCCGAACTGGCGGGGTTAACCGCAACCTTGCTACAGGTGGAGGCGACCGACCAGATCAATCAAACCGACTCGGACGCCTTCGCCGTCGCCCGACGCGGCAACACCCGAAAGGCGTATTGGAATTATCTGGAAAAATGCGGGACGACTTGCAACCACCGACCGGAAGCCGAGGCGGCGCTCGCCCGCTTGAGTCCTTCCAATCCGATCCTGCGCGATCGGCTGAGCGACGGTTCGCAGGGTCCGGAGTTGGTGGTGATCCCCGCCGGCGCGTTTGAAATGGGCTCGCCATCCGGCGAAAAAGGCCGTTATAACGACGAACAGCAGCAGTTGGCCCGAATCGCCAAGCCGTTCGCCATCGGCAAGTACGAAGTGATGTTTTTCGAATACGAACGCTTCGCCGCCGCGACCGGGCGTCCGACGCCCAACGACCACGGCTGGGGGCTCGGCCGGCGGCCGGTGATCAACGTCAGTTGGCGCGATGCGAAGGATTATGCCGATTGGCTCTCGCAACAGAGCGGACGGCGTTACCGGCTACCCACGGAGGCCGAATGGGAATATGCGGCGCGCGCCGGCGCCGCCACCAGCCGCTATTGGGGCGACGATCCCAATCAGGGCTGCGCGGACGCCAACGCGGGCGATTTGGACGGCAAGAAAGTATTCGTCGGCTGGACGGTGATGCAATGTCGGGACGGATATATTTATACCGCGCCCGCCGGCAGCTATCGGACCAATGATTACGGCCTGCACGACATGATGGGTAATGTCCTGGAGTGGACCTGCTCGCTTTATGCGCGAGATTACGGAGCGCCCAGCCAAAGCTGCCAGGAGCCGGAAGGCGAGCGCCAGTTCGTGGTGCGCGGCGGCTCGTGGAACGACGAACCCCGCAACGTGCGTTCGGCCGACCGGCATCGCAACGCCCCGGAGTTTCGAGATTACTATCTGGGATTTCGCGTGGTGCGGGAATTGCCGTGAATTTTTCCAGCGCGCCCGTTGCGGGAGGGGGCGGCTTCCCGCCGCAATCGCGGTGATGTGCGTTTGCAGCAAAGGCGCGTAAAATCCACCTATTTCTATACTTAACGGCGCTTCAGAGCAATTTTCAACGACTTTACGGGTTTTAAGCAGTTATTCGAAGCGTTTTCGGAGGTTCCTGACGGTTCCCACCGCCAGCACCTTGGGACATCATGACCAAAAAATCCAACACACTGCCCATCGGGTATCGCTTGCACCATTACCGCATTGAGTCGGTGCTGGGCGCGGGCGGGTTCGGCATTACCTACATGGCCGTGCACGAGGCGTTGCGCAGCCGGGTGGCGATCAAGGAATATTTTCCGGTGGAATGGTCCTATCGGGACCGCGACGATGTCAACGTATTGGCCAATACCCAAGGCGGATTGCCGACCTCGGAAGCCGGCGAGAAGCCGTGTTATGCCTGGGGCCTGGACCGCTTCCTGCACGAAGCCCAGGTGTTGGCGCAGGTCAACCATTCCGGCGTGGTCCGGGTCAAGGACTTCTTCGAAGCCAACGGCACCGCCTACATCGTGATGGATTACGAGGACGGCGAATCGCTGAGCCAGATTCTCCAGCGCGAGAAGACTTTGCCCGAGGAGCGCATTCGCCGGATGCTCGGTGACGTGTTGCCGGCCTTGGAGGCGGTGCATTCGCTCGGCTATCTGCATCGGGATTTGAAGCCGGCCAACCTCTATTGCCGTTTCGACGGCCGCACTTTGTTGATCGATTTCGGCGCGGCCCGCCAGGCTTTGAGCCAGCGAAGCAAGAACATCACCAGTGTATTTACCGTCGGCTATTCGCCGATCGAACAATATTTGGTCGAAAGTAAAGGCTACGGACCCTGGACCGATGTCTACGCCCTGGGCGCGGTGCTTTATCAATGCGTGACGGGCAAACAGCCCATCGAGGCCCCGGCGCGGGTTCTCGATGACCCGCTCAAACCGGCCTCGGAGGCGGTACAGGGCCAATATAGCCCGGTGTTGCTGCAATTGATCGATCGGTCCATGGCGATCCGCCCCGAGGGGCGTTTCCAAACTATCGCCAAAATGCGCGAGGCGTTGGAAGCCGCGCCGTCCGACGACGACGAACGCACGGTCAAATTAGAGCTTCCCCTGAAATACGAAACCCAGCGCGGAGGCGAAGAACCGCGCCCGATATCGAAACCGGGCCCGGATTCGCGCCCGCAAGCCCCCGCGCCGGTCAAGAAGAATCCTCTGGGTTTGGATTGGCGTTGGGCGCTTGGATTGCTGGCGCTGATCGCCATCGCGGTCGGGATCACAAAAATCCCCTCCTGCGGCCAAAGCCGCCCCGCAGCAGTCCCGCCGACGCCGGTGGAGCAGCCGGTCAAACCCGCGCCGAGCGGACCCCCCGCCAACCCTCAAATCGGGCAGATTTATACCGATCCCGCAACTGGCATGGAATTTGTCTGGCTAAGGGCGGACTGTTTCAAGATGGGCAGTCCGGAAACGGAACGGGATCGCAGCGCTAACGAAGCGCCTCACGAGGTTTGTCTGAAAGGTTTTTGGATGGGTAAGTACGAAGTGACCAACGCGCAATACCTGCATTTTGATACCCAGCACGACAGCGGCAGTTACGAGCCTCACTCTTTGAACGGTCCCGACCAGCCGGTCGTGCGGGTGAGCTGGCAGGAGACGGTCGCCTTCGCGGATTGGTTATCCAAGAAAACCGGCTTGCGGTTTCGGTTGCCGACCGAGGCGGAGTGGGAGTACGGCGCGCGCGCGGGTCAGACCCAGTCTCGCTATTGGAACGACGATCCGAATCAGGCCTGTCGTTACGCCAATATCTACGACGAAACCGCCCGTAAGGCCAAACCGTTCAATTGGGCTAACTATCCTTGCGAGGACGGGCAGATTGTGGTTTCGCCAGTCGGCCGCTATGCCGCCAACGGCTTCGGTCTGTACGATATGCTGGGCAACGTGGCGGAATGGACGTGCTCGGAATACGACAACGCCTACGTCGGCGGCGAGAACCGCTGCGCCGAGCGGGCCGGGACAGCCGGCGGCCGACGGGTATTGCGGGGCGGTTCCTGGTCCGATTATCCCGGTCTGGTCCGGCTCGCCTATCGATTCCCGGCCGCGCCGGAGTATCGGAAATTCGACTTAGGGTTCCGTTTGGTGCTCGAACCATGAGCGGTCGGTCGATCAGTCGCGCGGGTGTCGGCGGTGGCGGTGCGAGCGGATTGAAGCGGATTTGGGCGCTACTTGCTCTGGCGCTGTGGTGCTGGCTTCCCAGCGGCGCGACGCGGGCGGCGGCCGAGCCGGTTCGAGAGCGGATTCCAGCGACGGTCATCGAATTCAGCGTTCGGGGCGAATTGAACGAACAAGCCGGGGCGATCATCGCCGATTTGATGATGTCGGCCATCGCGAATACCGGCCGCTTCACCCTGAAGGACCGGTTGCCGCTGACGGCGGCGGCCAAGATCGCCAAAGCCCAGGAATTGGGTTCCACCGGGCTGCTCGATCCCAAGACCGCCGCCGAACTGGGCCGGTTGTACGGGGTCGATGCGGTAGTGACCGGCGGGGTTTCCAAATTGGGCGACTTGATCACGGTCACGGCCCGGCTGATCGATACCAAAACCGCCTCCTTGCTCGGTAGCGGTCAGGTGCAGGACAAGAGCATCGACGCCATTCAGATCAAGATTAACGATCTGGCGGCCATGGTGCTGGCGTCGCCCGCGCCGCCGCCGACCTATGCCTTGACGGTTCGAACCGATCCCGCTGACGCGGGCGTGCGCTTGTTGAACCATCCGACGCCCTATCAGCCTGGAATCCGGCTGCCGGCTGGGGATTATGAGTTTGAAGCAACCAAACCGGGCCATGTCGCCCGCAAGGTGACGGCCAAGCTGCGCGACCGGGATCTGACGCTCGATATCGTGTTGGAGAAAGCCCGTTATGGTCTTACAGTCCGCCCCGATCCGCCCGACGCGCGAATCCGGTTGCTCGGCGCGCCCGCGCCTTATCAGCCGGGTATCGCGCTGTCGCCGGGGGATTACGAAATTGAGGTTTCTCGCGAAGGCTATTTGGCGCACAAGTTTCCGGTGCGCATCATCGACAGCGAACTGAGCGTCCCGGTAACCCTGGAGAAGGCGCCGCTTCCGCCTCCGCCGCCGGTCCGCCAATACCGCTTGACCGTTCAAGTCGAGCCCTCTCAAGCGACGGTGCGATTGCTAAACAGCAAGACGCCTTATCAACCCGGCGTCCCGTTAGCCCCCGGCAGTTATAAGGTCGAAATTCGTCAGGCGGGCTACGAGACAGCCCAGGTCGCGGTGCCGATCATCGACAGCGACGTCACGGTGCCGGTCAAACTTGTGAAAAAACCGGAGCCGCCGAAAGCCGTCCAGTATCGGTTGACGGTTGCGCCCGATCCGCCGGATGCGCGAATCCGATTGTTGGGCGTTAAAGCGACTTACCAACCCGGCCTTTCGCTGCCGCCTGGCAGCTACACGGTCGAGGTGTCCAAGAGCGGCTATCAAAGCCAGCGGCTGACGGCGCGGATCGCCGATGGCGACATCACGCTGCCGGTGACCTTGATCAAGCAACCCGAGCCGGAGCCGCCGACTTTGTATCGGCTGACCGTCCGGCCCGATCCGCCGGACGCTCGGGTCCGGCTGCCGGGCAGCAAACTCACATATAAAGCGGGCATTTCGCTACCGCCCGGCAGTTACACGGTCGAGGTCGCCAAGGCCGGTTATGAAAGCCAGCGGCTGACGGCGCGGATCGCCGATAGCGATGTGACCGTATCGGTCGCGCTGGTCAAGCAGCCCGAGCCGGAGCCGCCGACTGTGTATCGGTTGACGGTGCGGCCCGATCCGGCGGACGCCCGCGTCCGCTTGCTGGGAAGTAGAACGGAGTACCGACCCGGTGTGACGTTGCCGCCCGGTAACTACACGGTGGAGGTTTCGAAACCCGGTTATGACGCCCAACGGTTGACGGCGCGGATCGCCGATAACGATGTGATGATGACCGTGGCGCTGGCGAAACAACCCGAACCGGAACCGCCGACTGTGTATCGGTTGACGGTGCGGCCCGATCCGCCGGATGCGCGGGTGCGGTTGCTGGGGGGGCGCTTCAGCTATAAAGCGGGGGTGACGTTACCGCCCGGCAGTTACGGCCTTGAGGTTTCAAGGCCCGGTTACGAAACCCAACGACTGACGGCGCGGATCGCCGATAGCGATGTGACGTTGCCGGTGGCGTTGGCGAAACAACCTGAGTCGAGCCGCTATGCCTTAACGGTGCAGCCCGACCCGGCGGATGCGCGGGTGCGGTTGCGCGGGACCAGCACCGTCTACCGGCCTGGATTGCTGTTGGCGCCGGGTAGCTATACGGTGGAAGTCTCCAGTCTCGGCTATGAGACCCGCCAAATCCCAGTGCGGATCGCCGATGGCGATGTGACGTTGCCGGTGGCGTTGGTGAAACAACCCGAGCCGAGTCGCTATGCCTTAACGGTGCAGCCCGACCCGGCGGATGCGCGGGTGCGGTTGCGCGGGACCAGCACCGTCTACCGGCCTGGATTGCTGTTGGCGCCGGGTAGCTATACGGTGGAAGTCTCCAGTCTCGGCTATGAGACCCGCCAAATCCCAGTGCGGATCGCCGATGGCGATGTGACGTTGCCGGTGGCGTTGGCGAAGGTGCCGGAACTGAGGCAGTACCGGCTGACGGTACGCCCGGATCCGACCAACGCCAGGATTCGCTTGCTCAATTCCGCTCACGCATACCGGCCCGGAGTATTGCTGCCGCCGGGCAGTTACACCGTTGAGGTGGATAGCCGTGGCTATGAGTCCCGGCGGGTCGCGGTGCAAATCGCTGACGGCGATGTGACGCTGCCGGTCGAGTTGGAAAGAATGGCCTCATCCACCCCGGCCCCTTCTCCAGCGCCGTCTCAAACCCCCGCCCGCGCGGGGGAATGGCGGATCGGTTCGGTGCAAGTGGACAGTGCGCTAAGCGGGGTCGACCGGGCGGAGATCGCCCGGTTGCTGGGCGGTTACGCCGGGCGGACCGCGACGCGCGATACGCTGTTGGACAGCGCCGTGCGCGCCTATCAGGCAACGGGCGTCACGCTGAGTTTCGTGGTTCGCGGCGCGGGTTCTGCGGGAGGCGCAACCCTTTATGCGCGCGCCGCTCGCCAAGCCCGCCGCACTTACGAAAGCAGCGTTTCGATCATCAGTCGAAGCCAGCTCGAAAGCTCGGGCTTTGGCGTTTCGGTCGAATAGCTCGGCGCGCCGGCGGTCAGCGGGGCTGGCGCGCGGCCGTCGAGCTAAGCCGGCCGCGGGGTCTGGCGGTCGGTCGAGCTACGGATAGCCGGGATGATCGATCATGGCGGTGTGATCGCCGCGCACGATCGGCAGATAGCGCGGTTTCCAGAACCGCGCCCGTAGATAGGTATCGAGATCCCGTTTGGCCAAGTCGCTCTTGCTGGCCACGCCTTCCGCCAGCGCTTGCGCGATCACCCGGACCGCAACCCGAATGCTGACCTCGCGCAGTTCGGAGATCGGCGGATAGATCCGCCCGGCTTTCACATGGGCCGCCGCCGTGTATTCGGCGAGCGCATACGCCGCTTCCAGCACCATGCCGTCAGTGACCTCCCGGCATTCGGCCAGAATGGTTCCAAAGCCCAACCCAGGGAAAATAAAAGCGTTGTTGCCCTGGCCCACCGGGTAGAGGCGCCCGTCTCTTTCCACATCGGGAAACGGACTTCCAGTGGCGATGATGGCCCGGCCTTCGCTCCAATCCAAAATATCTTGCGGTAGCGCTTCGCAGGCGGATGTAGGGTTGGATAGCGGGAAAATAATCGGCCGGGTCGCATTGCGGGTCATCGCCTGCACCACGGGATGGTTGAAAGCGCCAGTTTGCCCGCTCAGTCCGAGCAGCGCGGTCGCCTTGGTGTGTTCGATCGTTTCAATCAGCGTGGGAATGTCGTTGGCGATGCGCCAATCGGCGATATTGTCGCGCGGTTGCACGAAGGGTTGCTTGTAGGGTTCGACGTTGCGGCCTTCCACCAGCAAACCTCGGGAATCCAACACGCAGACGCGGTCGCGGGCTTCCTCCGGGCTCAAGCCTTCGCGCAAAAGCCCCTGAGTGATGGCCCAGGCCACGCCGATGCCGCCGGCGCCGGCGCCCAGAATGACGATGCGTTGTTCGCTTAAGGTTTCGCCTTTGAGCCGGCTGGCCGAAAGCAAACCGGCTAACGCAACCGCGCCGGTGCCTTGAATATCGTCGTTAAAGGATGGCAGTTGCTTGCGGTAGCGCTCCAGGACCGTAAAGGCCACATCCTTGGATAAATCTTCCCACTGAATCACGGCGCGCGGCCAGCGCTCGTGAATGGCCTTGACGAACTTATCCAGAAAAGTCAGGTAGCGTTCGCCGCGCAAGCGCCGCTGGCGCACGCCCAGATAAAATTCATCGTTCAGCAGTTCTAGGCGGTCGGTGCCCACGTCCAGCTTGACCGGCATGGTATGGAAGGGGTTGACGCCGCCGCCGATGGTGTAAATTGCCAGTTTGCCGATCGCGATGGCCAACCCCCCGTAACCCTGGTCGCCGATGCCGAGGATGGCCGAAGAGTCGGTGGCGACGATCATCCGCACATCGTTCCAAGGAAAATTGCGGACCACGCCGGCGGCGCGGTCGATATTGAGCGGTGAAAACGACA
>ERZ761607.1829-NODE-1829-length-24799-cov-7.070037_pt1 | contig 24799 bp, 19 predicted proteins | sample MGYA00511164_ERZ761607 | MGnify/ENA primary metagenome ERZ761607 (study PRJEB28899, sample SAMN02445080) | bioreactor sludge metagenome | biome: EBPR sludge | place: Australia: Brisbane, Thorneside Wastewater Treatment Plant | collected 2011-06-22 ... | reverse complement strand
TTGATTTTACCATTCGGAATGGGGCGGTATAATTCCAGCCATGAATCGGAACAAGATATTTGAAATTTTTATTTACCTGGGCTTGATCATCGTCTTCCTTGCGCCGCGCCTTGCAGGCATCGGCGATTTTGTCACACTCGACGAGCCTTCGTGGTTGAGTCAGGGCGCGAATTATTATTACGCGTTGGGGCAAAGGGAATTCGAGAACACGGTTTACGAATACCAACCCGCCGTGACTACCATGACGATCATTTCGCTGGGCATGTTGATGTACTTCCCCGAATATCGCGGATTTGGGCAAGGGTATCTTGATTACGAAAAGGGGCGGCTCGACCCATTCATGGTCTCGCACGGTAAAGACCCGTTGATGCTGTTGACCTATTCGCGGGTCATTCAGGTCTTTGTATTGCTGATTTTGTTCCTAGTTCTTTATTTCCTGTTACAAAAATTTTTCCCGAAGCCGGTTGCGATCTTTGCACTGGTCTTTGCCATGTTTGATCCGTTCTATTTGAGTCAACACCGCTTGATGGACCACGAAGGTATGGTCTCGCTCTTTGGGATGATCTCGCTGGTCGCGCTGGCGATCTATCTTTTCAGGGAAGATAAGTTTATTTATTTGATCCTCTCAGGAATCGCGGCGGGATTTATGTCGTTGACGAAATCGTCTTCGATCGCGACGCTTGCGGCTGTGGGCGTTTTGCTTTTGTGGAAGATGATCCAGGACCGCGGGCAGGGATGGGGGAAGGGGTTTTTATTTGCACTGAAGACATTTGGGTCGTGGTTCATTTTATTAGCGATCACCTACTTCGTCTTCTGGCCCGGTATGTGGGTCGCGCCCGGCAAGATGCTTTACGAAGTGTACGGCAACGCCTTTAGCTACGCCTTCCAGGGCGCGCGCCTTAAGATCACCGAAGAACTGGACGTTTCTCAATTCACGCTCAACACTCGTTTTGCGGATGTGTGGGAAGTGGCGAAGATTCTGTTATATAGAACCACACCTGTCACCTGGCTCGGCGTCCTTTTGGGATTTGCCCTCCCGTTCACACGGGACCCGGAGCGGGCTCAGCGAAACAAGCTTTTCTTTACGCTGTGGCTGGTGAACGGAATCGCATTCGTGTTTTTGATCGGTGTCGCCCAGGGACGCAACTCACCGCATTACATCCTCTCAAGTTATCTGGCATTCAATCTGCTGGCGGGGCTTGGATGGTTCCATTTTGCCGAATGGCTAAAATCCCGAGCTCAAGGCGGCGTCCTCGCCGCCGGGGACGGCGGCAAGAGCGCATATATAAATATTTGGCAATACGGTTTGCTCTCTGTGGTGATGCTTTATCAAGTTGGCAGCGCTATTACGAATTACCCGTATTATTTCACGTATCGCAATCCCGTCCTTGCCGCGGCAGGGTGGTACAGCGAGTTTCCGCACTTCCCATATTGCGAAGGTTTGGAGACCGCTGCGCATTTTCTCGCCAGCCTGCCTGATGCTGAAAATGCGACCGTGTTCTCTTACTACAGCCGCGGATGCGTTTCGTACTATTATCCCGGTCCAACCATCAGTTACCGCCCGTATTACTCGGATGGCGAACATACTGAAGATCTACTCAATAATTTGCGTGCTTCAGAATATTTGATCGTCTATTACGCCAACCAGGGACAATTGGCTCATCATTTGAATTTCGTCAATGCCATGGCGAAAGCAGAACCCTTCCATGTAGTCTGGCTGAATGGGTATGAATATGTCCGTATCTACAAGGTGGACGACCTCGGTCCAGAGATCTATGAGGCGTTAGCGCATTTGAAATGATCCGCATCTCTTATGCAATTAGCATACTGTATGATTCGTCCTTCGACTTCGCTCCTTGGCGATCACTCGTCGTTCCGTTCAGGACGGCAGCCGCGCTGAGCGGAGAGCGGGCGCTCGTCCCGCTCGCAGTCGAAGCGCGCGCGTGGAAAATAACATGCTAAACCGTCATCGTACAAAAATAATATACATCCTGCTCCTGCTGGCGCTGACCCTCCCTTCGCGTCTCACTCACATCGATGCGGCTGTCAACATCGACGAGCCGTGGTGGGTGATCTCCAGTTCCAATTTTTATTACGCTGTTACACACAGGGATTTTCAAGATACCTATTTTGAGTATCATCCCGGCGTGACGAACATGTGGGTCATCTCTACGGCGATGCTGGCATACTTCCCCGAATATCGCGGCTTTGGTCAGGGGTTCTTCGATCAGCGCAAACCTTTCTATGAAGAGTTCCTGCGTGAAAATGGAAAAGAAACCATCGAACTCGTCCGCTATGCCCGTTACATTCAAGCGGGTGTGTTAGCGATTTTTGCGGTCATTGCTTTTCTTCTTTTGAGTCTCATTGTCGGTGAGAATCTTGCCTTCCTTTCGATAACGCTTGCCACCATCTCGCCTTTCTTCCTCGGTCATTCGCGCCTGCTCAACATGGAAACGATGGGAGCAATGTTCGTTTTGGTTTCGTTCCTTGGCTTTCACCTGTATCGTTTTCAAAACCGGCTGGTCTATTTGTTGATCTCTGGTGCGGCATTTGGCTTGGCGCAGTTGAACAAATCCACTTCGATTGCGTTGCTGGGCGTGATCGGGTTGATGCTAGTGCTTAGCCTCTTCGATAAGGATGAACGACCATTCAAAACGAAATTTTTGAGCGCAGTAAAAACCTTTGGGATCTGGTTTGGCGCGGCGGCTCTGGTTTACTTTATCCTCTGGCCTGGGATGTGGGTGGACCCGGCTCGGATGCTCCGCGAAGTGTATGGAAATGCCTTCAGTTATGCCTTCCAGGGCGCCCGCCTCGATGTGACCGAGGAGCTGGATCCTGCCGAGTTTAGCGTGGTCACACGCTGGGACGGAATCCTGCTCTACCTCCGTTATTATTTTTCCGGCACAACCTTCATCACCTGGCTGGGCTCGATCTTTGCGCTCATATTTTTATTTAGCAAGGGGAAAGAGCGCCTATCGTACCAGGTCCGCTCGATGATCGGATATCTTGCTCTGCTCGGCGTCTTGTTCGTCCTGATGTTCGGAATCGCCCAGGGACGCAATCACGCCCACTACATCATGAACACTTTCGTGGGGTTCGACGTAATTGCGGGAGTCGGGTGGGGGAGCTTTATTGTCTGGGCGGGCTCGCGTTGGAAGGGATTCTCGAATCAGTTCGCCCCGGTTGTCGCAGCGGTCATATTGATCCTCGCACAGATCAGCTCCGGACTGCCGTATGCGCCGTATTATTTCACCTATCGCAATCCACTGGCAAAAGAGGCGGCGACTTTGGGTTATGGCGAAGGTTTGGCAGAGGCGTCGGACTACCTTTCCCAGAAACCGGATGCAAAAAATATCAAAGCCTATGTTTACAACGGCATGGGGACCTTCTCGTGGTATTTCCCCGGCGAGACCATTGTCTTGAAGCGTATCAACGTCTTGAACGATGATTTTGTGACGATTACGGACGAATTGCGGAATTCGGATTACCTGGTGTTGTATCCAATCACCCGCGCCAAACATCCGGAGACGGAAAAGATGCTTTCTGAATTCGAGGGCGTCCTCGAGCCGGAGAAAGCGATCTACATCGACGGGCTGGAATACATCCAGATCTACAAGGTGGCAGACATTCCGGAATCGGTGTACGGAGCTTTGCTGGCGAAACACAAACAGTAAACGGGGAGAATTCGCCCGGGGACGATCGATCCGGCTTGAATTCCGGATGAAGCGGCGCGTCCTTTCACCTTTGTCATGAAAGTACCATAGTCCGGGGGCAATGTTGTGGAGTAAAATTTCAAACATGTTCGAAACTTGGGTGTCAATTTTATGAACGGTCGATTCTCTGAAAAAACGGTTGGACGTATCCTGACAGGGATCGTGTTCCTATACCAGGCGGCGGCTGCGGGAGCGCTGATCCTTTCGCTTGTCCTTGCCCTGCAATGGATCCGCGAGCCGTTTTTGGGCTCTTTCTACGAACACACCCTGGTCTTTACCGACACCGGCGGCAGCGGCGAAGCTTGGGCGATCAACGATGTCGTGAACAGCGGGGACCGGCTTTTGGCTGTCAATGGTTCGGGGGTGAAGACCAGCCGCGATGTGCGCGATGCGATTGTAGGGAAATTTGCGCCTGGCGAAAACGTCACCCTGACCGTCAAGTTTGCGGACGGCGAGACACGCGACCTCAGCGTGGAATTGCAGAAATTCCCCGAAGACGGTGTGGGTGTTTACCTCTTCCTTCCTTTTATTCTTGGGGTTATTTTCCTCGCTCTCAGCCTGTGGACCTTCGGGCTGCGCCGCAATGAACCTGCCGGGCGGGCGTTCATCATGTTCGCCTCCTCTTTTTCGATTGGGACCGGGGTCATTTTCAATATCTGGACCAGCCACGAACTGACATTATTGTGGACCTTCGGGCTTGCCATTGCGGGCGGCTCGGCTCTTGCTTTGGCTTTGTCGTTCCCGGTTTCGCCGCGGCTTCTCATCAACCGTCCGTACTTGAGATGGGTTGGCTTTGTTATCAGCCTCCTGTTGGCTATAACCGCGGCTCCTTATCATTTCAACCTTGAACAGCCCACCGCCTACATCACCTGGTGGCGGAACATCTATTATTTCAATGCGGTTTGTATCTTTGCCCTGCTTGGGTTCAATTTATATTATGCGTTATACTCCCAATCCCCGGTGGTGAAATCACAGGCTCGCCTGACCTTGTTTGGGGCGCTCTTCGGTTTCGGTCCATTGGCTTTCTTTTTCATCTTTGGTGCGATTTTATCGATCCCATTCTCTCCAGCCTTGTTCCTGCTGCCGGTGATCGTCTTTCCGGCTGTCATGGGATATAACATCATGCGTTTCCGCTTTTTGCGGGCTGGCGATCTTGCCCGCCGTGGGGTGATGTATGTTCTGCTTTCTGCGGTTGTGACCCTTGGGTATGCCCTGGCGGCTGCCGGAGCGGGGCTGCTTTTTGGAAATGCCTTTCCAAAAAATTATCTGATCGGTATCGTCATCCTTGCACTTGCGCTTGCGCTTGAACCGCTTCGTACTCATTTGCAAAATTTGACGGATAAGATTTTTTTCCGCGGGTCGCGCGTGGCGGCGGAAGAGTTGGAAGATTTCTCTCACAAACTGACCACCGCCTTAGACCTTAACGCAATCAGTTCGCTCTTGCGAGACCAGATCGCTTCAACGCTTGCCCCAGACCAGACTCACATCTTCACCTACGACTCGCTCAACGATTTTTATTCCGCATCGCCGGGTGAAGGACGTCGCGCCACCACCGACATCCGCTTTACCTCAACGAGCCCGCTGGTTTCCTACTTCAAACAGGAGAACCTGCCACTCTACCTGGACAACCTTACCGACCTGCCGGAGCCGCTCAAGTCTGAACAATCACGGGTTGCACTGCTTGGGGCGCGGCTCTTCATCGTATTCCCTGGCAAAGACCGCCCCAATGGCTGGTTGGCGTTGGGTCCAAGATTGACCACCCAACCCTACACGCCGCAGGACCTGCGCTTCCTCGAAAATATTTGCGATCAGGCTTCGGTCGCCATCGAGCGCGTGCAGACCGTGGCGCATCTCGAACGGCGTATTCAGGAGATGAACGCCCTGACGCGCGTTTCGCAAGGCGTGAATGTGACCTTGACCTTCGACGATGTGTTGGAATTGATCTATGCCCAAACAGCGCAGATCGTGCCCACATCTCATTTCCATATTACGCTCTATAACCGGGCAAGCGATTATTACTATTACGGTTTCTGCCTGGAAAACAACGAACGCATCCATGAGCACGAGAACCAGCCGTTTGCGGCAAATATCGGACTTTCGCCGGAAGTGATCCGTAAGAGTCGCCCAATCCTCACCCAGGACTACATCCGTGAATGCCAGGCGCGTAACCTGACGCCAACCATCGAAAATGTCTTTGCCTGGCTGGGTGTGCCCCTCAATGCAGGCGCGGAAACCATCGGCGCGCTCAGCGTAGGCAGCCGCGATGGTTCCACCATTTACACCCGCGCGCAATTGCAGCTTTTGCAAGCCATTGCAGACCAGACGGCCGGCGCCATCGTCAAGGCGCGCCTGTTGAAGGAAACCCAGGAACGCGCGCATCAACTGACGACCCTGAACGACATCACCCGCCAGTTGACCTCGACCCTCGAATTGAACCCATTGCTACAAAACATCCTCGAGAACGCCGTGGGCATCTTGAACTGTGAGGCAGGCAGCCTGTTCATGGTGGATGACCAGACCGATGAACTGGTCTTCCGCGTCACAGTCGGACCCGTGGCAGGTAACCTGATCGGGAAGCGTCTCGCGCCGGGAACGGGCATCGTGGGAAGGGCTGTCCAAACCCGTAAGTCAGTTATCGAGAACGAAGAACAGAATTCCCCTTCGCGCTTCAAAGGCGTGGACCAGCAGACGGGGTTTGTGAGCCGCTCCCTGCTTGCGGTTCCTCTTCAAGCCAAGGACCGCGTCATTGGTGTGATCGAGGTCATCAATCGCCGCGACGGACTTCCTTTTGTGCAGAATGATGAAACATTGTTGACCGCTTTCGCAGGGCAGGCAGCGGTCGCCGTCGAGAATGCGCGCCTTTATACACTCACTGACCAGGAGCTCGCCAGCCGTGTGGAGGAACTCTCGGTCATGCAAAGGATCGACCGCGAATTGAACGCCAGCCTCGAAATGGATCGCGCCATGCGCATTACCCTCGACTGGGCGCTTCGACAGTCCGGGGCGGAGGCGGGGCTGATCGGCATCCTCGAAGAAGAGCAGTTGCGAGTCATGGCGCAACAGGGATTGGACGAGCAAATGGCGCATCTCGGCGAACGGTTGTTGATGAAGATTGAACTTCCATCCATGACTGCCGCCATTGAGACCGGTCTGCCGCAGAAAGTGGAGGTGGCGGTCGAAGCCTCCAGGAATAAACTGCTCATGGCGTCGCAAAACCAGATGGTCATTCCCATCCGTCGCGAAACGACCGTGATCGGTTTGCTTTATCTCGAAAGCTCCGGCGATTCCCAGGCGGATATCGACTTCCTGACCCGTCTTACCGACCATGCCGCCATCGCCATCTCGAACGCGCAGCTATATAGCGAAGTCCAGCGCGCCAATAATGCCAAGAGTGAGTTTGTTTCGCTTGTAGCACATGAACTCAAGAACCCGATGACGTCCATCAAGGGCTATACCGACCTTCTGGCAAGCGGCGCGGTGGGGCAGATCACCGAGATGCAGACGAACTTCCTCACGACCATCAAATCAAACGTCGAGCGCATGTCCACTTTGGTTTCGGACCTCAACGACAACTCCAAGATCGAGGCGGGAAAATTGCGGCTCGAATTCAAAGCCACCAAAGCTCCCGACCTGGTGGAGGATGTCATCCGCACCTTTACGCGTCAATTGGAGGATAAGAAACAGACGCTTACCCTCAATATGCCACCGAACCTGCCTGCCATGTGGGCAGACCGGGTCCGCGTGGGGCAGGTATTGACCAATTTAGTCAGCAACGCATACAAATATACGCCCGAGGGCGGCGATATCCACGTGGGAGTCGAAGAAAGTTCCAACCAGTGGGACCTTGACGGCGCCGCGCGCGTGCTTCATCTTTGGGTGAAGGATAGCGGCATCGGCATGGCACCCGAAGACCAGCAAAAGATTTTCCAGAAATTCTTCCGTTCCGATGACCCCAAGGCGCGCGAATCACCAGGGACGGGTTTGGGCTTGAATATCACCAAAAGCCTGGTGGAGATGCAGGGCGGCAAGATCTGGTTCGAGAGCGAATACCGGCATGGGACCACGTTTCACTTCACGGTTCCGGTCGCTGAGGAATAGGAATCGAAATGACCCTAATCGCATCGGTTGGAAGCGCCCAGGCATTGGATGGGCGTGAGGCGGGCTTGCAGGCGACACATCAGGCATTGAATCGCCTCGGGGCGAACACTCCCGGTTTGGGTTTGGTGATCGCCTCCCATCAATACCGGGCAGCAGAGGTCCTCAACGGCGTCTCCAGCCTTCTGGGCGATACGCCTTTGATCGGTTTCAGTTCTCCTGCCGGGTTGACGCGCGAGGGGCAGCGTCCGCATTCCGTTGTGGTCGCACTCATGAGCGGCGATTTTCAAGCGGACACGCTCTGGCTTCCCGGGTATGCCCAGTCTGGGCGGGAGACCGCAGCCAAGGTCGAGAGTCATGCCTCGGCGCGGGTCGAACGGCAATCCATCCTTTTCTTTGCAGACGGCTTCAATGGGGATGCCGAACAATTTTGTAACTCGCTTCCCCCGGCGTTGAGCATCAACGGCGCGCTTTCGAGCGGGGATTTGCATACGGGGAGTACCTATCAGATCGTCGGAAACCAGACGGGCGCAGGCGGGCTGACGGCGGCATTCCTGCGTGGGGGAGTCCGGGTCGGTGTTGGCGCGGATCATGGCTGGGACCCGGTGGGGAATCAGTTTCGAGTGACGCGTTCTCGCGGCTTTTGGGTCCGCACACTGGATGGACGCCCCGCTTCAGAGGCGTACGCAAACCTGTTCGGCTATCCAGCGCGTGACTGGGCGTTCCCGCCGCTTAGTTACCTTGCCCGTTTATATCCGCTCGGAATGGAGCAGCAGGACGGATTGGTCGTCCGTGCTCCGATCCGGGTGGAAGCGGACGGCAGTTTTCGCATGAATGCGATGATCCGCGACGGTGTGGATGCCTTTCTCCTGGTCGGGAGTCGCGCATCCTGTGAACGGGCGGCAAAGTCGGCGGCGCAGCATGCCCTCCTTCAACTTGGGGATGCAAAACCGCGGCTCGCCCTCGTGCTTGTGGATGTCGCCTGGCAGATGTTGCTTAAAGCCCAGCCTGGAGCTGAAATTGCCGCCGTTCAAGAAATTCTGGGCGAGTCAGTGCCGGTTGCCGGGGGCTATACCTTGGGGCAGGTGGTCACCACGGATGAAGAATCCAAACCGAAATTCCTTAACCAGCATATTATCGTCATCGTGTTCGGCGAACCGCCGGAAGCAGGCTAGATTTTTTACGAAGGGAAGTTTGGGGTGAGTCAAGATATTTTCGCGTAGCCAAAAATAAGGCAATTGACTTTCTTCCCACCTTGCAAGATGGTTAACCCGTCCCTGCCTACTCTCATGTATACTGAACTCACATCGGAGCAACGGGTATGGCAGGTAAAAAGACCCCTACAAAGAAACAACAGACAGCCGCCGAACTGGACATCCAATCGGGCGACGGCAGTGTCGCCGTTGGCGGTTCCATCACGGACAGCGCCATCATTCACGGGCAGACCATTGTCCTGGCAGACCGGTTCTGGCGGGACCTTCAGCCTGCCCTTCCCGCCGATACGATCAAGCAGGCGACCGCGGCATATCTCACCTATTTGACAGATCGTCATTACTACTTGAGCCTGAAAGGCATGGGGGTTTCAGACCGTATTCCACTGAAATTAAAATTGCTTGACCTCTACGTCCCTCTCAAGGCGCGCATGGAATTGCCGGAGGGCGAAACTTGGAAGCGCGATCTCAGCCTTGCAGGCAGGGATGTAGCTGAATACGAGGATCCCCTCCATTTCGGCGACCCGGATCCCTTGCTGGATGTATTAAAGAGCAATTCGGGTGTGATCGTGTTGGGCGATCCTGGAGCTGGCAAAACCACATTTGTTAAATACCTGGCTGTGCGCCTCGCCCGCGGCGAAGGAAAACAGATCGGGTTGGACGATTACCTGCCCATCCTGCTTCCTCTGGCGGCGTTTGCCAATGCCCTGCAGGCGAAGGACATCCGCCTCGACGATTTCATCGCTGAATATTTTTCCGCCATCGGCTCGGACCTGCCCATCGGACCGATGCTCGGCGAGGCGCTCAAAGCCGGTCGCGCTCTCATCCTTTTGGATGGTTTGGATGAAGTCCGCGACCTGAACATGCGCAATACGGTCGTCGAGCGCGTGGTAGATTTTTACACCTTCCATCGTCATCAGGGTAATAAATTTGTGCTGACCAGCCGCGTGGTCGGATATCGCGCCGTGCGTCCCTCTGCCGAGGATCTGGCGGAATGCACCATTGTCGATTTCGAGGATGATGAGATCGAGCACTTTATCACTCGCTGGACGAATGCGCTCGAAAAACAGGCGCAGGGGCATACCGTTACTGCCCAAACCGACGCCGAAACCGACCGCCGCGAATTGCTGGATGCCATCCATCACAACCCTGGTGTGAGGCAGCTTGCTTCGACTCCTTTATTGTTGACCATTCTCGCTTTGATGAAGCGCCAGGGCGTGACCCTTCCCGAAAAGCGCGTCCAACTTTATGACCAATATGTTTCAACCCTGCTCTCCACCTGGAACCGTGCCCGCAGTTTGAGCGGACGTGCTCCAGGCAGGGACATCGACGAAATTCAGACCGTTCGCATTCTTGCGCCTCTAGCGCTGTGGATGCATGAAGTCAGCCCGGGGGTGGGTTTGGTCAACCGCGAGGACATGCGCCGAAAATTGGAAGAACTCTTCCATGAACGTGGGGATGTTTCTCCACACCAGGCGGCGCGGCAGTTCCTTCAGGATGTGCGCGAACATGCTGCACTCCTGCTCGAACGCGGACCGGGTGAGTACGGTTTTATCCATCTTACCTTTGAGGAATATCTTGCCGCGGTCGCGTTGGCATTCATGGGGCAGGGCGATTCGAAGCCGATCATAGACACATTATCACGCCATGTCGGCGAGCAAGCCTGGCGCGAGGTGACCCTGCTTACCATTGGGTATCTCGGCATTCGCCAGCAATTGCCGAAGATCGCCGGGGAGGTCGTTGACTCATTTGTCGAACAGCAGCCAGGTCCGGCGGGGGAGGCTGTGGTTCTGGCAGGCGATGCAGTGTTGGACACCTGGCCCAATGGTGTGCCTCCCAAGAGCAGGGATCGTGTGATCGAGGCGTTGACAGTCACTATGCAGGATGGAGCAATCCGCCCCGAACTGCGGCGTCATGCCGGGCTTCTGCTCGGGCGTCTTGGCTGGAGGCCGGGGGATCTGGATCGGTTTGTGGAAGTTTCTGATGGTGAGTATCAGTCCGGGGTCAAGAAAGAAGCGAAGAGCATCCCGTATACATATTTCGTGGCGCGTTACCCGGTCACGAATATCCAATTTGCACGCTTTGTCAAAGAGGATGGCTACCAGATCCGCGAGTTTTGGAGCGACGAAGGTTGGGAGTGGCGTTCAGGGAAATACGATCAGCGTACGATGGAGGCGGTGGAACGAGATTGGCTGGAGCATCGTCCGCTAGCCAAACGGAACACGCCGTATTACTGGCATAACATCGAGTTGAGTAATCCGATCGTGCCTGTGGTGGGTGTAAGCTGGTTCGAAGCCGAAGCCTATTGTAAATGGCTTTCCAAAAAGATCGTTGCGGTGCCGGATGGTTTTATCGTTCGTTTGTTGACGAGTGATGAATGGGAACGCGCGGCTCGCGGCACGGACGGAAGGGAGTATCCGTGGGGTGACGGGTTCGACAAGTCCGCTGCCAACACCTGGGACAGCGACCCGACTGGTTCGGGCTTGGGTGGTACAACGGCGGTTCTGACCTATCCCCAGGGTGCCAGCCCGACCGATACCTGGGATATGAGCGGAAACGTTTGGGAGTGGACGGGTTCATGGTACGATGAGGATAAGAAATACCGCGTCGTGCGCGGCGGCTCGTGGATCGGCTATCAGTGGTTCGCGCGTTCTTCGTTCTGCAACTGGTCCATCCCGTTGACGTTCAACGACGACCTCGGTTTTCGCGTGGCGATCGCGCCGAAAGATATAAAAGCATAGCGGGCGCTCGCTTGCGCGCGCAAAGGAGGCAGTATTATGGCTGGAAAAAAAGGGAGCAAGTCCGATTCGAACGGAAACATCTTCATGGGGCAAAAATCCGATATCGGCAAAAGCGAAATATCCACGGGCAGTAACAGTGTCGTCATCGGCGGCAGTATTCAGGGGAGCAATATTGTCATCGGCAGTAACAATACTGTGACCAACACAAGCACCAACATCTCTCCACTCTTCGATGAAATCTATCAGAAGCTCGATATCCAAAAAGACCTCTCGCCGGATGTGAAGCGTGACGTCAAAGAAGAGTTGGGGGAGATTAAGTCCGCGTTGGAAAGTTCAGAGCCGGATGAATCTTTCCTTACGAGGCGGTTCCGTAACCTGAAACGTATGGCGCCTGATATCGCGGATGTCGCTCTGGAGACGCTCAAGAATCCCATCGGCGGGGTGGTCGAGGTGATCAAGAAGGTCTCCAAGAAGATGGCCGAAGAAGTTGGGGGATGATCAGAACAGGAATTTAACGCAAAGGCGCAAGGACGCAAAGTTTTTTCTTTGCGCCTTTGCGATAGGGATTTTGAGACCCGGCCCAAACGATTATGGGTGGAAAACCTGAGTTGTTCAATGCAAAGGGAAACGGAGAAACAATGGATGAAAATGAATTAAGTAAGGTCATCGTGGAGTCTGCAATTGAAGTGCATAGGACGCTTGGGGGTCCCGGACTATTAGAGTCTGTTTATAGAGATGCGATGAACTACGAGATTACCCATCGCGGGGTTTTGGTAGAAAAGGAAAAACCTGTTCCTGTTCGATATAAAGGTGAATTAGTCAGCGCACCTTTAAAACTCGATTTGCTTGTTGGAGGATTGGTTATATTGGAGTGTAAGGCGGTGGTGACCTACAATCCGATCTTTGAATCGCAAACCTTGACTTATCTGCGCCTTACCGGTTTAAAACTGGGCATTGTCATTAATTTTGGACAAAGACTCGTCAAGCATGGGATCCATCGTGTAGTTAATGGTTTGTAAAGATAAAACAAGGTTTTAACGCAAAGGCGTAAGGACGCAAAGCATTCCTGTTTTCCTTGCGGCTTTGCGTCCTTGCGTTAAGATTGCCTTCATTAAGTTGAAATAATATTCAAAAGAATTTCTTGCAAATTATGGATGTGTCACGGATGAAAAAACACGCGGTTTTTCTCGTTGTTATAAATTTCCTCATCGCCTGCTCCGCCCCGGTGGACGCACCGCCTGACCCTACGTCGATATTCACTTCCGTCCCACAGCAGGCAGTTGAAACGCAGACCGTTTCCCCGACTTTAGCAGTCCCAGCCATTACGCCAACGCCTCTGCCTGCCCTTCCCCTGAATGGCATCCCGGCATACCTCACATCAGTCCCTGAAAATTTCAACCCCGATTTTTGCCAGGATACCCGCGCCCTGCAATTATTGAATGACCTGCGGACTGCTATCCAAGCCAGGGACGGTGAGATGCTCGCTTCCCTTGTCAGTCCAAGTACAGGGGTTGGTGTGCGTTTTATTCGCGAAGGGAAGGTCATTACTTACTTCGACAATATCAAATTCATCTTCGAGACAACCTACGAAGCGGATTGGGGGCTTAGCCCCGGTAGCGGCGAACCCGTGAAAGGTTCGTTCCAGGAGATCGTCCTGCCATCGTTGGAGTTGGTATTCTCGTCCAATGCGACAGTTACCTGCAATCAATTGACCTTCGGCGGTGCGACATACATCCCTGAGTGGCCGTATCAGGGCATGGATTATTACTCGGTTCATTACCCAGGTACAGACGAATTTAACGGGTTGAACTGGGAAACGTGGGCGGTCGGAATGGTTCGGCAGGAGGGAAAACCTATGCTTGCAGCCCTCATTCACTTTGCGTGGGAACCGTAATCCCCTTTTGAGCCGATTTAGATGTGACGTAAGGGAATGAAGGGTCAACTCTTCTAAATATTGTTATTGCAAAAAGTTGCAATAAGGAGAGTTATGTCCTGCGCCGAAGAATACACCCCCCAACTCCGTTCTCGTGGCTATCGGATGACCCCTCAGAGGCTGGCGATCTTGCATGTTCTTCATCATGAAGGCAGGCACCTCTCGCCGGGAGAGGTCTATGAGCAGGCTCGTCTTGAACTCCCAAACCTCACTGAGCCGACCGTTTACCGTACCCTCGAATTCCTTGCAGAAAATGGGCTGGCGCGCCCGGCAGTGACAGGCAACGGGCATCTTTCGTATGAAATTGCCCGGCACGAACATCATCATCTGGTTTGCCGTCGATGTGGGGATGAGATGGAAGTCGAGCATGCCATTCTCAAATCCATGTATGCACGCCTGGAATCCGAAAGCGGCTATCGTCTCACCGACAGCCACCTGACCTTCTTCGGTCTTTGTCCCGATTGTCAAAAAGGAGATTGATATGTTTTATTCACCCACACCTCTTCACATCCCGGACGGTTTTCTAAACCTCATGGTCTCACTCGTTTGCTGGGTCATCACCGCGCTGACGCTTGGCGCGGCGATATCCCGTACGAACAAATCGCTTGGCGAAAGGCAAATCCCGCTTATGGGCGTGATGGCGGCCTTCATCTTTGCCGCGCAAATGATCAACTTTCCCGTGGCAGGCGGCACATCCGGGCATTTGCTTGGCGGCGCGTTGGCGTCGATCGTCCTCGGTCCCTGGGCGGGGATGCTGGTGATGACCGCAGTCATCGCCGTGCAGGCGCTTCTCTTTCAGGACGGCGGACTGCTCGTGATGGGCGCGAATATCCTCAACATGGGTCTCGTCACTGCGGCTATCGGTTATGGACTGTATCGTTCGGTTGGTAACGGTTCCAAAACGGTCAGGCTTGGCGCAGCGGGTGTTGCGGCTTGGCTCTCGGTGATGGCGGCCGCATTGCTGACTTCACTGCAATTGTGGTTGAGCGGCACATCTCAATTGGGCATCGTCATTCCTGCCATGCTCGGCGTCCATGCATTGATCGGCTTGGGCGAAGCCTTGATCACAGTCTTTGCCTTGGGATTCATATTACAAACCCGCCCGGACCTTCTGGGCGAGGGTTCAGAATCTGCCAAAGCAGGGCGTGGATGGATCTATGCTGGAGGCTTGATTTCCCTCGTTGTCGTTTTCCTCTCTCCTCTCGCCTCTGCCGACCCCGATGGGCTGGAGCGTGTTGCCGAAGATTTGGGCTTCCTCGGAGCGGGTCAATCTGCGCCGTATCAGATCATCCCTGATTACACCCTGCCCTTCCTCGGCGAGACGGCGTTTTCCACCATCCTTGCTGGTGTGGTTGGCGTGATTATTGTTGGGTTGGTCATCCTGCTGGTAGGGCGCGGGATGAAGGCGAAGTCGTAGAACCTGGTCTCGATACGTCCCGCGCGATCTTCGCGCGGGACGTATCGACCACCAATCGTAAATTGAAATGCATTTCGACGCCTTCGACCGGTACCACGACCACGATAGTTTCATTCACCGCCTCGACCCGCGCGTCAAGGTTGTGGTGACGGTTGTCTTTATCGTTTCCAATGCCCTTCTCCCAGACGGGGCATGGTTCGCGTTTGGTTTTGCCTGGTTATTTTTGCTCCTCTGCAACCTGCTCTCGAAATTGGGCTATGCATACACTCTGAAACGCTCCATCATCGCCCTGCCCTTTGCCTTCATCGCCATTACAGTTCTCTTTTCAATACCCGGCAATCCCCTTTCCACTTTCCACTTTCTCATGTGGGACTTCACCATCACCGACGCCGGTTTACTCCGTTTCGTCAGCATCCTCATCCGTTCCTGGCTTTCGGTGCAGATGGCGATCCTTTTGGTGGCGGTCACACGCTTCCCCGATCTGATCCATGCGTTTGAGCATTTGCGTGTACCGGCGATCCTTACTACCATCATAGCCTTTTTGTATCGTTACCTTTTTGTGTTGACGGATGAGGTCTTCCGCCTGCTTCGGGCGAGGGAAAGCCGCTCGGCGGCTGCGGCAGGCTCGAGGTCCGGGGGAGGCGTGTTGTGGCGAGCCAAGGTGGCTGGGAATATGGCGGGTCAATTATTTCTGCGGAGTTATGAGCGCAGCGATCGTATCTACAATGCCATGCTGGCGCGCGGATATATCGGTCATCTTTATACGTTGAATCCGCATGAGATGAAATCCAAAGATTATTATGCGACCGCCTTTGCGATCGCGGTCATTTTCCTGATGCAGTTGATTGGAAGGTTTTAATGCCGGTTACTCATATCACGAGTCAGTTTGCCGCACCCGAATGCGATGGCGATGTCCTTGCTGTAAAGGATCTTCATTTTTCGTATCCCGACGGCCATAGCGCTTTGAACGGGGTGTCGTTGAAGCTTTGCGATGGTGATAAGGTCGCGCTGGTGGGACCGAACGGCGCTGGCAAATCCACGTTGATGCTGCACCTGAACGGGATTCTGAACGGTCACGGCGATGTGGAGATTGCAGGCAAACGCCTCACACGGGACAATTTGCCTTTCATCCGCTCCATGGTGGGACTCGTCTTCCAAAACCCGGATGACCAACTTTTCTCGCCGACTGTGTTCGAGGATGTGGCGTTTGGTCCGCTGCATATGGGTTTGCCCGAAGCGGAGGTCCGCTCGCGGGTGGACGCCGCGCTCGAAGCCGTGCGCATGACTTCATATCGCGATCGTTTGTCACATCATCTGAGTGTGGGTGAGAAGAAACGCATTGCGATCGCGACTGTACTCTCGATGCAGCCGAGTTTGCTTGTTTTGGATGAGCCATCCGCCGGGCTTGACCCCCGTGCCCGAAGAACGCTTATCAATCTGCTCCGTGACCTGCCGATCACGATGCTTGTTTCAACACATGATATGAAATTGGTGCAGGAACTCTTTCCGCGGACGGTGGTGATGGATGAAGGTCGTGTCGTAGCAGATGGTTTGACGGCGGATATTCTGGAAGACGAAGCATTGTTGACAGCGCATGGGTTGGAGAAGCCGTGAGTGGGAAGAGTGAAACGTGATGCGTAATTGCGCTGTAGAATGGGTTTTATGAATTGCGTATTACGGATTTCTCATGAGGTGATGTAAAATTTATTAACGATTTCAATGGAGGATTTATGATCATCAAACCTAACCTTAGCGGACGGATCTTTTGGGGCGTGGCTGGCGCGACGATGTTCATTCTGGCTTGTGCAGGTCTTGGTCTCATGCCGATGGGGTTGCTTTTTATCTGCCTGGGGCTGCCCATCGGAATCTTTGCCATGGGGTACACCTTTGGTGCCGCGCAAACCCGCATCGACGATGAAGGCATCTTCCAGCGCAATTTCTTTTTTGTACCGAAACAATTCAAATGGGGTGAGATCGAGAAAGGTGATATTCAAACCTCCACGTACGACAGTAAATCCAGTAGCGGCTGGACAGAGCGCCGCACGCGGACAACCGTAGTTTTTATTAATAAAGAGAACAAGAAACTGTACATCAACGCCAGCAGCACCGGTCCCGAAAACTGGTGGACTGAGATGAGGCGGATTGCGAAAGAGAAGTTGGGAGAGAGGTTTGATGGATAAGGTAAAAAAGCGCCCCTGATTTCTCAGAGGCGCTTTTCAATTACCATTTACCAATTACTTTAAAGCCCAGCCGCTTTCTTCAAAGCCGCAGCCTTGTCGGTGCGTTCCCAGGGGAATTCGATGTCATCGCGGCCGAAGTGACCGTAGGCAGCTGTCTTGCGGTAGATCGGCTTGCGCAGACCGAGGTCGCGGATGATCGCGCCGGGGCGCAGGTCAAAGGTTTCGTCGATCAGTTTGGCGATCTTCTCATCCGCGATCTTGGCGGTGCCGAAGGTCTCCACGTTGACGGAGAGCGGGTGAGCCACCCCGATGGCGTAGGCGACCTGCACTTCAACACGGTCCGCGAGACCTGCGGCGACTACGTTCTTGGCTACATAGCGAGCTGCATACGCCGCGGAGCGGTCTACCTTCGTGGGGTCTTTCCCGGAGAAAGCGCCGCCACCATGACGGCCCATGCCGCCGTAGGTATCGACGATGATCTTGCGTCCGGTCACACCGGCATCGCCCATCGGGCCGCCGACCACGAAACGCCCGGTCGGGTTGACGAAGACTTTGAGGTTCTTGTCCACGAATTCCTTGGGCAGCGTTTTCATGATGAGTTCTTCGGTGATGACTTCGGTGATCTCGTTCTGGGAGACGTCCGGCGCATGCTGGGTGGAGATGAGCACAGTGTCCACGCGGACGGGCTTGCCCTTGGAGTATTCGATGGTCACCTGGCTCTTTGCATCGGGGCGCAGCCATTTGATCGCGCCGCTCTTGCGGAGTTCGCTCTGCTGGCGGGTCAGTTTGTGCGCGAGGTAGATCGGCATCGGCATCAGGGTGGGGGTCTCGTTGCAGGCATAACCGAACATCATGCCCTGATCGCCCGCACCGATGGTTTCAACTTCCTCGTCCGTCATGTGGTGTCCGTCGCGGGTTTCGAGTGCCTGATTGACGCCCATAGCGATATCGCCGGACTGTTTGGCGATGGCGACGAGCACGCCGCAGGACGAACCATCGAAGCCTTTTTCGCTCGAGTCGTACCCGATCTCGTTGACGGTCTTGCGCACGAGTTCATCGTAATTGAACTGGGCATTGGTGGTGATCTCGCCGAGCAGCATCACGTAACCGGTCTTGACGGCGGTTTCGCAAGCCACGCGCGAACGCGGGTCCTGTTCGAGACAGGCATCCAGCACGGCATCCGAGACCTGGTCGCAGATCTTGTCGGGGTGTCCCTCCGTCACTGATTCAGAGGTGAACATCAGTTTGGGGGAGGTCATAAAAGTATTGGACATTGATTTTGTTTCTCCTTTATGAATGAAAATTGCCCTTCCAGACATGCAGAAAGGGCAATTCAAGCAATGCTTTGGCTACCCTCTCATCTTCCAGCGTATCCTGTCGGAATTGGCACCGTGCGGATTAGTCTTTTGGTCTTGTAGTCTCATGGTCTTATAGTCGTTTGATTTGGGCTATTCGACTAACAGACTACCAGACTATTTGACTGTACCACCGGTTGTCGAGGCATCGCAGGGCCGTTCCCTCCGCCTCTCTGGATAAGAGTGTCTTTTCGGGACTATTAAGTTACATCCGCGATAATACCATAGCAAAAAATGAGCGTCAATAAAAAATTACCGTATTAAAAAGGTGACAGCCACTTTCAAAGTGACTGTCACCTAACATTTAGTCAAAAAGCCGTCGGCGAAAACCGACGGCTTGGGTTGAAAAACAGGCTTCAGCTTAGTCTGAGGCGCAGCGGAATCCGATCTTGGGAGAGAATTCGCCGAGATAATCTTCCGAGTAGATATCATCAGCCTGCGGGTTCGAGCCGCGGACGGAGGCACGGTTGGCGAGGCGGACATCGTCAAAGACATCCTGGAAGGTGCCGCCGCGGACGACGCGGTTGAAGTACAGGCTGCGCGCGCCGGGCCCGGTCGGGTTGACGGTCACACCCTGGGCGTAGTAATCGGCGTCATAGTAATCTGCAACCCATTCAGCGACATTACCTGCAAGATCGAGAATGCCGAAGGGGCTGGCTCCCGCAGGGTAGTTACCCACGCGAGTGGTATCGCCTACAAAGTAATTGAAATTACCGCGGGATGAATCAGGGCGATCATCGCCCCAGGGGAAGGTGCGGAAGTCGTTGCCGCGGGCACTGTATTCCCATTCGGCTTCGGTGGGCAGGCGGCGGCCAGCCCATTTGCAGTAGGTCTCCGCCTGGTACGAAGTCACATACACGACCGGGTAGTCGTTGAACTCAGCGTTGTTGAAATACGAGTCGCGAGTCTGCGATTTGAAAGTTTGCGGAGGTTCACAAGCGCCTGCCTGCACGCACAAGGTATACATGGCGTTGGTCACTTCCAGTTTGTCCATCCAGAATGCTTTCATGGTCACGTTATGGTCAGGCTTTTCGTCGCGTTGTTCCTCGGGGTCCAACGCACCCATACGGAAGGTCCCTTCGGGGATGTATACAGAAGGCATGCCATCGGCTTGTGAGACGCGCTCCGAGCCGGCTTCTCCGCCCGAAACAATTTCTTCGGCGGGGTTTGTGGATACCGTGGGGGTCGATACAGCCGTGGGCAGTGCAATGGCTGTCGGCTCGGCGTTCCCCATGCTGCAAGCAGAAGCGAGGAAAGCCAAAAGGATCAGGGTTGAATATATCTTTTTCATAGTGGACTCCTTTGTTTGGTCTGCCCACAGTATATGAAGACTGCGCGTCCGGGCTAATCCCCCATAGGCTACGATTGGAAAGGGTTTCCTTTACAAGTTTGTAAACCGCTTCTTTCCCCGCTCGAGCCTGATTTTACGGAAATAAAATTTCATCGTCCTGCAAACGGATTCCTTGCGAAACCATTTGCAGGACGATGAAAGGTCTTTAATCGTCGAAAGATGCCATCGATCCTGGCGTTAGAGAACGCCAATTGGACAACTAATTATCCTGCGCGCAGCGGAAGCCGATGCGTGTGGATGTTTTTCCATAATAAGCCTCGTCCTCCTGTTTTGCGCGTGGATCGGGTCCTTGCTGGTAACTGCGGTTGACAAGCCTTAGAAAGATGCCGTCTTCCTGAAACGATCCGCCGCGGATGACGCGCATGGAGTCGAACACTTCTTCGGCTGAAGGTCCCTGCGGGTTTTCAAGCGGGGACTTGGCATAATAATCGGCTCGGTAATAATCCGCGACCCATTCCCAGACGTTGCCAGCCATATCCAAAACCCCGTAGGGACTTGCGCCTTCGGCATACGAACCGACACGGGTTGTATCACCCACGGTGTTGAGTGAATTGGAATTGTATTCGTTCGGCAGTTCATCGCCCCAGGGGTAGTTGCGTTTATCGTCGCCGCGCGCGGCTCGCTCCCATTCCGCTTCGGTGGGCAGGCGTCTTCCAACCCATTGACAGTATGCATTCGCGTCGAACCATGCCACATTGACAATGGGATAATCACGGAATTGGGGGGTTCCGTAATATTCCTCGCGGTTATCCGAGCGTTGTTCCCGCGGCGGGCGGCATACCCCGGCGTTGACGCATAATTGATACATCCCGTTGGTGACTTCGACCTGGTCGATCCAGAACGAATCGATGAAGACCTCATGCGCGGGTTGTTCGTCATTCTCGCGATAGACATCCATGCCGCCCATGAAGAACTTCCCGGCGGGGATGTGGATCTGGGTCATGCCATCGTTCGGTGAAATACGGATGTTATCCGGTGTCGCTGTCAGCGCGGGGGTGGGGGGAAACGGAATTGAGGTCGCCGTTGCTGTTGGGGGAATCGGCGTGGGCGAAGGGATCGACGTCGCTTCGACGGTAGGAGTCAATGCGGGCTGGCAGGCAGAAAGGAGAAAAAAGAAAAGTGGAAGTATTTTTTTTACCATTGGCTTTGTGCTTAAAGTTTTGCGGTTTTCGGTTCTTTGCTCAATTTGATCTTATGTATCACGCATCACGTTTTACGCTTTACGCTTTACTGAACCAACTCCATCGCTTTGCGAGCCTGGTCTTCGAAGAAGTTCGGGTTGATGGAATCCGCTTTTTGCCAGGCTTTGAGCGCGCCGTCGTAATCTCCCTTGCGGTAAAGACCGAAGCCATACCACAACCAGGCTTCTTCAGACATTTCCGTCACGCCGCGTGAGTAATCGGTGAGGGTCAAAAGGTCATCGTTACGGTTGGAGTGGAAGTAGGCGAGGAAGGGACCAAACTGATAGCGGAACATCCGCAGGGGCAAGCCCAGTTCGCGGGATTTGTCGTAGGCGCGCGCGGCTTCGTCGTAGCGTTCAAAGTAGACCATGTTGCTGCCGTAGTTGAACCAGTCGAAGGCATCGGCGGAGGGAGTGGAGATCAAACTTTCGGTGTGGGCAAGGACTCTTTGCCGATTCAGGTTCGGGTCCCAGTCTGAACCGAGAAGGGTTTTTACTTCCTCCTCGAATTGTGGGAAGTAGGTCAACAGGTAGACGTTGTTGAACGGTTTCCAGTCGGCTTCGAGTTGGGAATAGGAAATTTTCAGGTCGGGTCCGTGATAGGAATCCTGCACGGTGAATTCCTGAGTCGAGTCGTCGTAGGCGGTGAGAAGGAGGTAATGCGCCGCCCACAGGTCGTCATTGGGACCCAGGGCGTCGGCCGGGTTGAGCGAGGTGACGGTTTCGACAATGACGGGGTAATTCGCCGCAAGCAGACGCTTGAGCAATTGAATGTCGCCGCCGACGCGATATTCGAGGTTGAGCCAGCCCGCCTGTGTTCGGACGTAATAACGGAGTTCTTCGGGATTTACGTTGCGGTCACCGCTGACAGGCTTGATGAGGTTCGAAATGTCCGCCTGGTTTCCCTCCCAACCGTAGAGATGCAGAGCCATAGAGAGCGTTGCCGGACCGCAGTTGTTCGCGGTTTGTTTTTCATACTCAGGCGATTTGATGGAAGCCTGCACCGGGAGCGGTGGGAAGGTGGCTGTGGGCGTGACCGTTGGCAGGGCTAGAAGGACGGCTGTGTTCGTGCTTGCAACCGTCGGCGTGACGGGTTTGGGTGTGACGGGCAGGGCGGTGGGGACGGGTCCGACCGGGTCGATGACGTTCTTTACATAGATCTGAAACACATCCAGCCGCCATTCAAGGCGGGACTTGACGGCGGGGATTTGATAGACAAGAAAAGCCAGCAGGAGCGAGACTGCCAGCCCGATGATGATGTTTCTAACCTTTGATGACATGCGCGTGAGTTTACCATGCAAGAATGAATGGGAATTAATGGAACCCAGGCTGCCTTATATAGAATTGACTCTCCTATTGCGAGGGCGCGGCTCGCAATGACGGAATGATTCAGTTTGTGAACGGGTCAGATCCAAGGCCTGGCTTGACTCTGAATCTACCCGCAGTTATCATGAAATCAAATGGAGACTCACCCTGTTATGACAATCGACCCTGAATCCCTGCGGTCTGCCATGCGCGCCTGGTCAGCCGGGGTGACGGTGGTTGCCGCCGCCCACGAAAACGAGCGGCATGGCATGACCGTCAATTCGTTCACTTCCATCTCGCTCGACCCGGCTTTGATCACGATCTCCTTGCGAAAAGATACCCGCACGCATGAATTGGTAACGAAATCCCGCGCCTTTGGGTTGACCATCCTTTCGGCGGGGCAGAAGGATATATCTGACATGTTTGCAGGACGGCTGCCCGAGTCGGAAGATCGCTTCTCGCATGTGCGAACGGAATCGCTTGCGACCGGCTCACCTTTGATATCGGGTGGACTCTCATGGATGGATTGCCGTATCGTCCAGACTTTCGATGCAGGGATGAATACGCTTTTTATTGCAGAAGTAGTCGCCGCACGCGGCACAGGAGAAGGCGACCCGCTTATATATCACAACCGCGGGTATTGGACTTTGGAAAAGGTGAAATAGACCGGCCGCCGACGGTGGACGCGGCAATAGAGGCTGTTTCTAAAACACTTTCTTTTGGGAAACCTCTGTGTTTTCTGTGGTTTATGCTCTTTTATTGCGCATGATCTATTATTCGGAGGACAACATGTCAACTCCATTGACCGACGGGGAGAAACAGACTCTTTTACGAATCGCCCGCGAAGCGATCGAAAACGCCGTAAAGGGAAATGCCCCGCCATCCATCGAGCAAACTTTGTTGACCCAAGCCCTGCGGGAAAACGGCGCATCCTTTGTTACGCTGACCATCGCCGGCAACCTGCGCGGATGCATCGGCGCGCTCGAAGCCTACCAACCGCTGGCGGAGGATGTGCGCGAGCATGCTGTTTCAGCGGCGATGGATGACCCGCGCTTCCCACCCGTCCGTGAGGCGGAGTTGAGCCGCATCCACATCGAAGTCTCGCGGCTGACCTCCCCCAAGGAACTGGAATATGCCGATGCTGACGACCTGTTGAAAAAACTGCGCCCGCATATCGATGGCGTCATTCTCAGACATGGCTTTCGCAAAGCGACCTTCCTGCCGCAGGTCTGGGAGAAAATCCCCGACCCGGTGGAGTTTCTCGAACAGCTTTGTTACAAAATGGGCGAGCGGGGGAATCTCTGGCGGAATACGAAATTGCAGGTTTTCACCTATCAGGTCGAAGAATTTCATGAATTGAATTAGAATGGGCGCATGACCTCCGAGTTCTCAGAGCAGAACAACGATACGATCTTCCAGGAAGCCCTCAGCGCACTGCGCCGCGGCGATAAGGCGCGCGCTAAAGAGTTGCTGACCCTCCTGATCAAATCCGACCAGAATAACTCCATGTACTGGATCTGGCTCAGCGCCACCATGGATGCCCAAAAAGAGCGCATCTATTGTCTTCAGACGGCTCTTAAACTGGACCCGGAAAATCTGACCGCCAAACGGGGCTTGATCCTGCTCGGGGCAATGCCGCCCGACGAGACCATCCAGCCCTTCCCGATGGACCGTCCGCGTGCCTGGGAGGAGAAACTGCTCCTCGCACATGAAAGACCTAAGGAGCGCGGACTGCGCGTTATCCTGCGAAACCCGGTATTGCGGCTGGCGAGTTTGACGGTGCTGGGGATCGGCATGTGCATCATCGTCTATTTCGGCGTCATCCTGCCCCGCTTCGGTCCCGCAGATGAGCCGCCTACGAACACTCCCGGCCCGTCTCCTACGTTCACAGCTACTCCCACATTCTTCGGCGCGACCGCCGAACCGACCAAAGTCTTCAGCGGACCGACTCCGCTTGATGAGTTCCTCGACGCCACCTACACACCGACCGCCTTGTACGTCGTCACGAAGCGGACCTCCGGCTCATCCGAACAATACCGCATCGCCTTCGACCATTACGAGAAAGGCGAATGGGATGCCTTCATCGAAAACATGCTTCTGTTACAGCGCATGGAACCGGAGGCAGCGGACATTCCCTATTACATCGGTGAAGCCTACCGCTTCAAACGGGATACCTCCACCGCCGCAAGGTATTACAACCAAGCCATCGACCTGAACGCGGATTTTGCCCCGCCCTATCTCGGTCTGGCGCGGGTGCGCGTGATGTCGAACTCAAGCTTCAACCCGTTGAAATTGATCGACCAGGCGCTCGACCGCGA
>ERZ761607.1828-NODE-1828-length-24801-cov-4.394084_pt1 | contig 24801 bp, 23 predicted proteins | sample MGYA00511164_ERZ761607 | MGnify/ENA primary metagenome ERZ761607 (study PRJEB28899, sample SAMN02445080) | bioreactor sludge metagenome | biome: EBPR sludge | place: Australia: Brisbane, Thorneside Wastewater Treatment Plant | collected 2011-06-22 ... | reverse complement strand
CGTTGAATGACTTTGGGCACAACCAAGCCGACAGCGACTTTTGGACACAGATGGATTTCCTGATCCCTGAACTGCTGCGCGTGTTGAAGCCGGGGCGCATGGCGTGCATCCACGTCAAGGACCGCCTACTGTATGGACATCAGACACCGCATGGAATGATGGAAGTAGACTACTTCACGCATGACTGTGCGCGTGCTTTCAAGAAGCATGGGTTTGTCAGTTATGGCGAAATCTTCATACCGACCGACGTTGTGCGCGAGAACAATAGCACCAACCGGCTAGGGTGGTCAGAGAACGCCAAAGACGGCTCGAAGATGGGCGTAGGGTTGAGCGAAAAGGTTTTACTTTTCCGCAAACCGCAAACCGACAAAACCCGTTCCTATGCCGATGAGCCGGTGCGCAAAGACAAAAAGGATTACAGCCGCGGCCGTTGGCAGATCGATGCCCATTCGTTATGGCGCTCCAATGGCCATGACATTGACGATGTGGAGCATGTTAGCCCAGCGGATGATCCCTCACTGCTGACCGGCATGGACGGCTCACAGGTGTTCAACTGGTATCGCGACTGGAGCAAGGGCGCTCCCTACGACTACCATCAACATGTAGCCTTCAACGAGGCTATGGGCGACCGGCTACCCGCCAAATTCATGTTGATGCCGCCGCAAGCGCCCGAAGAGTACGAGGAGTTTGTTTGGACAGACATACTCTTCATGCGCACTTTGAACATGAACCAGGCCCGCCGTCGTGTTGAGAAGCATGTCTGTCTAGCCCGTGGTTCACTTGTCCTTACTCACGATGGCTATAAGCCTATTCAGGATGTATTCGTTGGTAATCTAGTGCTTACACATAAAGGGCGTTGGCGACCTGTGATTGCTGTTCAAAACACAGGTATACGCCCAGTAGTGAATCTGCGTGCGCAGGGGGTAGCTAATTTGGTACTAACTCCCGATCATAAAGTTTGGATGCGCAAAAGCGAATGGGCGCGCGAGCGAGATGGTGCGGAGAGAGCGGAGCCTGATTGGGTTAAGGCTCAAGACGCACTCGGCGGTTATGTCAATTTGAAATTGCCGCCAGTAGAACCAACTGAACTAACTAAACAGGAATTATGGTTACTAGGTCGTTGGTTGGCTGATGGGCATGTTGGGGTACGTGGCGAATATGTGATAAGCGTCGGTCATGAAAAACTCGCAGAATTTAAACAGATGGCCGATGGTCATATAGGAACAAAAGCAGAAAGAACTGCCGTGCAAGTTCGTTTAAAGAAACTTTCCCGCCCTCTTCGGCAAGCTCTAGAAACATGTGGCAAAGGTGCTGAAAACAAAGAGCTTCCGCCATTTGCCGTAGCATTGCCCAGTGATGATGCGCAAACTCTTTTGGAAGGTTATCTGTCAGGCGACGGCCACTATCTTGAATCACGTCAACGATGGATGGCGACAAGCGTATCAAGAAAACTCTTGCTTGGATTAGCGATGCTTGTCCAGCGCGTGTATGGAACTATTGCATGTGTTTATCCTGGTAGACCTGAAGGCACAACGATTATTGAAGGTCGTCAGGTGAACACGAAGCAAGAATGGAACATGAGCTTTGACTTGACCAAGGGCCGTAGGGTGACACCTTTTATCCTCGAAGATGGCGCATGGAAAAAGGTTAAGTCTGTCGAAGATGCCGGCGAAGTTGAAACGTGGAATTTGCGAGTAGCGGAAGACGAAAGCTACACAGCGGAGGGGTGCATTGTCAAGAACTGCCCGTTACCGCTCGACATCGTAGAACGGCTCATTGTGCGCTACAGCAATCCGTCTGAGGTGATTTTCGATCCCTTTGCGGGTTTGTTTACCGTTCCGTTTGTCGCGATTGAACTAGGTCGCTATGGCCGTGGGCACGAGTTAAACCCGCTCTACTATCAGAACGGCGTCAAATACTGCCAGGAGATGGAAGTGAAGCGCTCGGCCCCGACGCTGTTTTCGTTAGATGAACTGGAGACAGCATAGGACGGAGGTCAGCACCGATTGGTACGAACCGCGCTTCGGTGATGCGCCGGTGGTCGAGGTGGAGCCGGTGCCGGTTCAGGCAGGGTTGTTTTAGTGAGATAGTACGCCAACGACCCTGAATCGTTGGCGTACCAAATGAACCCTTTGGTAAGAAAGGATCCGATACCAATGCTAAACAAAAATCTACTTTTCGTCAACATCGTCATTTTTATGTTTTTGTTGCTATGTCTAGCGCTCGAAGCGCAGGAAGCCACTGCAACCACCTGCGAAGTGCAGCCGGATGGCAGCGTGATGTGCTGCGAGTTGCAGTCGGATGGCACGCCACTTTGCACGAGCAGCGCGCAGGCAACACCGTTTGTCCCCACCGCTACGTTGACACCGCTGCCCACAGCAACGCCAACCGTGACCCCCACGCCAACGGAGATCATCCTGATTCCGCTGCGGCCCCACCGTGCGTTTTTGCCGATTATCAGATAGTTCAACCACGGTCGCCGCCGCCTGCCCCGTTGATGCGCAGAAATCGCAGGCTTTTCGACCATACAGCGCTACCCCGGAGGCGGGCAGGGGAGCGCAAGAAAAAGGATATGTGAATGAAACACCTCGACGTTGGCGAGTATATCGCTGAACAGCAAGCACGAATCGACCGGCTGCAAGCCGAGTTGGAGGCGTGCCGCACTAACCTGAACAATGGGCACGCTCCTCCAAGTTTGGCCATAACCATACCCCCTGCCCAGATCCGTACCGCCGGCAAGCCAGTATTTCCCGAATTGCGCAAGCGGCTCCTCCCCTACTCCAGAGACCTCCTGCTGCCACTGATTGACGCCCGTGAAGCCTATGGCATTGCAAAGTACGGTCAGACACTATTAACCGACGATGGACGCGACACGCCGACCGAGGTCGTCAACGAGATGCTTGACGCACTGGCCTATGTCACCGAGTGGACCATGCAGGAACCGGCTAACCAGAATTTGCGCGAGTATCATCGGCAGATCCAGGTCATGTTGGCCGACATGGTGGACTATATCAACATGCTAAGGATGATGGAGAAATACCTATGATCCATCCGATCAAACAGCCCTGTGCTTTGACCTATGCACGCATTGCCGCTCACTGCTCTATTCGCCGCTGTACACGTACCGGCAATCAATTGCGCTCACTGGTAGGCGCTACAGGTGATATTACATCGTTGTCGCCTGAGGTTGTCCGGTCAAAGTTCGCCAATCTCAGTGACCAGCGGGCAGCGCTGTACAACTTGGCGATAGCCGATTTCATCAAGCGACAGAAAAGAGGTGGACATGACAAAGCGTAAGGTAAAAATCGTATGGGAATCGATACGGGGAACCAAGCACAGCAAACAAGTTGCCGAAAGTAATGCGCAGCATGAAATGAATCGGCTGCGCTCGTTGCCGGATGTAAAAAGCAAAAGTGTGAGGGTATCCATATGATCCTCAGCCGAACAACCGAGGCCCATCGGGAGTCAGCACGCCTAGGCAGCATCAACCGTGCCAACAGCGAATTTGCCACAGAGACGTGGGCGCTTGACCCACTCGACGTAATGACCGCCGAACAGTTCGAGCAGCACCTGGTGAGCCTTTACGGAACGGAGTACCTGGAGCCGGTGCAATATTACCGCTGTCGCGGAAAATTCGCACCGGACCCAATCCGTACCGCAATCGCTGACATGTTTCGCCAACATGGAACGCTGACCAGGCTGGAAGCGCAACGGCTGAGCGGATACGGCAATGGGCGTATCGCTGACATTGTGAAACCGCCTACCTATGTCGTAGCCTGCGTGGTCAAGGTTAGATGGGGCTATGCCAACAAATGGAGACTGGCCCATGCTTCTTTTCACGACTGAGCAAACCGAATCATGGCAACGGGCCATCATCGCCGGCGCTGCGCAACGCAAAGCACTGCATGAGTTGGCCTGGTTCATCCAGATGATTGTTCCGTTACCCAAGGGCTTGGCGCGCACCATGACGCAACAGCAGCGGCTTGACTACCGTTATCGCACTGCCTGCGCGCCAAAGGATTGGATACCCTATGTGCCCATCGGCAGCGACCCGGCTGCAAGCCGCTACGAGGCTGAGATACTCGCCGGCATCTTCGCCGCTCACAATGCGCCAGAGATTAAGTTCGCGCCGGCGCTCTGCCTAGCGACTGACCTATCTACGCAAAAATGTTACGAGTTTGGCCGGCCGTGGGATCATGTGTGCAGCCGCTGTGGAAGTGTGTTTCTGTCCACGGTGCCGAATGAGGTGGCGCTGTGTGAGCAGTGTTGCACTGGACTGTATCGAATGGCGATGTATTAGAAGAGAGGCGTTCGATCTATAGATCGAACGCCTATTTGTTTTCTCCCCACATATATGGGGAGCTGCGCAACACTCCCCGCTCATTCACACGTGCCAATCATAATCACGTAATACACCCCCCAGACCGACCCCGGCGCATTTAGCACCGCTATGCCATAATCAGCCTGGCCACGAAAGAACTCATTCTGACCAAACAGGTGGCGCGCATGGTCAGCGCTGCTCGTCACCGCTGCATAGGCAATCTCAACCACCGATGGCCCGGCAACCAGGCTTTCAATCTGGTTGCCGTTGCCATAGTTTGATGGCAATTGGCATCCGGCCTGACGCGCCACCGTGTTGGGGCAGACGCCGGCCGGATCACAGTGCGCCCAATATCCGCCCCCCGCTAACGATTCCGCTCGCACCTGCGCCGCTTGCACTAAGAAGCGATTGCAGTGCCACTCGCTGCGCTGTTGACGGCCATCGGCGGCAAGCAAGGCAAAGAACTGCGCAGCCGCTGGCGTGCGCAAACAGGGGCTATTTGCCGCAATAGGGAAGTAGACGCTGTTCCGTCCCAGCGGCGATAGAAAGGCTCGTGACGACTCGACTGCTGGCTGTATGCAAGCGCTTAGCCAAACCACCAGAGCAAGAGCAGCGGCAATGACCAGGCGAGTAACACGATAGCGATGATGACCCATTGAAACCTTCTATCCTCAAACACTGCTCATGCTCCATACAGATGCCTACTCATCTGGTAGAGGATAGTCATATAGCTATCGTCAAGCGGTTCACAGCAAAAGAAACACATGCTTGCTTTGCCGGTCAACAATTCACCCACTGAATGATTGGCGCCGATGGTGAAGTTTATGTCCGGTTCAAACAGGCTTGCCGGTATGCTGGTTGTATTGACCGCCTTAACCCCATTGACAAAAATAGATATTTCGGTGCTAGGCGTATAGCGACCGATGACATGTGTCCAAGCGCCACTGGTCACCGCCGCGCCTGCTACCGTAAAACTATTCGCGCCGGTACTGCTGACATACAGTGTCGGCGCGAGGCTGTTCATAAACAGCCGCCAACATTGGTTGGCGCTTGCTTGCCAAACACCCATCAGCGTATCACCGCTCGTTGCCTGAAACCAACCGCCAGCGGTGAAGCCATCTGACCCGCGCAACGCGCCAGCCGGTCGATAGCTATAGTTGGTACTCCCATTGTACGCCGTATACGGAGCAACGCCATAGCTCCCCTGGTCTACGGCGCCCACATGGACGAGCGGCTGCATTCCTACTACATCAGCGATTCTACTGGTCATGTGATCTCGATTCCGTCAATCTCTGCCTGTATGGTATCGGTTGCAACTTGATGTGCTGTGCGTCGCTCGTTGCGAATCGTGACCTCTTTGATGTAGTCTCGAATTTTGTTTTTCGTGAAAGCGCCTTTGGTCAGGATTGGTTCTGCCTCTGGGTCATAGCTGAATTCATCGCAGAATGCGTCTACGATTCGGGCAATGTACTGATCTGGAATGGTAAATGTAATTTGTGCCAATCTATACCTCCTATACGGTACTGAAAATGATGCCGCTCAAAGTCATATAATTTGTGGGGCTACCGACAATAACTTCAAACGTTCCATCTGTGCTAACTTGTATGTTAGCAAATCCGCCCGCATCAGAAGTAACCGCGAATCTATCCGGTGTAGGAGGCCGATAGCCAGCAGGTAATGTTGCGATGACAGCGGATACGCCACTTGTCCGCACGACAAAACCACGAAGGAAAACCATATCCCCGATTTTTTTATATTGACCCGTCGCCCACCCACCTCCCAAATTCCCCCATCCAGAAACAAAACTCAGGTCGTTCCACGCCTCTCCGATAGTACCGCCAAAGCTGGTCAGGCCGCCGCCAGCGGCTATTTGCACATCTCCGCCGCCTGGATTCAGCCGCAGATCGCCGTAGGCTGAGCCAGCAGCTTCGACAGCCTGTATTGCCGCATTCCCACCACTAGCAGCGCTCAAATCAAAGGTCAGCGCGGTATACCCGCCCGCGCCTGACGATACGCCTAGAATAAATCCAGTCCCGAGCGCGTGAAAACTGCCACCTGTAATTAGCGACCCTCCCTCCGGCAGCAGTTGAAGATCGTCATCATTCAGCGCTACTTGCATCGGCCAGAACGCCGTCAGGCCCGGCAATGCCAGGATAGCTCCGGTCACAATGCCGGCCAGGTACGTGGTATCTTTTTTGCGAACAAAATCTACCGACAGTAGATTTACCATTTCGCTGTTACGCTCTTGTATTGCCATCAGCTGATCCCGCTAACCCCTAACTGTGCCAACTTCTGTTCGATCCTAAACGAATGGGCGCCATTGATAATCAGGCTGTCCGGCGAGCGATATTGCACCGTTTCAGCAAACAAGATTCGAGAGTCTTGTTCCAAGATGCTCGCTACCGGCTTGCCCGGCAATATATCAGCAACCAAGACGTAAGATCCAGGCCGCACTTCCCAAGGTTGCAACAATCCACCTTGCGCATCCTGAATAATACTTGGACCCTCGCGCAATGGGCGAATGTAGATGATTCTATTTTCCACCGGCTTGTAAACGACGGTGCGATTTTCGTAACAGCCGAAAATGTAGCGCTCCTGCGTTATGCCTCCCATCGCTACTAAACTTTTTAATAGCCCCCAGGCCTCTGCGTCGTCATTCTCATAGGCATGTACCTGTAGCGTGTTTGTGTTGATGATGCTGGTAAATAGGCTGTTCGGTTCCGCCGCTACAATGGCCGCAATTTTGGCAGAAACATTCTGCAAGCCTGTAGTAGCGCTATTGTACAGATAGCGCTGGAACATCTGCACGAAACCGACGCACTCTAATTTGATGTCAAAATAGTTGATACCAGTTTCGCCAGGTAACGTAAGATTTTCACTGCGCGCCGGATTTCTGTAGCGTTCCAGTAGCATCGCTTGTACATCTGCTACGCTGTCACTGCTGACACCACCGCTACTAAAGTTTTTCGCCAAGATGCCATAGGATGCCTGCGATACAGTATCCTGAATGTAATCGGTTTCCACCCTAATTCCGGTTGCATTGCCGTCTCCCAACTGTAGAAATATCGAGTAGGAAACCTTCACCTTATTCGCTATTTCCATGAATGGCCCGATGGTCATATCGTAGCCGCCTGTGCTGAGTGTGATCCGATCTACAATCCCCTCCCAGACAACCGTACTAGCTCGCCCGTAGACGGTCACTTGTCGCCCCACCCCATTCGTTATCCAGTCCTCCATTTTGTTTATGGGCAGTCGCAGATCCAAGCTCGCTGACCAGAATCCGCCTAACGCAGTGCTGCTATGATTGTAGGAAATGACCTCATGCAAGAGGTCATCCCGAAAGTTGACACTGCGCCAAGGTGGGCTATTGATGCGGTAGGAAAGATTATCTTGGCTGTAGATTGTTCCGCGCGGCTGCGGCAAGCCCACAACTGCGGCAAAGGTCACGGGCGGTTCTGGTTCAGGCGGTTCGGGAGGGCTGCCCGAATCGGATAGAATCTCAAGCGCAATGAGTACCCAATCGTTAGCTTCTGAGATAGAAAAGTCTACGGTCACATTGCCGGCTGCTGCCACATCTTGATATTCCGAATTACTACGAACGATGTTACCGCCTGAGTTCGCCGTTTGGTTCATCAGGATCGGCGTTAAGGTTCCGCCATTGGCCCACGTTCGCCCGCGCCCAGTGCCATGTCCTATGACCATGCTGTTAGCTGCTGTTGTCGTAAGCGTAACGGATGGTGATGATGTATCAGACGCGCCCGTGTCTGCCCCGTCAACGTCCCCAATCGCACCGCTGCCATTCGTGCCGCTGGTGACTACGCCGCTAATACGCAGTACTTGAAAACTACATGCTGTAGGATCTACGTTGAAATTGACTGTGACAGCGCCTGGGGTAGGGCTTGCGCCCATTGCACGATAGACCGCACCGCAGATTGTGTTCTGCGTGTCGTCCTCGTCGCGTACTTTCACCCAAGTTAGGCCATTGCCAGTCACACTACCGACATAGTTAGCCGGCGTATTGTTGCCGCGCATGGAAATCAGGCAAAGCAAAAGCTCATTAGGCAGTGGTGTAATGCTTGCACTGGACGCGCTCCCACTAGGCACGTCAACCGCTGTTACGATGGCCTGCTCAATGACGATAGCCATCAGTTGGTTCCTCGTAAACCCAACCAGCGTGGATTGTGGAACAGCTTAACCTGATTGATGATAGTCCAAGCTGAGCCATTGCTATCCTCTTCGGTTGTGTTAAGCTGTGACATCAAGATCCAAAGTCGCTGTTTCAGGCCAGGACTTAGCGCAAAGACGCCGGTCGCGCTGGTGTTCCAAATGCCGCTAATCTTTTCGCTGCCCCTTTCGCGAATTGTTGACCGCAAAATTCGTTTGGGGAATGTTGCGCTATCTATATCCACGTAGCGCTCCAGGCCAGCGGCGGCCAGCAATGTTGAATCTTCAAATGTACCTATCCACTCATCTGCGGGGATCAGGATAAGCTCAAACATTGCCACATCATAGGTTAGGAACCCGCTAGCGCTCGATTTCAATTGTATCCGAAAAGCCGTCGTGCTGATCCCTTCGTCGGTCGGACTCAGGTAGCGGTCTGGCATAATTGAGAATTGTCCCAGGTAGATATTGTTTGCGAAGTCTGACGTTTCGTGTCCTTCTAGGACAACCTCGTCACCCACGATCTGTCCCTGGTTACTGAAATTTTCCAGCACAAGACGCACCGAAACCGTGTCATCAAAGCCGCCATAGGCTAACCGTAGATACACTTGATAGGTACCATTATAGTCTTTCGCGATTTCAGAGTTTAGCGTGATGGCGACTTTGTTTCCCCAGGCGTTGAGCGTATCTGGAACGTATAGCGCATATTGACCGGCTGCGGCTAAGGCTCTGTCGGTTACAAAGGTCGTCTCTACGCCGTCCACGCTAGCGGTTATGCCGAATGGGTTTTGCGCCGGCGCGATATTGAGAAATGCTGTAAACTTCTCACCGCGTTCTACGCTGCGTAGTCCCATGATCACAGCATCGTTGGGCAAACTTGGCGCATTGCCGTTACCATCGTCAATCATGTTGTAAAACTGTATCTGAGCGATAGCCGGAATATCACCGGCTACATTATCAAATTCGATATAAGGCTGTTGGACGATATAAAGATTGTCGAAAGTTGGAATCGCCGTTGCCATCGTTCCCGCATCAGTAACGCGAAAGCGCACCCAATATGCGGTGATACTGTTGACGGCTGTCGTTGCCAACACAACGTTATGCCAAGCCATTACGCCACTACGGTGCAAGCTGCTTGTATTGTCGCGCAGTTCGGTAGTAGAGAATGCTGTCCAGGCAGCGCCATCCCAATACTCAATCACCAGCACCAACGTAAAGTTGCGTTCTGTCAATCGGACAAACAGATTATTGAAAGCGCCATCGTTTTCTGCGCTTGTGCTGATCCCCACATAGAAAGCATCGTCAACCGCAATCGGAGAAGGGAACATGAGATGGTCATTTCCGCTACTCAGCAGGGTTGCCACATCAGCCGGCGTTAGCGTCTCAAATGTTGCCGCGCTTTCATCCTCAATCAGGATGTGCGTCCAGTTAGATTCCAACCGATGATTAGCTACGTAGACCGGTGTTGTACAGTCTAGATCATATGGTCCATATGGGATGAACGCATTTAGGCTAATGCGCCGGTAAATTGTTGCATCGGCGCCCGCAAAAATGTAAATGTCTTCCAACTCTGCGAATGCTCGAATCGGATCATCCCCGGTTAGAGTGGCGCTTGCTTCCCAGAAAAAGCCCCCATCACGGCTGACAAAAATATCATCGGTTGCGTTTTGACTGGCGAGGATTGTACCATCCTGCAATAGGACAATTGCGTCTACTCCCCACTCGCGCCAGTAGATAGACCAAGTTTTTCCGTCGTCACGGCTGACACTCAGGAAACTTGCGCTGCTCAAGAGCACATAGTCATCTACTGCCAGCATCTTTAGGAATGGCCCCACATCCTCAGCCGTGCTGATCACGGCTGTTAGACTATTGTTCGGAATGCGCCAGGTGTTGTATTCGTCGCCTGCGGTGATAGCGCCGCCGCTGCTTAGTGCGATGGCCTTGACCTTGCCGACTGGATCGGTAGAGGAGGTGGTCAGGCTGCCGCCATCTTTGATATATTTGATTACACCATCGCCACCAAAAAACAAGGCGTTATCGGTTGAGCGATATGCTACGCTGTAAAAATCTTCACTTGCAGTATGCTGCGTCCAAGAACTGCCATCGTCATCGCTATAGTATAGACCGCTCGTTGCCCCGGCGGCCCCAGTCGTCAAGCCGGCCACTGCCCAGATCCGCCCATTGGCTTCTTGCTCGAATTGCCAGAAGCGCAGGTTGGCGGTGCCGCTGGTTAGCTCGTTTGTCCAGTTATCGCCGTTGTCCTCTGTCCGTAGGATGTCAGCACCACCGGCTAGCACGGTAGAGCTATTGGTTGTGAACATCGATTGCACACCGGTCAGCGTTTCATTACTGACCCAGGTCGAAGCGTTAGGATTCCACTCGATATCGTTTGTGATGGGTAAGCACACCGGCTCTAGTGGTGGATAGCCAAGCCACGCACTGCGCTCCAACCCTAACGAGATTTCACCCAGCACAGACATCTCGCTACCACCGACAAAAGGCTGTCCGTAGACGTCGCCATACGCCTCAATCACACCGCCATAGACAACCGCATAGCGTGTGTTGGTTTCCTGCAATGTCCGTGCCACTAACCATATCAGTGTATTCTCAGCATTGCTGTTGAAATAGTTGCGTGCCTGTTCCAGCATACTATCTAGCGCTCGTTGGCGCGCGGCTATTCCATTGTGCGATAGGTCGCCAATGCGCAGTTCATAAACTTCGTTGACTGCACCGTATGCTTGACGAAAAGCGCCGCTCGGATCACGCTGCGGTCGACTCATGGTCATACGCATCAGGTGGAACCCGTAGCGGATACGGTTGCCGCCTAACAGGTCGATCTTGGTAGAGCCATTCGTTAAGTACAGTTCTGCAAACATCACATGGCTCTTTCTAGGATACGTAACACACGGTTCTCAAACATGATTTCATCCATCGGCGTGTAGATATTAACGCCGCCCATTGCAAAATTTAGCGTTCTGGTAGACATAGCGCCGTGCGCTCTGGTTCCCTGGCGTAGGCTGCTCAGCGGTTTCATGATGCCTTCCTGAATGCCCTTGCCAAGCCCGGCCATCATCTGCTGACCGATGTCGGCAAAAACTTCGCTGGGACTGTGGATACCCAAACCATCTTTGACCTGTTTGATTAACCCGTCTAGTGTTCTACTGGTGATGGCTAATAGGTCGTCAATACTGGCGTTCAGGCCAAACGTTAGACCGGCGAAAATACTATCGCCGCCTGGGATATCCTGATCACGAATCATAGAGACAATATCTAGCTGCTGTTTCAGGAAGTCGAGCTGTTCTTCCTTGCGACCGATAGCCGCCAGTTTTTCGGCGGCTATGCGATACTCGTTCATCAGCCGTACCCGTTCGCTGTCAATGCCCGCTGCCTCTTCCAGAGCACGCAGGATGGGATCTAGCACGGTTGCCTTATACCGTTGTCCGAAAGCGGATGAGACGTTTGTCTGATCAATCCACGGCTGCAAACTGCGCAAAGCGGACTCTAAGCCGGTTACACGTTTTTGTTCTGCAATCATGTCTTGCATCTGCGTGCGCAATGCGGCGCCGCTAGCACTAGCAATCCGCAACTGCAAGCTCAAAATTTGCTGCATATCATTCGGATCTTGAATGATGCCACCAGACCATAGCTGCTGCAGGTTCAAGCCAAGGCTCTCGGCTCGCTTCATAAGACTAAGCTGTTCATTAAGAAAGCTATTGTACTTATCGACGTGGGTTATCGCGTCTTGCAATCCTTGAAACTGGTTGATGCGTTCGGTCTCGGCTTTTAATTGTTGCAAGCTGAGCACTAACTGCGACCGCTTTAATTCTGCGATGCGGGTTTCGATGTTCAACATGCGCAGTACATTCTCTTGGCTAGTGTCACCAATGCCGATGCCGGAAACATCAACGCCCAGCGCTTTAGCCTGTTTGACCAGTTCGATCTGGTCTTCCAGAAATGATATGCTGTTCTGTGCATTCGTGTTTCGTGATAGTAGAGCCTGTAAATCAGTTAGTTGTTGCGGTACAGCGGTGCGATTTAGGATCTCAAGCTCTTGGCGGAAGCGCGCAATCAGATTGACAATCTCCTCAGTTCTTGCAGGAGTTGTTCCCGGCATTTCTATCTCACGCGCCAGTCCGTCAATCGTTGCCTGAACTTCTTTCTTGCGGTCGTTCAAATTGTTGACTAGTTGCAGGAGAGGCGTGATATAGGTTTCTTCAACTCTATCCGCAAAGGCCGTAGATGCAGAGAAGTCCATGTCTACCAGGTCTTTTGTCAGGTCAAAGGTGATTGACTGAATCGCAGTCTGGAGCTTAGGGATCATCGACTGCATACCTACGATCAACCCTTCCACGATAGCTACGCCCATCACAGCGAAAACCTTCGACGGTGATTGAATGCCTAGCGCCTGCTCTGCGAAGTCCGGCAAGATGTCTTTTAGAAAACTGGTAACATAACCCGTGAGCTTGTCTTTAGAATCTGTGATACCCTTTTTGATACCGTCAATGATGCCAGTACCGATTTTGATCCATTCGATATCGGTGAATTTCTTCAGGATGTCACTAGCAAAGGTACCGATATATAATAGGAAGGCAGCCTTTGCATCTGTAATGCCTTGCTTAAAATCGGTAACGAGTTTGCCGCCCGTGCCTAACCAGTCAATAGCAGTGAAGTATGCCAAGATGTCAGTCGCTAGTGTAGATACGGTTAATTTAATCGATTCCGACATCGTGATGATGCCTAACTGTATCGCCGTAATAATTGCAGTACCCGTGTCTTTCCAGGCAATACCGGTAAACTCTTCCAGCATCCCGATGGCAATCTGTCCAACTACATAAGCCGTTCCCAGCGCACCATAGGCAATAAACTTGATACCAGCGATAACGCCATCAATAATAGCTTGGCCGCTGGCGTTCCAATCTATATCGGAAAAGGCATCTGCCACGGAAGTTCCCGCATCTGTGGCAGATGGAATCAGCCCGCCTACGGCACTGACCAGTGCTTTGAAGCCATCTTTGATCCCACTGGCAATCGTATGGCCTACTGCTAGCCAGTCAATCTCAGTAAATTTCTTGCCGATGTCAGCGCCGATGTCAGCCGCCACTTTCAGGAGTCCATTAACCAAATCAGCCGCCGCGCGCAGACTGTCTTTGATAGCGGTTATAATGAGCGTGCCAATTTCAGACCAGGATAGGTCAGTAAAGCTGCTCTTGATACTATTCGCGATCGATAGGGCCACAGTTAGCAAACCGCCGGCAATGTCAGCCGCTGCTTTCAGCCCATCCTTGACAGCGTTGGAAATGTCCTCGCCTAACGTTTTCCATGCGAAACCTTCCGGTGTGGCGTACTTGTCTTTGATGCCTGTAACTGTGGCAGTCACAGCCACCAGCATGGCGGCTTTGGCGGATTCTATGCCGCTCTGTATGTTGGTCAAGATTCCTTTCCCCGCCACCGTCCAGCCAGCGACAGTATCACCGAACTGATCCTTGAAACTGGTAGCGATTAGCCCCAATGCAGTAGTAGCCGCTTCTTTCGCCGCTGTCCAACCATCCTGAATGCCGGTTATAATGTCCGTGCCTAGTTGCAACCAATCGACGGCCCGTAGGGTAGTCCCGATGTCTGTCCCCCAGGCAGTGATTGTGGGAGCGAACAGGGTAACGGCCGCGCTCCATCCATCTCCGATGGCGTTCAGAATATCTGTCCCCAGCGTTAGCCAATCGACGGCTCTTAGCCATGTGCCGATGCTAGTTCCAAACGCTTTTATCGTTTCACCTACGGTTGTCACAGCAAACGCCCAGCCTAGCCCGATGGCGGCAAGAATATCGCCACCTAATGTTTTCCAGTCTACAGCACGTAGCCAGGTTCCTACGGATGTACCAAATGCTTTTATCGTTTCGCCCACCGTCGTTACGGCAAAAGCCCACCCTAAGCCGATGGCAGTTAGAATGTCGCTTCCCAGCGTTTGCCAGTCTACCTCCCGTAGAGTGATACCGATTGAAGTACCTAGCGCGGTAACGGCGGTTGTGAAAGCTGCAACTGCTAATCCCCAACCGGCCATGATGAAGTTAACAATCTCGGTTCCCAGCGTTAGCCAGTCGACCGCCTTCAGCGTTGTGCTGATTGTAGTCCCAAGCGCGGTCACAATCGTGCTGACCGTCTCTGCCGCCGCCGACCAGCCCGCGCCGATGGCAGTGAGAATACTTGTCCCTACTTCTAGCCAATCTACTGCTTTGAGTAGTGTACTAATGGATGTGCCTAGTGCGGTGATGATAGGTTCAAACAAGGTTACAGCAGCAGTCCAGCCCGCTTTGATAGCGTCAATGATTCCGGTGCCAAGCGCTACGTAGTCGAAGCTGAGAATAGATGTTCCTATTGTCGCGCCTAGCGCTAGAATACTGGCCGTCCATCCTGGTATGGCAGCCGTGATAGCCCCAACGATAGAAGTCAATACTCCCGAAACGGTTTCGGTTAATCCATCCCAAATAGCCTTTAGGTTTGTAAATTCAGTTGTGTTACCGGTTACGAAGGCGATAATTTCGGTAAGGGCGCCAGTCCCAAACGTAGATAGAGCCGTTGTCAAAGGTTCAATGGCGGCTTTGATAGCATCGAACGCCTCTATCGTCTTGTCTCTCATGCCTAGGAAATTGGTATTCCAGGCGGCGCCTAAAGCCATTGAGCCTAGCACGAGTAGTCCTATCGGGCTGAGGATAGTTGCAATGGCAGCGCCGATGGCGCTGAATGCCGCTGCTATACCGGCTGTAGCTAATAAAGCAGCGATACCACCTAAGGCCCCCAGCAGCAAGTCACTATTCTTGGTCAGCGTATCTACTACGGTTGCAACCCATTCAGGGAATACTTCTCGCCACCCGGCACCGCTAATCAGCTTCTCTAGTCCTTGCGCAAAGTTGTCAAAAAACGCAATAATGTCAGGTGCATATTGATCGGCTAGCGCTGCTAGTCTATCCGTCATTGTCTTGAGTATCGGCAGGAAGAGAAAACCGATTTTAATAGCAATCGTGTCAAAGACGCCTTGTAGGATTTCCAAGCTGCCTTTGAAGTTGTCCATACGCAATTTGGCTGATTCTGCCGCATCTGTGTTGCCGATCTGCGCATTCAACGCTTCATACTTGGTTAGGCCACCCTCCATTGCACCGGTCAAGCTGTCAAAACTTACGCCCAGCTCTTTAGCGGCAAGAGCCTGATCCGTGTAGGCAATTTCGCCCATGCCAGCTACGCCCACCGCAGCGCGCATAGCGTCTGTGCCGAAGATAGCATTTAGCGCGGTGGTCTTTTCCATCTCGCTTAACCCTTCAAGCGATTTGTTGAGGATCACGCTAATCTCATCCATGCTACGCAGTTGGCCGTTGGTATCATAGAAAGCTGATTGCACAACGCCGGTTTCTAATGCCCATTTGCCGAACTTTTCAATTGCTTCATCTGTGCCAGCGGTAAGGTTGTATTGCGCTAAAAACGCCTCATGCGTTTGTTGGATGAGGTCCGCTGTACTACCGCTGACCGGTTCAATCCCACGACTGCGCAAATACTCCATTGCCTTACCCGCGTTATTACTGGTGAGGTCAAGGGAGTTCATCGCTTCTGCTGCATTCGAGGTAGTAGGTACTAAGCGCAACAACATCGTTTTGAAGCTCGTGCCAGCATCGCTACCACTGGCAAAGTAGCTACTAATGCCGGTAATCGTGGTATTGAAATCACCAAACTCTACACCAGCGGCACTGGCAACACCGCCGGCTTGGGATAGGGCAAGTCGATAATCATTAATGCCAAACTTAGACGCGACGGTTACGCCGGTAATCCCATCTACCGCCGTCATCATATCTTCGGCTTTAATGTTGAACAAGGCCATCGTATCAGAAGCGACGGCGGCGGCAGTGTCAAAGTCAGCCCCTGTTGAATTTGCAAGTAGGACAGTGCTTTTGGCGGCGCCATCCATGATCTGCGCCATAGACAGCCCATTGGAGCCTAGCTTCTCTATCGCGTCAGCAGCTTCCGTAGCATTTACCTTTAATGTGGGATCTAGCCCTAAATCCATGATTAGGTCTTTTAGCGGCCCTACTTCATCTTTTGTCAGCCCCATCATGGCGGCAATGCCACCCATTTGGGATTCGAGATCCATCGCTCCCTTGATGCCACCTACGACAAACGCACCGACCGCAGCGCCGGCCGCGACCGTAGCAGCGACCAGCGTTTTTCCGATCAGTGCTGAAGCGTCCGCTACTTTCTTCCCTATCGTGTCAAAGGCTTTGCCCATACCGCCGGCTGCTTTTCCAGTGGTATCCTCAGCCTCTTTGACCTTGCTGATGTAGTTTGACATGCCCTTATCGAACATAGACATGTCGAATAGGGCTTCAAGTCCGATTTGCTCCAAAGTGCGTTAGCCTTTCAGCGATTTCATTGCATCACGCCGCAACTGCTTCTCATCCTCTAGAAAGTCCTCATAGGCTTTCATCTCAGAGATAACTATCTCCAGCCCTAACATTTCCGCCCTACTGTTATCGGTTTCCCCGTCCCACTGCGCAGGCGTCAAGCCCCACGTTTTTGCCGCTTCCAATTCGCTAAAGCGGTAGCTGGTGTGCCATTTCCCCTTCTTGTTTAGGTTGTTCCTCTCCACCAACTCCTGTAGTGGCGTCTTGTTCCGTCCGTAGGTTACCGCGAAAGGAGTTTTTTGCCGCCTTTAGGATATTTTTGTCAATCCCTGACAGTTCCATGATGGCGCTCATCAGACCGTAGATATCATCAGTCGTGGTTAGCAGTTCTGTGCGTAGATAGTGGATCTTTAGGTCAAAGGGGTCTTCCGGCAACTTCACTTTGAAATACTTCTGCATGACCTTCCATTGACCAGAATTGATAACTTCCTCATCGATGATCGTGCCGCGCACCATAAACAAATCCATCATCTTGGTAGACGAGTGTTTTTGTTGATCCGCCAAAGCTGCCTGATACTCTGCCCAGGCTCGGCGCTCTGCGTCTGTGGTGTTCGGATCTGTGATAGAATCTTTGTCATGCTCGTAGGGCAGTTTCGTTCCGTCTGCAAGCTCTACCTCGTAGGTGGGTATCAGTGGCACTTCCACTTCCTCCATCGCTTGCAGACGGACAGCTTCAATGAGGAGCGGTGGCACAGGGACAATTTCAATTTGCACCCCCGCTGCGGTTGTAAAAAACTTGGTCATGGCTCTTTCCTTTTAGGATTATGGCCTATTTATGTTGTTACGGTTTGGCGAACACCTTGCCGATAACGCCGGTGCTGCCCTGCGGTTCACCGGCAAAAAATGCCGTGTTTAGATCATGGACGTACATGCCGTTAATGCCGGTATTGGTGAACGTCGTCACAGCATCCCAGCTATACCCGCCGTCTATGGTGGCAAATACGGTCCCCACCGGCGCTGCGCTGTTATGCGCCATGAATCCGAATAGTTCGCTATCTTTGGCGAATTTCACATTTGCCACCACACCGGCACCGCTCCCGGTGAACGCACGTTCCAACCAGGTCGCTCCTTCGTCTTCGCTATACCAAAGCTGGCCGGCCGCGCTGCCCACCCAAACCCGATTGGGCAATACATGCACAGTGCGCAGAATCGCACTAACGCCGGTATTGTCCGCGGTAGCCGTCCAAGATTGCCCGCCATCTTCCGTCTTGAGAATGGTGTCCGCTTCCCCAACCGCGTATCCGATACGGTCGGTTGAGAAGTGAATAGCATATAGATCGTTCGCGGTGGCGACACCCGCATCCTGTACGGCCCAGGTCAGGCCGCCATCGTCGCTATAGTAGATGTAGCCCGCGCCAGCGACTAACCAAATGTTGTATGGGTCGTAGGCAAACAGGCTATCCGGCCCTGGCGCAAACTGCCCATTGACGCTGCCCACATTGACTGCATTCCAGGCTGTTGCCCCGAAATCGTCAGTATAGGCAATCTCCATCGGGTTGCCTGCGTCAGTGGTCCCCCTGGCGGCAATTGCCCGTGTCGTGTTGCGCCCAATGGAAAAACAGGTAATTGCAGTGATGTTTTCAGCACCGGCAAACGGCCGTGTCGTGCAAGCCGTCCAGGTTGTGCCACCGTCAATCGTGTAGACCACATCGCCTTTGTCACTAGGGCTACCGCTGTCCGCGTCGCCAACAGCAAAGCCGATTTGATCAGCGTCATAACCCACGCCACAAAAGTGGATATCGTTGAACGCTTCCGCAATGGCGACCGACTGCCGTCCGGTCGTCTTCTGGAACGGTTTCCACAGCGGCGGTAACGCACTGATGGCAAAGGCCATCATACTAAAATTATCTTCCTCGCGCATGGCAATGTCATTGACCGTGCGGTCACCGACGCGCACCTTTTCCAGTACCCAGGAGCGTTCCCACGCTCCGAACGTGTCTTGCCGCCCGCCGGCCCGCTGATGAACGAACAGCGTAGAGATGCCACCGCGCATCTGTTCCAGCGTGTTGGCGGTTCCCTCGATCAGCGTCGTAATGCTGGTGGTCACCGGGTCAGGTGGCGTAACTGTGCTATCCAGTGTCTTCCAGCCTGAGCCGTCTTCGTTGAAACAGCGCAGGATTTCATTGATAGCGCCGCCCGGCTCGTTCAGTGCGTCGACGTCTACACAACCTACGAATCTTGCTCGTGTATTTGGCCCCAACGTTTGGGCAAACACAGCGCCGCTTGAACTCTTAAAATTCATCTCAGTCCTCCGTTACAAATGTCTTGTATACCGTATTAAATCACGTAGGATTACGCTATAGGCGGCATTGACGGCCCCCTGCGCTTCTCCCGATCGGCGCAATAGATCCTGCACCGTCCAGATACCCGCATTGCGCAAACTGCGCTGTATGTCATCAGGTGTAATCGTTGCCGTTACGTAATCACGCCATTCTATACCATAGGGCAATCCCCTTTCGGGAAACTGGCATTCCCCTGCCGCGTCTACCTCTGTCGCTGGAATAAGTGAGCGTTGGATCTCGCCGTCTTCCAGCCACTCAATGAGCGCCGTGCCGTTGGTTATACTCAGTATTTTTACAATCATGCTGGATTCCCTGACTTTTCCGCTGCCCGCTTCATTGCCGCGCGCATCTTGCTGTAGAACGCCTTTTTGCCTTTACTGTTGATGACTTTGCTAAAATTCCTAGCCTTCGTCCCTGGATGGCTCACCCCCTGCGAAAATACCAAATCGCCACTAGAACCACCTTGGCTACTGCCGATAATGCCGGGGGTTGTCTTTGCGCTAAAATTACTGAAAAACCGTAGCGCTTTGGCTTTTACGGGTCGGATAATGTGCGGTTTGGTTCCCTCATCAACGTAGCGGAAAATCTCGTCATCAGTGCCGACCAGGAATTCAGCTTTGGTTTTCCCGATAGCGATGATTGTTTCAAACTTAACTTCGTGTTTCCACGTCGCTACCGTTTTCTTGTATTCACGCTCTGTATCCTTTGCTGAACTGCGCAAAGCATTGAGCAACTCAAGGCGCATCTCCTTGACTTTGAGCTTCTGCGGCTTAACGACTTTGACTCTGACAACGCTGCCCATTTTATGCCTGTGCTTCCCACTGATGCCCACACTCAGGGCATGATTGGATTCCAATTACCCAAGATTCGCCCGGCCCATAGGAGGTGTTTGGCTCACGTCCGCCATCAGTTGCCTCGAACCAAGGCCGCTCGTACATGATGCCAGACAAATCGCTGAGACAATTAGGGCACCGCCATTGCATGTCAGGTTTTTCAAAACGGATATCACAACCCAAAACAGTCGCAGCGCATCTGAGTAAAAACTTGCCCAGCCACAAACGGAACCGAAGTTCATTCGTCAGGTAGACCGTAGCTGTAATGATCACGTCTGGCAATGGTTTACGCATCCTCAGATTTGTATTAGTCATATCACAAGATCCTCGGTCTAACAATCCGGCGGCTCTGCGCCACCTTGTAGGCTGTCCACGCGCCCTCTGACAAACCGAATGGACAGTTGAGGCGCTCACGGCTCATCACATCCGGCGTTTTTCGGTCACGCTCCCATAGCCGCTGCACGATGGTGCAACCGCACGGCTCTGCTGCCATCCGCGCATGCGCCAAGCGTACAAGCGCACTTTTCATAGTGGTGTCTAGTACGCGCAAGCCGGCTTGATAGTTCAGCCGTACAATCTCATAGTTATAGGTACAGTTGACGACTCTTGTCCATACACCACTGCTGTAGGTGGCCGGTACAATGTCAACAATGCCCAGGCGCTTGTCTCTGGTGTACATGCAAGCCGTCTGTGTGTATTCGCTACAGCCGACCGTGCTACAGGTGCAACCGCCGCCGCTACACTGATGCGGCGCAACCAACGTAGCGCCCGTTGATGGATCATTGTAGATGCGCTTGACATCAACAGCGGCTAAGAAATTGTCGGTGTCGGTATAGTCATAGCCGCTATCTGTCATGTTTGGTGTATCCACCAAGCGACAGCGTGGGATGTAAATGGTCAAATTGCCGCCAGTGTAGGTCATACGAAATGGCGTAATCTCCCGGTCGCTACCAGGATAGTAAACTTTGACCTCTGCGATGTTGTTGATTGTCGTAGCGAATGGCCCCACAACAGCCGGTTCAGTATCATAAGTGACCGTGGCGCTTGCCTGTATCGTTGATTCGGCGCGCACTCCAGGCGCAATCACAAATCCCCATCGTGTCAGTAGCGGATTGCTTTTGCCGAGTTCCTGTTCATCTAGATATCGATGTTCCACAAACTCATCACGCTGCCCTACAATCCATGTGGGGCAAAGTGGATACCCTACCACATCCTCCATCAGTTGCTGTGCTTCCATCAAGGCTCGGTACACATCCATGCGTTGATATTCTGTCCAGAACATGCGGCAATCGTATTCGATTTGCCCATCGTAGGACACGCCAAAAAACGCACATTCGTCGTAGCCGATGATAGATGCGTATTCCGGCAACGACAGCGCTTGGATGCTCAGAGTGTCAAGCATCGATGTTGGTGTAGTTGTGATCGGTGGAATCGGCGTTCCACTACCGCTCCCTGAACCTGGCATTAGTCCCTGCCTTTATGTGTCCTGCAAATAAGCCTGTAACCCGCTGATTGCTAACCAGGTGATAATCACCTTCGTTACCCTGTTGCTGGGTAGCAAGGCAAACGCCAGCGCTAACCACATCCCCACGCAGTAGGGACACTCAAACAGTTTTCCCAACTGCGTCTGCGGACTGCCATCCTCGTCAAGGTCGTAAACGCCCATTGCACTGCGAAACTTCACCAGCACAGCAAACGGCCCTTCCTCATAACCGGTGATTAGCCTGGTCAGGCGATAGCAGGCAAAGCCTTTAAGCAGGAACTGTAGCACTATGCTCCTCCGAGAAGCGTAAGACGCTTAGTCGATTTTTACCGGCTATCTCTTTTTCACGTAGGCACTGCCACTGCTCTGCGCTAAGCCGCAAGCGGAAGATTTCACTAACCGTATGCTCGCCGGGGTCGGGGCATTCCACCCGCTGTACTTTTACGGTCAAGTCTTCGTCGATCGGGACCGGCGTATCCATCTTTACCGGTTGCGGATCTGCCGTCTTCGGTGTAGCAGTGTCGATACCGCTAGTTGCTTTTACCGCAGCTTTGACCGGTTCAGGAATGGCATAACGGGAAAATAAATCTTTCCCATGTTCCCGCTGCTTCAGGAAGAAAGGAACGTCGCGTTCTTCCACATACTTGAGTTTGTCTTTGGGGTTTGCGCCAAAGCGATAGTATCTGCCGCTCGGTACAGAACCCTGGCCGCCCCAGTTAACTGATCCCACGCTGCCGCCGTGATATTCCAGCAATACCATATTGACACCGGAGGGTATTAAGTTTCTGCTCATGCTTCTTACTCCTGTCGGTGAGCTGCTTCGTGAGCCACCCTTGCCACAACACGCCATTGTTCGCTCTCCTCGATACAGATGGGGAAACAGTTGTGCCATCTGTATCTGAAATCTTTGACGCCATTTGCCATCTACATTAGTCAATGTGCGGTTTTGTTGTTCCCGTCGATACAGATATCCACTGCGCTCTATCTTGATGCCACAGTAGCCCTTTTCGCCCATTGCCACATTGAACGCCCAGTCTTCCCGCCCGTATTTCATGACCTCCGGATAGCCGCCTACTTCTTCCCAAGCTTTTCGCTCAAACAAGATGCCGGCGTGTACCATGTTGCGTTCAAGCAGCACCTCAAAATCATAGTTGGCTAATGGCCATCGTTTGCGCCTGCTGCCATGCCCAAACTCCGTCAACTCGTCATAAATGATGTGATGCGGATTTTTGATAGCGGCTTGCACCAAGTCGTTTAGACTCCACGCTTCCCGCATATCATCCGCTGACAGGATACTAATGTACTTGCCTAGCGCCGCTTCGATACCGGTATTGTTGGCCGCACTCGTACCACCGTTGATCCGCCGTATGTACCGTACTCCATTCCAGCCATCCAGGTAGCGTTCCGCAATAGCCGGCGTGTCATCTGTGCTGCCATCGTCAACGATGAGCACCTCAAAGCTCTGGAAAGTTTGACCGTCCATCAGCCCTAGACTACTCTCGCCGCCAAACAGACTGGCCATTGCATCAGGCAGATAGCGCCCGTAGTTATAGCAGGGAATGATTACACTCACCAGCGGCGGTGTTCTGATGAGCAAATCACGATTCTGAGGCTCCCGTTGCAGCAAGGTTACGATGCTATCGCCATAGCGAGGTTTGTTTCGACTTGCCTCTGTATGCCAGTGGCGCATTCCAGGAATGGACGGTAATGGCAATGATTTGAATCCTTTGCGGCAAATCTGCCACTGCCATAGTGCCGATGCACCCCATAGCGGATAGTTTTCAGCATCCATCAAACCGGCCTTTTCAATGGCGTCACGGCGCATAAACTGAAACGTGCCATGCACATACCCGTTGGGAAAAGCCGGATGATTGCCCTTAATGCGCTCCCCGATTAGTGCGTACTCTCCTCTGGTTTTATCGAGGATGTCAAGCCATTCTGTACCTTCTAGCCTGACATCCTGATTAAGAACAAGTACATCGGTAGCCGTATGTTCCAGCGCATAATTCACAGCGCCGGTAAAATAGCGCTTAGTTTCCGGTCTCAGCACAACCGTGTTCGCCCGATGAACGATTAGCAGTTCATCGCTATGGTCGTCAACAATAACCACCGGTATATCCGTGGGGATATCTGCCAATATCTTGTGAATGTGCTGATGTCCATTCCAGAATGGTATGATGATTGTTAGATTATCCATAATTGCACAAGATCCCTATCTGCCCGCCAAAGAAATCTGGCGCAATTACTTCAGTTACTTTCCCCCCAAACAAATCATATACCGCCGCTTTATCATAGACCGGCTTACTCTCTGCGGTCACCGGTTTACCAAAGTACCACGTTGAAAAGACACGTCCTTGTGTCTTGCACATACGAAGAGCCTCGGCATAGATGTGTTTAGCTGCCGGTACTGTACCTGTATGCGAGAAAACGCTTTGCGCAATGACCACATCTGCGCTATACGAATCAACCGGGTAATGTACCGAGGTAGGGCTTGTCTTGCCCTGCGCCCAATAGTGTTGATTGTGGACATCAACATGCTTGAAGGTATAGCCATCGATACCGGCAAAGGCTTTTAGGCAGAAATCGACAGACGGCTTTATAATCTCAAGCCCGATATAGGTTATCTGCGCTTCTCTGGCATACAAGCCCATTGCTAGCCGCCCGTTACCACACCCTAGATCAACAATTGTATCGCCTTCACGCCAAACCCCATGTTGATGTAGGAAGTCTGCCAACAGTATGCCGGTATGATAGGTTGCCTCTTTGCTACCACCAGGCGTATAGCCACCTGTAATATCTTGGCATACCTCTTCCCACTGTTTAGCTGTACGTTTATTGGCCATTGGAATTTAAATCCTCTCAGGAGCCAACTTATGGACAGACAGACGGCGCAAAGCTAGTCAGCGGATAGAAGCTGCTCTCCGGATCAGGTGACAACGGGTCAAGCACAGTGCTGCATGTTACATCCTGGAAGCGCACCTGTGCCCAGGGCGCCCGCGTGTAAATGCGCGGGTGAATCCACTCTTTCAGGTGGTAGCACTCGTTTTCGGTTTCCCACAGTCCTAACACGCGTCCGCCATCGGTCGCGAAGTAGCCGCTGTTACCAAACGTAGTGGCCGCCGTCGCCGCGCTGAGATGCTCGCCATACCACAGTTTGACGCTGCCCACGCCGCCGGTCAGCAGATAGATGTCTGATAAGGTGGCGCTCTTCACCAATTCCCAATCGTAGCCCATGATGGGGATGGGAATCCCGTCAATCGTGATCTGCCCGTAGCCATAC
>ERZ761607.1827-NODE-1827-length-24805-cov-5.174263_pt1 | contig 24805 bp, 25 predicted proteins | sample MGYA00511164_ERZ761607 | MGnify/ENA primary metagenome ERZ761607 (study PRJEB28899, sample SAMN02445080) | bioreactor sludge metagenome | biome: EBPR sludge | place: Australia: Brisbane, Thorneside Wastewater Treatment Plant | collected 2011-06-22 ... | reverse complement strand
CGGCGAAGAAGGCCGCGGCTCCGGCGAAGAAGGCCGCGGCTCCGGCGAAGAAGGCTGCGGCTCCGGCGAAGAAGGCCGCTGCTCCGGCGAAGAAGGCTGCGGCTCCGGCGAAGAAGGCCGCGGCTCCGGCGAAGAAGGCCGCGGCTCCGGCGAAGAAGGCCGCGGCTCCCGCAAAGAAGGCTGCGGCTCCGGCGGCACAGACCACGCTCAATCCGCAGGCTGCCTGGCCGTTTCCGACAACCAACAAGCCCTGAGCGGTACCGGCCTGTCGTTATGACCAAACGGCGCCGAGAGGCGCCGTTTTCTCTGATTCGGCTTCAGGCTTTATCCATCCCTGTGCCGCCGCTCGAAGACCGTCATGTCGGCGGGACTGAGCTCCGAAGTGCATCCGGGATCGCATAGTTCTGGGGACCACGTTGAGCAATTTTCAGCGCGCCAACCTGATTGCCGAGTCGCGCACATTCCACCAGACTCCATCCACGCTCGAGGCCGAAGAGCAAGGCGCCGCGCCAGGCATCACCGCAACCCGTCGGATCGAGCACCCGCTCCGGTGCTACCGGTTCGACCATCCGCCTGTTGCCGCCCTCCCAGACCTCACAGCCCTCGCTACCCAGCGTGATGAACATGCCCTTAACCCGAAGGGACAATTCCGCCGGTTCCAACCCGGTTCGGTCACAGAGCATCTTTCCTTCGTAGTCATTGACTGTGACCCAGGTAGCGAGTTCGACAAAATGCCGCAATTCCTCGCCATTGAACATCGGTAAACCCTGTCCGGGATCGAACACGAAGGGAATACCTGCCCGGTGCAATTGCTCCGCATGCTCCAGCATGGCCTGCCGCCCGTCCGGTGCAACGATGGCCAGGGAGACCCGTCCATCGACCGGAACCGTCGTTCGATGGGCCAACGCCATGGCACCCGGGTGAAACGCCGTGATCTGGTTGTTGTCCCTATCGGTCATGATCATCGCCAACGCCGTATAGTTATCCGGCAGGACGCGAATCTGGTCACAACAGATCCCCAACGCCTCAAAGCGCGCCAGGTAATCCGCCCCATCGGCACCCACGGTCGCCATCGGAAGCGGCTCCCCGCCAAGCATTTTCAGGCTGTAGGCGATGTTGCCGGCACAGCCGCCAAAATCCCGGCGCAATGCCGGCACCAGAAACGAAACATTCAGGATGTGCAACTGGTCGGGAAGAATCTGCTCCGCGAACCGCCCCTCGAAACCCATGATCGTGTCATACGCCAGGGACCCGCATACCAATACCGCCATATCGTTCCATCTTTCCGTTGCAAGTAAGAAATTGTCGGCCGACCGAGATCCGAACACCGATCAGGGATAAAAGACCACGACCCGATAGCCACCGATCACCGTCCCTGGTGGTGGGTCAACCGCCAAGGTGAGCGAGACCGACTTCTCTGTGGCCGCTGGGAACTCCGTCGCCCAGCCAAGTTGAGTGGAGTCAATGACCTTGCGGATGACGGCGCGGTCCTGCAGGTCGGTCAGGGTCAACTCCACGGCCGGCGCAGCGACCGCGAAGGCCGAAACATTGCGCACGCCCACTGTCAGGCGGTAGATGTCTGATCGCAAACGACTGAAAGCCGATGCGTCAATGACCACCGAATCGATCCGGCGCCATGGCCGGACGACACACCCGATGGGTGCGCAGAGCGCATCCAGCCCGGGCCGAAGTCCCGGCCACTGTGATGCCAGGCGGTCTCGCTCCTGAAGCGCAATCTGCAGGAACAAACCGGCAAACAAGAGTACCGCCGAAAGAACCATGCCCAGACGGACTGAGCGACGGCGCCAGAATTCCCGCTGCCGGGCCTGCCGAACAAACGATACATCCGCCGTCTCTTCGACCCCGGCTGACGCAATTGCCGGCGCCGAGGCGACGGTGGCGCGCGCTGCGACAGGCGCAGGCTCCACCCGAGCGGCGGACTGCGCATTGCCCCAATCAGCAAAATCGATATCGGGTGCTGCCGGAGCCGGGCGGCTCGCGGTGGTATCGGCCCGCGATGACGGTGCTGCAGTGGCAGTACCGGTCGGAACAGACCGGGTCGCAACCTGCGCCGGATCGGGCTGCTCACCGGGCGATACGGCAGGCCCGGGTGAGCGACTCGGCTCCGGAATCACGGAGTCCTTCAGGTACAACCGGGCGTCGAATACATCGCCACAATGCCCGCAGCGCACCCACCCTTCGGAGATGCGCAACTGGTCCGGAACGACCTTGAACATCGTCGCGCACGAGGGGCAGCGGGTGATCATGTTCATCGGCAACCCATTGTACGGAGAGCCCCGGCTCAATCAACACTGCGCCGTCATGAGAATCCAGCCTTCTTCCCGATCTGCGACCTGCAGGGCCGCCCAGGGCCGATAAGCCTCGATCAACTCGTCAGCCTGGCGCTCCAGAATGCCGGCAAGCACCAGCGCGCCGCCCGGCGCGACGTGAGCACACAGCAGCGGCGCGAGCACCTTCAGCGGTGTTGCCAGTATGTTGGCCAGCACCAGATCGTAGTGACCGCTGGCCAGTTCCGGAGAACCCGCGCGCAACACAACTCCGTTCGCGTGGGCGTTTTGGCCCGTGGAGGTCACGGCAGCGGGATCGATATCGACCGCGTCTACGTCGGCGGCCCCCATCAGCGCCGCACCAATGGCCAAGATTCCCGATCCACATCCATAGTCGAGCACGCGGGGACCCGGCAAAGGCCGCGTGGCAATCCATCGCAGACACATGCGTGTTGTCGGATGGGTACCCGTCCCGAAGGCGAGCCCCGGGTCCAGTCGGATGACCTCGCGGGCTCCGGCGGGCGGCTCATGCCAGGTCGGAACAATCCAGAAACGGGGGGTGATCTCGACCGGCGAGAACTGCGACTGGGTCAACCGGACCCAATCCTGGTCGGGGACTTCGGCCACCGACACCACCTGGCACCCAACGAAAAAATCCTGGGCGGCCAGCAACTGCGCCGCGTCGCTGGCGGCAGCCGCCGAATGAAACAGCGCCCTCACCCGCGAGCGCTGCCAGCCATCGGCGGGCGCCGGCATACCCGGTTCTCCGAACAGGGCCAGTTCGGCATCCGTATCGGCGTCGGCGTCTTCCACCGAAACACTCAGGGCATCCAGCGCATCCAGCGCTTCGCCGATCGGCTCGACTCGGTCTTCGGGGCACTGTAGCGCGAGTTCAAACATGGGAGGATTTTCCAGAAGTGGGAACACGGCGACCGATACAACCCGAGCGACGGACCGAGGTCCGTCGCCTCAGCAGCAGCGGTGCATCACCGTGCGCGGTGTTCGAGCCAGTGCTCCAGATAATGGATGTTGGTTCCACCCGCCATGAACTTGGCATCCACCATCAGGTCGCGGTGCAGGGGAATATTGGTCTTGATTCCTTCGACGACCGTCTCCGCCAGGGCGGTCTGCATGCGCGCCAGCGCCTGTTCGCGGGTGTCGCCGAAGACAATGATTTTGCCGATCATCGAGTCGTAGTTCGGCGGAACAAAGTAATTGTGATAGGCGTGAGAGTCCACCCGCACCCCCGGACCGCCCGGCGCATGCCAGAGGGTGATCCGACCCGGAGAGGGTGTGAACTTGTAGGGATCCTCGGCATTCACCCGGCATTCGATGGCATGTCCGCGCATCTGGATCTGGCGCTGGGTGAAAGGAAGCTTTTCCCCGGCGGCGACCAGAATCTGTGTGCGGACAATGTCTACACCGGTGACCCATTCGGTCACGGGGTGTTCCACCTGGACCCGGGTGTTCATTTCGATGAAGTAGAACTCGCCGTCTTCGTAAAGAAACTCGAAGGTTCCCGCGCCGCGGTAGCCGATTTTCTTGCACGCCGCCACACACCGGTCGCCAATACGTTCGATCAGACGACGCGCGATGCCAGGGGCCGGTGCCTCTTCGATCACTTTCTGGTGGCGCCGTTGCATCGAACAGTCCCGCTCGCCCAGATAGACAGCGTTCTTGTACTTGTCGGCCAGAATCTGGATCTCGATATGGCGCGGGTTCTGCAGGAATTTTTCCATGTAGACCGCCGGATTGCCGAACGCCGCCCCTGCCTCGGAGCGTGTCATCTGGACTGCGTTGATGAGCGCCGCTTCGGTGTGCACTACCCGCATGCCGCGCCCGCCGCCACCGCCGGCGGCCTTGATGATGACCGGATATCCGATCGTCTTGGCAATCCGGCGGATCTGCACCGGGTCTTCCGGCAGTTCACCGTCTGAACCCGGGACACACGGTACGCCAGCACGAATCATGGCCTGCTTGGCAGCCACCTTGTCACCCATGATGCGGATGGACTCCGGAGTCGGCCCGATGAACTGAAAGCCGCTGCGCTCCACCCGTTCGGCAAAGTCGGCGTTTTCGCTCAGGAATCCGTAGCCGGGGTGTATGGCTTCCGCATCCGTTACCTCCGCGGCGGAAATGATGGCCGGCATGTTCAGGTAGCTCAGCGACGACGCTGCGGGCCCGATACAAACCGCTTCGTCGGCCAGCTTGACGTATTTCGCGTCGCGGTCGGCCTCCGAATAGACCATGACCGCCTTGATTCCGAGCTCCCGGCAGGCACGCTGGATACGCAGTGCGATCTCGCCCCGGTTGGCGATCAGAATTTTCTTGAACATTGCGCTTTCGCGGACCGGGTTACTCGATGATGAAAAGGGGTTGACCATATTCGACCGCCTGACCGTTTTCGCCCAGAATCTTCGTCACCGTACCACTCTTGTCAGCCTCAATCTCGTTAAGGATCTTCATGGCCTCGATGATGCACAAGGTGTCACCTTCCTTCACGGCACTGCCCAGTTCGACAAACGGGGCAGAACCCGGGCTGGCGCTGCGGTAGAAGGTGCCGACCATCGGCGACTTGACCAGGTGGCCTGCGACTTGCTCCGGCGCTGCGGCAACCGGCTCGGTCGGCAAGGGGCCGACGGCAGTCAGTGCTGACGCGACGGGAGCCGCTGGCAACACGGCCCCCGGTGCGGACGGGGCTGCTGCCATGACCACGGGTGCGCCTGCCGAAGGGACCGCCTTGACGATACGGACCTTCCCCTCGGCTTCGGTGATTTCCAGCTCGGATACGTTGGACTCCGAAACCAGATCGATCAGCGTTTTGAGCTTGCGTAAATCCATTGTGGTCTCCAAAAGATGACTTGCCTGGAATTTACATCAATTTCCGTCAATTTCAGACAATTCCCATGAAACGCAGTGATTTGCGCCCATCACGATGGCGATCAAGACGATGCGAGCGCCACCCAGGAGCGCAGGTCGTCTGCGGAAACCTTGCCCATTTTACGGTGCTGCACCCTTCCGTCCGCGCCAAAGACAACGGTAAACGGCAATCCGCCGGACAGATTGCCCAGCTGCTTGCCCAGTTCCGCACCGGACGATCCGGCTATGGCGACAGGAAACGCGAGCGGCTGGCGCGCGAGAAAAGCTGCAACCGCCTCGTCACGATCGACGGCGATACCAACAACTTGCCATCCTTTTGCGATGTTTTGACGATAAAAGTCGTTCAAGAGGGGAAGCTCCTCGATACAGGGCGGACACCACGTCGCCCAGAAGTTCACCACCAGCGGACGCCCCTGAAACCGGCGCAAATCCAGCAAGGCGCCGTCGGGTTGGGGAAGTTTGAGGGCCCAGACCAGTGAGGCAACACCCTCGTCGATGGCAGGCAATCGGTAGCGCCACCAGGCGAGGCCGGCGCCGGCGCCAGCGGCTGCCAATGCAACTCCGGACATCAGCCAGCGGCGGGGGGAACGGCCTTCAGCCGGTATTGAGTGGGCGGGAGTGGTCACGGCGCGTCCTGACCCATTCGCTGGAGCAGCGCCGCACGATCACCCCGCGGCCGCCTCCCCTGACGGTCGGCGCGCAGCGCGCCACGAAGATCATCGTGGTCATGAATCATCAGATGTATCCCCACATGTTGGGCCAGCGCGTCACAGCGCACCTGCAGACTGAGCGCGTCGACGGGATCGCCCTGGAATCCCGTCACCCGGGTGACCTGGTACGCCAGACCTTTGTCAATCAATGCGATTTCCGCCGATTTCGGATCATCACAGAACAATTGCAGATAAATGTCGCTATTTCTGGTGGCAATCCCAGACCACACCGCCCCACCGATATGAGGCCGAAACTCCTGCAGCCGCTCCATCCAGGTCAAGGCCAGCTCGCGCAGACTCTGCAATTCCCGAGGCTGGGTGTCTGCACAGAACACGGCAATATAGTCGCGCACCGCGGCTTCGACCGTGTCGTTGTCCGGCAAGGCGGTTCGTGGCGGCAGGCGTAATTCCCGCAGGGCTTGCCGCTTCGCTGCGCCCATCCCGAGCCCGTCCTGCACCACCAGCCGCGCTGCGACATGAGCCAGTTCGCTTTGTGCGTTGTCCATGGGAGCGATTGTGCCCGCTGCCACGAATCCCCGGTCGCTTGCGGTCATGGGCAGCGGGTGAGCCCACAAACTGCACGCCGTTTCTTGATGACGGATCGCACCCACGAGGGCGAAATTCGCATTTCGGGCAGGAGGATATTCATCGACAGGCCCACGACAACTTTATTTTTCATAGCATCAGATGACCTTTCTACGCTGGGTATAACCTCAAAATGAACCAAAACGGCGATCGGGGGGCGGTTTGGCTGCCAGGGCGCGGCGCCGACCCGTCTGACGATACCTGGCAACCCTAGAATCGGCCCATGCACATTCATATTCTTGGCATCTGTGGCACCTTCATGGGCGGGCTTGCCGCCCTCGCGCGGGAGGCCGGCCACACGGTCACCGGCTGTGACGCGGGCGTCTACCCCCCGATGAGCGACCAGTTGCGGGCTCTGGGCATCGAACTGATCGAAGGTTTTGATGCCGACCAGATGGCGCTGCGGCCCGACATGTTTGTGATCGGCAACGTCGTCAGCCGCAGCCGGCGTGCCGACGGCAAGCCGAAGTTTCCCCTCATGGAAGCCATCCTTGACGCGGGCGCGCCCTACACCAGTGGCCCCCAATGGCTGTCGGCGCAGGTTTTGCAAGGCCGCCACGTACTGGCAGTCGCCGGCACCCACGGCAAGACCACCACCACGTCCATGCTTGCCTGGATTCTCGAAGAGGCGGGCCTCAACCCCGGCTTCCTGGTCGGCGGCGTTCCACTCAACTTCGGCGTCTCCGCCCGCCTGGGTGGACCGCAGGCCCGCCCCCAGGACGGATCAGCCCCCTCGGGGGGCAGCGACCCGCGCAGCGGCGGAGCGTGGGGGCCCGCGTTCGTCATCGAAGCCGACGAGTACGACACCGCATTTTTCGACAAGCGCAGCAAGTTCGTCCACTATCGGCCCCGAACCACCATTTTGAACAATCTGGAGTTTGATCACGCGGACATCTTCCCTGATCTTGCCGCTATCGAACGGCAATTCCATCATTTGCTGCGAACCGTCCCATCCACCGGGCGCATCGTGGTCAACGGACTGGAAGAAAGCCTGGCCCGCGTGCTGAGCCAGGGTTGCTGGAGCGAGGTCCGCAGCTTCGGGGCGGCCGTCAGCGATTTTCAGGCCCATGGTGAACCGGGCCGGTTTGATGTGGTCCGCCACGGCGATCACGTGGGCACGGTGGCATGGCAACTCGGCGGGGTCCACAACCAGCTCAATGCGCTGGCCGCCATCGCCGCAGCCGAACATGTCGGCGTGCCACCCGCCGTTGCGGCCAACGCGCTGGGGCGTTTCCAGAACGTCCGCCGCCGCATGGAAGTGCGGGGCACCGTCCGCGGCATCACGGTTTATGACGACTTTGCCCACCATCCGACCGCGATCCGCACCACGGTGGACGGGTTGCGGCGCCAGATCGGGCCCCAAGGCCGCATCCTGGCGATCTTTGAGCCCCGCAGCAACACCATGAAGCTGGGCACGATGAAATCCCAGCTACCCTGGAGCCTGGAGGGTGCCGATCTGGCGTTCTGCCACAGCGGCGGACTGGACTGGGACGCCCGCGCCGCCCTGGTGCCCATGGGGGACCGCGCCCATGTTGCCGACGATCTGAACCGACTGGTGGCCGAAATCACCCGCTGCGCCCGACCGGGCGACCACCTGCTGTGCATGAGCAACGGCGGCTTTGGCAGCATTCACGACCGCCTGCTCAAAGCACTATAAATTCAGTAGCAATAAAAGACCGTTTTACGCGGGGTAGTGCCTGAAATAGCCTGCAATCTCCTCTTTTGCGGCACCCAGGCACCTGCGGGCGGGTCAGAAGGACACCGCCATGGTGGCCAGATCGACCGTGACCGCCGGTTTGGCCAATGCGCCGCTGACTGCGCGGGCAAACGCGCCTCCCCAGGTCGCATCGGCCAGTCGGGTGGGGCCGGCTGCCTGTGCAATGACCAGTACCTTGTCCGCCAGAAGGACTTTGCCACTGGCGCGAAGCGGCTCGCATTCCAGCGTTGTGAACTGCTGGTCCAGCCACAACCGCGCCGCCTCGTGGGGCATGGGCTGGACTTCTTCCAGATCAAAACGGTAGTCATGGTCGGCATCCACGAACACCCGGACAAAACTGTGCATCTTTACTCTCCTGCGTCACAAATCACTGTCCGGTACTGTAATGCCGCCATAGGGCAAAACGTCGGTTCGGCTGCGAGGCGGTGCGGTTTTCTTGATTTCGGGCAAGAAACACCGCCCCTGCCCACCGGGGTTCACTGCCCGCGGCGCGCCTTGACCCCCGCAGCAAGGATTTGCAAGGCGGTTTCCGAGTCTTCCCAGCCCAGGCAGGCATCCGTGATGCTCTTGCCGTATTCCAGAGCAGACGCCTCGTCTTTGCCCGGGGTGAACTTCTGTGCGCCGGCACGAATGTGGCTCTCGATCATCACACCGAACACCTGGTGCGAGCCTGCGCTCAACTGACCGGCAATGTCACGGGCCACTTCCAGCTGGCGTTCGTGCTGCTTGCTGCTGTTGGCATGGCTGCAATCGACCATGAGCGAAGGTCGCAGGCGGGTTGCCTCCAGCTCCTTGCATGCCGCAGCCACACTGGCAGCGTCATAGTTGGTGCTCTTGCCGCCGCGCAGGATCACATGGCAATCCTTGTTGCCGTTGGTGCGCACGATGGCGACCTGCCCGTTTTTATGCACCGACAGGAAATGATGCCCCCGGGCTGCGGCCTGGATGGCATCGGTAGCAATCTTGATGTTGCCGTCGGTTCCGTTCTTGAAACCGATCGGCGCCGACAGGCCGGAAGCCAGTTCGCGATGCACCTGGCTTTCCGTGGTTCGCGCACCGATGGCGCCCCAGGCGATGAGGTCGCCAATGTACTGGGGGCTGATCACGTCGAGGAACTCACTGCCGGCCGGCAAGCCCAGGCGGTTGATCTCGATCAGCAACTGGCGCGCGATCCGCAAACCTTCGTCGATGCGGCAGCTTTCGTCCAGGTAGGGATCGTTGATCAGCCCCTTCCAGCCGACGGTCGTGCGGGGCTTTTCGAAGTAGACCCGCATCACCACTTCCAGGGTATCGGCATAGCGGTCACGCAGGGGTTTCAGGCGCCGTGCATATTCCAGCGCTGCCGCGGGGTCGTGAATGGAGCACGGCCCGATCACAACCAGCAAACGGTCGTCTTTTCCGGCCATGATCTTCTGGATATGGCGCCGGGTGTCGCCAACAAGCTTTTCAACGGCCGTGCCGCGAATGGGGAAGAAGCGGATGAGGTGTTCCGGAGGCGGCAGCACGGTGATGTCCTGAATACGTTGATCGTCGGTCTCGCTGGTTCGGTCGGCCGGATGCGATTGCCAGACATCGGTGGCTTTGGTCGGTTTGGTGCTCATGGGCTGCTCCTGGAACTGAAAAAACGATGGGTCAAAAAACAGAAAACCGCCGGGCCTGGTGGCTGCGGCGGTTGTCATCGAGGGGTCGGCAATCTACAGCTTCGCCTCTCGTCCGCCAAGGACAGAGAACCAAAAGTAAAAGTAGAAAGCGAAGCGACTCACCATGGCGTCAATGTAGCACAGGAGTGCCTATCGTTTCCTGACAGAGCGGCCTTCGCCGACAACACCGGGGCGTCCGGCCCACGGTCAGGCAGTTCCGCCCACCGTCAGTCCGTCGATGCGCAGCGTCGGCTGGCCCACACCGACGGGCACACTCTGGCCTTCCTTGCCGCAGGTTCCGACGCCGGTATCGAGTCGCAGGTCATTGCCGATCAACGAAACCTTCTTCAGCGACTCCGGGCCGCTGCCGACCAGGGTCGCTCCCTTGACCGGGTACTGAATTCGGCCGTTTTCTACCCAGAACGCCTCACTCGCACTGAAAACGAATTTGCCGCTGGTGATATCGACCTGGCCGCCGCCGAAGTTGGTGGCATACAGCCCGCGCTTGATACTGGCCAGAATCTCGGCCGGGTCCCGCTCGCCGCCCAGCATGTAGGTATTGGTCATGCGGGGCATCGGCAGATGGGCATAACTCTCCCGCCGCCCGTTTCCGGTCGGCGCCACCCCCATGAGGCGGGCGTTCATCGCATCCTGGATGTAGCCGCGCAAGATTCCGTCCTCAATCAGCACATTGCGCTGAGTCGGGCAGCCTTCGTCGTCCAGGTTGAGGCTGCCCCGTCGATCGGCGATGGTTCCGTCATCAAGCACGGTCACCCCTTTGGCCGCGACGCGTTGACCGATGCGTCCACTGAAGGCGCTGGAGCCCTTGCGGTTGAAGTCCCCTTCCAGACCGTGCCCCACGGCCTCATGCAGCAAAACCCCGGGCCAGCCGGGGCCCAGAACCACCGACATTTCACCCGCTGGCGCCGGCCGCGACTGCAGGTTGGTCAACGCCGCCTGAACAGCCGCATCCACGTACTCAGCCAGCCGCTGGTCATCGAACCAGGCCAGACCAAAGCGGCCGCCGCCACCGCCGGAACCCAGCTCGCGACGCCCCCCCTGCTCGGCAATTACCGTGACCGACAGGCGGACCAAGGGTCGTACGTCGGCACCCAGGGTGCCATTCGAACGCATGACCATCACCACGTCGTATTCGCTGGCGAGGCCAGCCATCACCTGGACAATGCGTGGATCCTTCGCCCGCGCCATCTGTTCAACCCGGCCCAGCAATGCGACCTTGGCCGTGCTGTCGAGCGTTGCGATCGGATCGCTGCCGTCATACAAGGTCCGGCTGGGGGCCACGCGGCGGGTTGGCGCCCTGACCCGGCCTCCCTGACCGGCGGCCGCGATCGTCCGCACCGTTCGGGCCGCATCCATCAACGAGGACTCCGAGATGTCATCCGAATAGGCGAAGGCGGTTTTCTCGCCACTGACGGCTCGGACACCGAATCCCTGGTCGATGCTGAAAGAGCCTGTCTTGACAATACCCTCCTCCAGGCTCCAGCCTTCGCTGCGGGTGTACTGAAAGTACAGGTCGGCATCGTCGACACGATGCGCCGCAATGGTGGCCAGCGCCTTGGCCAGATGGCGTTCGGTCAGACCAAACGGCTCCAGCAACAAGGTCCGGGCCTGGTCCAGGCGTTCAATGGTCGGTTCGCGCGAAATCATTCAGCGATTGTAGGCAGCGAAAGAAAAAAAGGCCGCAGTGCGGCCTTTCGCCATCGAGCACCGGGGCTCAGGCGGCGCTCTGGTCGTCCGTGACGGCACCGGGCCCGTTGGACTTGCAGGAGGCAATGCCGTCGTCGCGCGCCTTCTCACTGGCGTACATCTGGCTTTGGCCGATGACCTGCCCGTTGCCCGCCTTGAGCGTGAAATAGGGTGACCCGTCCTTGCCGTTCAGGCGAGCATATCGGGCGTCGTCGCCAGAATTTTTCTTGACGGACTCGATGCCGTTGAGCGCGCTGGCCTTGGCCTCGTACATCTCGCTGGTCAACAGCGTCTGGCCGTTGGACGCATTCAGGGTAAAAAAGAATTTGCTGTTCTTGGACTTCTTCAGAACGAACTTGCCTGCCATCGGTTTCTCCTGATTTCGCCAAGGCACAGTTGGCGCTTTCGCATTGTGGCGCGGCACGACGCAGCGGCGCAAGCGCCGCCCCATGCCGCGTGTGGCATTGCACGCCGCTGTGGCGGTTTGGCATCGCCAGTTCAGCTTTTCGCGATGTGCCGAAACAGCACCGAATCGTCCTCCCCGGCCAGGCCATCGTCACAGGCGCGCGCGAACACGGACGCCACAGCAGCACCCAGGGGGCCGTGAAAACCCGAACTTGTGGCCCCTTCCATGGCCAGGCGGGTGTCTTTGGCCAGCAGACTCAGGTGCGCGCGGGGCGCGGCGTCACCGGCCAGCACGCGCCGCAACCGGTCCCCACCGATCCAACTCTGGCCGCTGGACTGCTCGATCACATCCAGTGTGACCGACAGGTCCAGTCCCCAGGCCTGAGCCAGTGCCAGGGCTTCGCAGGCGGCCACCAGGTTGGTGCCGGCAAGCAGGTTGTTGACCAATTTGGTCCGGGCGCCATCACCCAGACGACTCCCAACCCGAAAAACCCGTGACGACAAGGCCTGCAGCAGTGGTTGATGGGCGGAAAAAACGGGGTCGGAACAGGCCACCATCAGGCTCATGCTGCCTTCTCGCGCACGCGCCGGGCCACCCGACATCGGCGCGTCAATCACCGTCAGGCCGCGCTCCTGCAAGCGCAGGCCAATACGGACGACATCGTCCGCACCGATCGTCGGACACAGCAGCACCGCCGCGCCGGCCGCCAGACCTTCGGCGACCCCACCGGCACCGAACAGGACCTCCCGCGTCTGCGCTGCGTCAACGACCGCCACGATCACGGCGCCCGCGCCGTCAGCGACGGCAGCGCCGTTGGCACATGCTACGGCGCCTAGCGCCTGCAGCGGCTGAACGCGGGCATCGACAAGGTCACACACCCGCACCGTCCAACCCAGCTCCAGCAAGCGCCCGGCCATGGCCCCACCCATATTGCCCACCCCGACAATGCCTACGGGAATGGGTACTGACACCGTGTTGTGGTCCGGTCTGCTGGCTGTCATCGTGCCCTCTCAGCTTTGCACCAGGCGTTTGGATTTGGCAATGGACATCAGAATCCCCAGGCACAGGCCCAGTGTCACCATCGCGGTACCGCCATAGCTGATGAAGGGCAATGGGACACCCACCACCGGCAGGATGCCGCTGACCATCCCCATGTTGACGAAAGCGTAGGAGAAAAAGATCATCGCGACCGCACCCGCCAGCAAGCGCGAAAAAAGGGTCGGCGCCTCCAGAGCAATCGTCAATGCCCGGACCACCAGGAAGATGAACAGGCCGATCAGCACCAGATTGCCCGCCAGTCCGAATTCCTCCGAATAGGCCGCAAAAATGAAATCGGTCGTACGCTCGGGAATGAACTCCAAGTGGGTCTGGGTACCTTGCATCAGCCCCTTGCCCAGCATTCCACCAGAGCCAATGGCGATCATGCCCTGGATGATATGAAAGCCCTTGCCCAGGGGATCACGCGTGGGATCGAGCAGCGTGCAGACACGGTTCTGCTGGTACTCCCGCAATACGGGCCAGCGAACGCCTTCGGCGCAGATCGAAGGCTCAAAGGCCACCAGAAGACCGATTCCCAACAGTCCCAGCACCACAGGGGGTATCACCAGGCGCCAACTGAGTCCGGCAAAAAATATCACCGACAGCCCGGCGCCGAGCACCAGCAGCGACGTTCCCAGGTCGGGCTGTTTCATGATCAAGGCCACCGGGACCGCCAGCAGCATCCCGGCCACCGCAAAATCCAGCGGCCTGAGCTGCCCCTCGCGCTTCTGGAACCACCAGGCCAGCACCAGTGGCACCGCAATTTTCAGGATCTCGCTGGGCTGTATGACGACGCCGATGTTGACCCAGCGTTTGGCCCCCTTCTTGGAGATGCCGAAAAGCACCACGGCGATCAGCAAAGCAACGCCCAGGGCGTACAGCGGCACCGCCAAGGTCATCAGGCGCTGAGGCGGGATCTGTGCCACCACAAACATCACCAGCGCGGCAATGAGCATGTTGCGGCCATGATCGACGAAGCGGGTCCCGTGGTCGTAGCCCGCCGAATACATGATCAGCAGGCCCGTGCAGCACAGCGCGAAGACAACGAAGGCCAGCGGGCCGTCATAGCCGCGCAAATGCGGGGCCAGCCGCTGCCAGAGAGACGGTTTGTCGATCACGATGGGCATTCCCGATTATCCTGCGCCAGCGCTCCGGTCGCGCCTATCATGGACCCATGCGCACCACCCACCTGCTGTATCTGCACGGATTTCGCTCCTCGCCCCAGTCGATGAAAGCGCTCAAAGTCGGGCAACGGGTCCGCGAGACCCACCCCGAAGTGGTCTGGTCGTGTCCGCAACTGCCCCCGTCGCCGCAAGCGGCGATGGCCGGCGTACTCAGCGGGATTGCCACCTGGCCCAGGGAAACGATGGCAGTGATCGGCTCGTCCTTGGGCGGGTTCTACGCCGCCTGGGTCGCCCGTCAGACCGGCTGCCGGGCAGTGCTGCTGAACCCGGCGGTTCACCCGGCACGCGATCTGGCACGACATATCGGCGAGCAGACAGCGTGGCACAACAGCAAGGAGCGCTTCTCTTTCATGCCAGAGTATGTGGACGAACTGCGTTCGCTCGAGGCCGCCGCGGACCCCGACCCGCAACGGATTTTCCTGGTGGCTGCACAGGGCGATGAAGTACTGGACTGGCGCGAGATGGTCGCGCGCCACCCCTCAGCCCGCCGCAAGTTGCTGGCTGGCAGCGATCATGCGCTGTCCGATTTCGACGACCATATCGACGACGTGCTGGAGTTCCTGGACTTGTGATGACCGGCGCGGTAACGGCCCCATGGGACAATCCTGGTCATGTATGTATTGTTTGAAGAAGCCGGGAAATTTCACGCCGGACGGGTGCTGTCGGAGGCCGACAGCAGCGCCCAGGTCGAGCTCGACAGTGGCAAACGGGTCAAAGTCAAGGCGGCGAATCTGCTGCTGCGGTTTGAAAAGCCGGCGCCGGCCGAACTGCTGACGCAGGCGCGTCAGGCTGCTGCGGAAGTCGAGCTGTCACTGGCCTGGGAATGCGCTCCACAGGAGGAGTTCGGATTCGCGGAACTGGCGCGCGACTACTTTGGCTCGACCGCTACGGCTACCGAGCAGGCGGCAGCGCTGCTGTGCCTTTTTGAGGCGCCACACTACTTCCGACGCGCCGGCAAGGGTCGGTTCCGCAAAGCTCCGGCCGAAATCGTGCAGCAAGCGCTGGCCGCCATAGAAAAGCGGCGCCTTGTCGCCCAGCAGGTCAGCGAATGGGCCGGCGCGCTGGCCGCCGGCTCGTGCCCGGGCCCGGTACGCGAGCAGCTGTTCCGCATCCTGTTCCGTCCGGACAAGAACGCGCCCGAATACAAGGCCGTCGTGGAAGCCAGTCGTGCTACCCAGACGGCACCGCTGGCTCTGCTGCAGCGCGCTGGCGCCATCACATCGGCCTACGCTTTTCACTGGCAGCGCTTCCTGTTCGAGTTTTTCCCGCGTGGCGTCGGCTTTGCGCCGATGCGGGCGCCCGCGATCACTGAGGAACTGCCTCTGGCACCGGTGCAGGCCTATTCGATCGATGACTCCCACACCACGGAAATCGACGACGCCCTGTCGGTTCAGGGCCTGGGCAGCGGCACGGTGCTGCTCGGCATACACATTGCCGCGCCGGCCTTGGCCATTGCGGCCGGCAGCCCCATCGACCTTGTCTGTCGCCAGCGCCTGTCGACGGTTTACATGCCGGGCTACAAAATCACCATGTTGCCCGACGAGGTGGTTCAGGAATACACCCTTTCCGAGGGGCGCGCCGTCCCTGCGCTGTCGCTGTATGTCACCCTGGATGAAGCCACTCTCGAAATCACGGGATCGGAAACCCGCATCGAACGGGTGCCGATCGCGGCCAATCTGCGCCACGACCAGCTGGACGCGGTGGTAACAGCCGAATGGCTCGAAAATCCGCGCTTTGAGCATGAAAACGGTCAATACCCAGCGCAAATAGGTCGCGAAACGCTATCTTTTTTATATCGTCTGGCACAATCCCTGAAGGCCCGCCGCGAAGCGGTCCGCGGCAAGCCCGAGACGTTCAACCGCCCTGATTACACCTTCCGCCTTGAAGGCAACGAAGGCGAACCCACGGGTGAAGAGACCGTACGCATCACCACCCGCCGGCGCGGTGAACCGCTGGACCTGATCGTCGCCGAGGCCATGATCCTGGCCAACAGCACTTGGGGCAACTGGATGGCGGAGCTCGGGGTGCCGGCCATCTATCGCAGCCAGGCCAGTCTGGCGCCGGGCGTGAAGGTGCGCATGGGAACCAAGGCGTTGCCACATGCTGGCATTGGCGTCAGGAGCTACGCCTGGAGCACATCGCCCCTGCGCCGCTACACCGACCTGGTCAACCAGTGGCAGATACTTGCCTGCGTGCGTCATGGCCGGGCGGCAGCGCTCGCAGCGCCCTTCAAGCCCAAGGATGCCGAGCTCTTTTCGATCATCAGCGCTTTCGACGCGGCCTACACCGCCTACAACGCCTACCAGGCGGCGATGGAGCGCTTCTGGACGCTCAAATATGTGCAGCAGCAGGGTATTCGCGAACTGGATGCCAGCCTCGTCCGCGAGGCGCCCGGTGGTGCCTGGCTGGTCCGCGCCGATACGCTTCCACTCGTCTTTCCGGTGCTCGGCGGTCAGAACCTTTCGCGGGGCGCCCGGGTGCGGGTGCAGCTGGGTGCGGCCGACGAGATCGCGCTGGACCTGTCCGGCACGGTCGTGGCCCTGCTGGACCATCCGGCCGCTGCCGAGTCGGGCGAAAGCGGCGAGGACGACGAGGTCGCCGGACCGCTGGCCATTGCCGTCGACTTGGACGAGGCACCGGTGCCACCGCAGGATAATCCGGCCCCGTGATCGTGCGAACTTTTCTCGGCCGCTTGAGCACCCTGCAGTGGGCGTTGACGTTTTCGGTTGCCCTCCATGCCGTGCTGCTGACGATCCGTTTCGTCGATCCGGAGGGCTTCAACCGGGTTTTTCAGGACACCCCGCTGGAGGTCATCCTCGTCAATGCCCAGACCCGGGAACGTCCCGAAAAGGCGCAAGCCATTGCCCAGGCCTCGCTGGCCGGTGGCGGTGACGCCGAGCGGGGTCGTGCGACAACGCCGTTACCCCCATCGGTGCAGCTGGAGGCGGGTGATTCCTTCGAGGACATGCAGCGCCGCATTGACGCCCTGCAGGAACAGCAGATGACCATGCTGGCCGACATCCGCCGTGAGCTGGCAACCCTGCCCCGTCAGGACGAACGCAAGAATCAGGAGAATCCCCAGGCCCAGGCGACCGAAGACAAGCGCCGGCAGCTTCAGAAAATGCTGGCCGAGATCGAGCGCCGCATCAACGAGGAGAATGCGCGGCCCAAGCGGCGCTACATCAGCCCGGCGACGCGCGAGGAGGTCTACGCCGTCTACTACGACAGCCTGCGTCGCAAGATCGAAGAGCGGGGAACCGAACAGTTTCCCGAGACCGCCGGCAGAAAACTCTACGGCGAGCTCACCATGATCGTGACCGTCAACCACGATGGGCGGGTGCTGGAAACCGAGGTGGTGGAGTCTTCAGGCAGCAAAACACTGGATCGGCGCGCCCAGGCTATCGCGCGGGGTGCGGCGCCATTTGGTCCGTTCAATGCCGCCATGCGCCGCCGGGCAGACCAGATTGTGGTGGTGTCACGATTCAAGTTCACCCGGGATGACACCCTCGAAACCCGGCTGACATCCCGTTGAAAGCCGGTGAGGACGCTTCCATGGATTTCTACTGCGTCATGGGCAACCCGGTGGCACACAGCCGCTCGCCCTGGATTCACAGCCGGTTCGCCGAACTGACCGGCGAACCGGTACGCTACGGCCGCATGCTGGTGCCCCTGGAAGGCTTTGCCCAAGCCATCGGGCAACTTCGTGCGCACGGTGGCCGCGGCTGCAACATCACGGTGCCTTTCAAACAGGAAGCTGCGGCCCTGGCGGACCAGGCCAGTGCGGCCGTCCGTCTGGCTGGCGCAGCCAACACGCTGCGATTCGACGCCGATGGCATTCATGCCGACAACACCGACGGGGTCGGTCTGGTTGCGGACATCACCCACAACGCTGGCTTTTCGCTCGCGGGCCGCTCTGTGCTGCTGATCGGTGCGGGCGGAGCCAGTGCCGGCGTGCTCGGCCCGTTGATCGAAGCGGGCGCTGTGCGCATCACGGTCACCAACCGCACCCCGGAGAAGGCCAGCATTCTGGTCAGGCGCCATCAGGATCTGGCCGACCAGCGCGGCGCAGCGTTGACGGCATGTGCCTTGCAAGACGCGTCATGGCGCGAGCCATTTGATGTGGTGATCAACGGTACCGCGAGCAGCCTGTCCGGCGGCGCCATTCCGGTTCCCTCACAAGTCCTGCAAACCGGAACCCTCGCCGTCGACATGATGTACGGCCCCCCCGCGCAGGGTTTTCTGTCGTGGGCGCAGCACCATGGCGCCATCGCCCGTGACGGACTGGGCATGCTGGTCGAACAGGCTGCCGAGGCTTTTGCCATCTGGCGCGGCGTGCGCCCGCCGTCAGGCCAGGTCCTGAGGGAGTTGCGTGCCCTGCTCGAAGGCGCGGCGCTCCCATGACGACCCGTTCGCCATTGCGCCAGGCCGGATCGGTGACGCTCTGGCTGGTTCTTGCCTTCCTGTCGCTGCAGTTCTTTTTTGTCGGTCGAATCGCGGTCATGGCGGTCCTCGATCCACAGTCGACGAGCTTTCAACGGTCCGAAGCCTGGCGACTTGCGACCACGGGCAGCTTGCGCTGGCGCCAGCAGTGGGTACCGTATCACCAGATTTCGGACTCGCTCAAGCGCGCCGTCATCGCCTCGGAAGACGGTGATTTCACCAACCACGGCGGGGTGGAATGGGGGGCCATCGAACAGGCCTGGCAAAAAAACAGCCGCGCGGAAGAACAGGCTGCCCGCCGTGCCGCCCAGGCCCGTCCCGGACAGACGGTTCGCTCCGCCAAGCTGGTCGGCGGCTCGACCATCACCCAGCAGTTGGCCAAGAATCTGCTGCTTTCCGGCGAGCGCACCCTGCTCCGCAAAGGACAGGAGCTGGTGCTGACACTGGCACTGGAGGCGTTCCTGCCCAAATCCCGCATCCTGGAGATCTACCTCAACAGTGTTGAATGGGGCGAAGGGGTCTTCGGCGCCGAAGCGGCGGCCAGGCACTATTTCCGCAAGAGCGCCGCCCAACTGAACCACTGGGAGGCAGCCCGTCTGGCGGTCATGCTGCCCAGGCCGCGTTTTTTCGAAAAGACGCCGAACTCCCCCTATCTGAGCAGCCGGGCCGGCACCATCGTGGCCCGCATGGGTGACAGCCAGGTTCCGTAACCTGCACCGTCGTATCATGGCGGCCATGCTGGCCAAACTGATGAGCCTGTTTCTGCTGGGCCTGATCCGGGTGCTGACCGGCGCCCAGGCCCGTTGGGTGGGATGCCCGCCGAAGGCCGAGCAGCGGATCTACTTTGCCAACCACCAGAGTCACGCCGATCTGGTCATGATCTGGGCTGCGTTGCCCCAGGAGCTGCGCAGCATCACCCGCCCGATCGCCGCGCGCGACTATTGGACCCGGACACCGTTCAAGCAATGGATTACCACCGCCGTGTTCAACGCTGTCTACGTGGAACGCGAACGCAAGGGTGAAGAGGACCCGCTGCAGCCGCTGATCGATGCACTGGCCGGGGGTGATTCCCTCATCATTTTCCCCGAGGGAACCCGCGGCAATCAGGAAGAGCCGCAGCCGTTCAAGGCGGGCTTGTACAACCTGGCGCAGCGCTTTCCCGACATCGTCCTGGTGCCTGCATGGATTGCCAATGTGCAAAGGGTCATGCCCAAGGGCGAGGTGGTGCCGGTGCCGGTGCTGTGCTCCGTTACCTTTGGTGCGCCGATCCGTCTCGAGTCCGGCGAGGAGCGGCGTGCCTTCCTCGAACGTGCCCGGCTTGCGGTGATGGCGCTGCGGGATGTGTGACGAGGCGACGCGATGATCCGCATGCTGCGCGAGTTGACCGCAACCCAGCAGGTCGGGGCGTTGTTCGTGCTCGTCTTTGGACTGCTGACGCTGGCATCCATCGCCCTTTTCCTGCGGGCGCTGCGGGAACATCCGGAACCGGCGGCGCAGGCGGCGGCACGGTCACGCCAGAGGGAATATGCGGCTTTGATGCGTACCTCCTGGGGCATGGTCACGGTGTTCTGGCTGGCCTGGGCGACGGGCGATACCATGGCGAGCATCCTGTTCGCCCTTGTTGCGTTTCTGGCTCTGCGCGAATTCATGACCCTGTCGCCCACCCGGCGGGGCGACCACCGCAGTCTGGTGCTGGCCTTTTTCGTCGTCTTGCCCCTGCAATTCTGGCTCGCCGGCACACGGCATTTCGATCTTTTCACCGTGTTCATTCCGGTATACGTCTTCCTTGCGATCCCGGTGGTCAGTGCGATGGCGGACGATCCGCAACGTTTTCTCGAACGCAACGCCAAACTGCAGTGGGGCATCATGGTCTGCGTGTACGGGATGAGCCATGTGCCGGCACTGATGCTGCTCGAATTCCCGCGGTGGAAGGATCGGGGCGCTTTCCTGGTCTTTTTCCTGGTGCTGGTCGTGCAGACCAGCATGGTCGTTCAGCACCTGGTCGGGCGGCGTTGGCCGCGCGCCCCGTTGGCGCCCAACATCAGCAGCAGCTTTCATCTGCGCAGTTGGCTCATAGGAATCGTCAGTGGCGGTATCGTGGGCGGACTCATTTCCGGCATTACACCCTTCAAGCCAGGCCAGGCGCTGGGGATGGCCTTGATTGCCTGTATTGCGGGTTCTTTGGGCCATCTGGTGATGAAAGCTTTGCGCAGGGATCGCGGGGTTCCGTTGTGGGGCGCCCAAGGAAGGGGCCTTACCGGTGCGAGCGGCTTGCTGGTACGGGTGGACGCGCTGTGTTTCGCCGCACCGGTGTTTTTCCACTCGGTTCGTTGGTATTTTGGCCTTTAGCCACTGCAAAAAGGTCGTCGGATGCTACACTTAATATAGCGAATGCGGATTCTTGGTATTGACCCTGGTCTGCAGACAACCGGTTTCGGCCTGATCGACCGGGAGGGCGCGAACCTCCGTTATGTGGCCAGCGGCGTTGTCCAGACCACTCGCGAAGAATTGGGCAATCTGCCGGCACGCCTGAAGGTGCTGTACGACGGCATTCGCGAGATCGCCGAGCGTTACCAGCCCGATGTGGCATCGGTAGAAATTGTGTTTGTCAATGTCAACCCGCAGGCGACATTGCTGCTCGGCCAGGCCCGAGGAGCCTGTCTGACGGCGCTGGTATCGTGTGACCTTCCAGTCGCCGAGTACACCGCGTTGCAGATGAAGCAGGCCGTCACCGGCCACGGTCGGGCGGCCAAAGCGCAGATCCAGGAGATGGTCCGCCGGTTGCTCGACTTGCCCGGCGTGCCCCGACAGGACGCGGCCGACGCGCTGGGGTTGGCCATTACCCACGCCCACGCCAGCACAGCCGTTCAGAGACTGGCGTCGGCCGGTGCGCTTGAACGGCGTACCAGCGGCATGTACCGACAACGACGCGTTCGCTGAGCAGGAGCCGGGAATCTGGCTTGGCCGGCAGTCAGGCCAGGCGCTCGAGAATCAACACGCCGAAGAAGCCCAGGGCGGCCAGAACGGTCCATTTGAGAATCACCAGTCCGTACCGGCGATAACGAGCCTGACCGGTGCCTGCGTAAAACGCGAAACTGACCCCAGCCGCCAGAAGCAGCACCATAAGGAGCCAGCGAAACAACAACATGGCCGGGGTGCGAGACCTTACCAGGCCGGAGCCAGACCGAGAAACCCCGCCGGCGCCAGGCGTTCATCGTCGAAGGTGGCGATTTCCCACGCCTCCGGCTGGGCGAGCAACTGCCGCAGGAGGCGGTTGTTGAGCGCATGTCCCGATCGGAATGCACTGTAGGCGGCAAGCAAAGGCTTTCCGATCAGATAGAGATCCCCCATGGCATCGAGGATCTTGTGCTTTACAAACTCGTCGTCATAACGGAGACCTTCCGCATTGAGGACCTTGTAGTCATCCATCACGATCGCGTTGTCCAGTCCGCCGCCCAAAGCGAGCCCATTGGCCCGCATGGTCTCGACGTCGCGGGTGAACCCGAAGGTCCGGGCACGGGCAATGTCCCGTGCATACGATTGTTCGCCAAGGTCGAACACAACTTTCTGACCTGTTGCATCGACCGCCGGGTGCTGGAAATCGATCTCGAACTGGAGCCGGTAGCCGTGGTGCGGATCAAGTCGCGCCCACTTTGCGGCCGAGCCCAAGCCCTCGCTCACCTCGATAGGTCTGAGGACCCGGATGAAACGCCGCGGTGCATTCTGACGAACAATCCCTGCGCTCTGGAGCAGAAAAACGAACGACGCGGCTGAGCCATCCAGGATAGGCACTTCCTCCGCCGTAATGTCAACGTACAGGTTGTCCAGTGAAAGACCAGCACAGGCCGACATCAGGTGTTCGACCGTGTGGACCCGTGTATCGCCACTGGATATGGTCGATGCGAGGCGGGTGTCGGTGACGGCCAGCGCCGTCACCGGAATGTCGACCGGTTCCGGCAGATCAACACGCCGAAAAACAATCCCCGTGTCCACCGGTGCCGGACGCAGTGTCAGTTCCACACGCTGCCCACTGTGGAGCCCGACGCCCACGGCGCGGGTGATCGATTTGATGGTGCGTTGACTCAGCATCGCGGGATTTTAGTTTTTTTGGTCAACGACCACCTCGCCCGAGCGCATTCCAAAGCGCCCGGGGTTCGGGATTGCCGGGGTCAGTCCGCCTGTTTGCGCAGGAAGGCAGGAATGTCGAGGTCATCCATTCCGCTGGACGCCAGGGCATCGACCCGGGCCGCCGCCTGGGTTCGATTGGTACGCCAGACGCTAGGAACAGCCATGGTTCCGTAGTCCGGCCCGGCACCCACGGTCGCGGCGCCCGGTCCGCCAACGGCAGCATTGACCACCGGCACATTCATTGGCATGCCGGTCGTACCATCGCGGAGCCCCGAACGATCCTGGGCCGTTTCCTTGATCACCGTCAGCGGCTGCCGACGCGAGCCGGGCCGGGCCAGTCCTGTTGCGACTACCGTGACCCGGATACTGTCACCCAAGCTGTCGTCGTATGCCGCGCCATAGATGACGTGTGCGTCGGCGGATGCGTAGGCCCGGATGGTGTTCATCGCCTGCTTGGATTCGCTGAGCTTGAGCGATCCGCGGGCAGCGGTAACCAGAACAAGCACACCCCGTGCACCCGACAGATCAACCCCTTCGAGCAGAGGGCAGGCCACCGCCTGCTCGGCCGCGATCCGCGCCCGATCGGGTCCATTGGCGGAGGCCGTGCCCATCATGGCTTTGCCCGGTTCACCCATGACGGTACGAACATCTTCGAAGTCGACGTTGACGTGGCCGTATTCGTTGATGATTTCCGCAATGCCACCCACCGCATTTTTCAGAACATCGTTGGCGTGCGCAAAGGCCTCGTCCTGCGTAATGTCATCCCCCAGAACTTCCAGCAACTTCTCGTTGAGCACAACGATCAGGGAGTCGACATTCGCTTCAAGCTCCGCCAATCCCTGGTCGGCATTGGTCATCCGACGCCCACCCTCCCAGTCGAACGGTTTGGTGACGACGCCGACCGTGAGAATCCCCATCTCTTTGGCAACACGCGCAATGACCGGCGCGGCGCCGGTACCCGTACCGCCGCCCATGCCAGCGGTGATGAAAAGCATGTGGGCCCCGTCAATGGCAGCGCGAATATCCGCTACCGCCACTTCGGCTGCATCGCGCCCCTTCTCCGGTTTGCTGCCTGCCCCCAAGCCGCTGTTTCCCAGTTGGATAGTGCGGTGGGCAGCGCTGCGGGCAAGCGCCTGCGCATCGGTATTGGCACAGATGAACTCGACGCCCTGAACGCTGCGGCCGATCATGTGCTCGACCGCGTTGCCGCCGCCGCCGCCAACCCCGATTACCTTGATCTGGGTTCCTTGGTTGAATTCCTCGATTTCAATCATTTCGATGGGCATCGTTTTCTCCTGTCAATAAAGGGGTGGGGTCTGGATTTCGATAGGTGGTGGTGTGTTGCCGGCGACATCGCCAGGGTGGTCCGGTACCAATCGCCCGGCGACCGGATCCGGCCCTCGCCGGGGCTGCTGTGGTGTCCATGTCAGAAGTTCCCCACGATGAAGTCTTTGAACCGGCCAAAAGCGGTTTTCACGGAACCGTTCTTCTGCGCCACCTTGTAGCCCCGCACACGAGCCAGCCGAGCCTCTTCAAGCAACCCCATTACGGTCGCCGCCCGGGGCTGGGCAACCATGTCGGCCAAGGCGTTGGAGTACTTCGGCAAGCCGCGCCGAACCGGCTTCAAAAAAATGTCTTCGCCGAGCTCGACCATTCCGGGCATCACCGCGCTCCCGCCGGTCAGCACAATCCCCGACGAGAGAACTTCTTCATAGCCGGATTCACGGATCACCTGCAACACCAGAGCAAAAATCTCCTCGACCCTCGGCTCAATGACACCAGCGAGCGCCTGCTTGTTGAGCAGTCGCGGCGCCCGGTCCCCGAGACCGGGGACCTCCACCTGCTCGTTGGGGTCCGCCAACGCCTGTTTCGCATAACCGGCTTCGACCTTGATTTCCTCGGCATCCTTGGTCGGCGTTCGCAAGGCCATGGCAATGTCACTGGTAATGAGGTCGCCGGCTATCGGAATGACAGCTGTATGCCGAATCGCGCCGCCACTGAATATCGCGATGTCGGTTGTACCGGCCCCGATGTCAACACAGACAACGCCCAACTCCCGCTCGTCTTCGGTCAGCATGTGGC
>ERZ761607.1826-NODE-1826-length-24820-cov-5.834767_pt1 | contig 24820 bp, 24 predicted proteins | sample MGYA00511164_ERZ761607 | MGnify/ENA primary metagenome ERZ761607 (study PRJEB28899, sample SAMN02445080) | bioreactor sludge metagenome | biome: EBPR sludge | place: Australia: Brisbane, Thorneside Wastewater Treatment Plant | collected 2011-06-22 ... | reverse complement strand
CGTACCGCTCCGGCGCCGCGGGCCCGAGTTCCTGGGACTGCTCCGGCCTGACCATGCGGTCGTGGGCGGCCGGCGGGAAGACTCTGCCGCACTACTCGGTCGCGCAGTACCAGCAGTCGACCCCGATCACGCTGAGCCAGCTGCAGCCGGGTGACCTGCTGTTCTGGAGCGACAGCGGGCCTTCGGGGATCTACCACGTCGCGATCTACACCGGCAACGGGATGATGATCCACGCACCTCGGCCGGGCCGCTCGGTCGAGGAGGTCTCGATGTACTACTGGGTGACGCCCAACCTGTTTGCCCGTCCGTAGCGACACTCCCTGGGTACATTCGCCAGGTGGCCACGGATCCGACGCCCGGCACGCCGCCGTACCCGGTCCCGGTGGTCAGCGTCGCCGCACTGACCGCCCTGCTCGACGGGGAGTACGCCGAGGTGCGCGACCTGGTCCGCACCAACCTGGCGGCGTACGCCTCGATCCTGGACGAGGCCGAGACCCTCGACCGGACGGCGTACCGCGAACGGGTCAAGGAGATCGTCGTCGAGCTGGCCGCGACCGGCCAGACGGGGATGGGGTTCCCGCAGGAGTACGGCGGGGGTGGCGACGTCGGTGCGAGCTTCGCGGCGTTCGAGACGCTCGCGTTCGGCGACTTGTCGGTGCTGGTCAAGGTGGGCGTGCAGTACGGGCTCTTCGGCGGCGCGATCCTCCAGCTCGGCACCGAGCGACATCACGACGCCTACCTGCGCGACGTCGTCGCCGGTCGGCTGATGGGCTGCTTCGCCATGACCGAGACCGGGCACGGCTCCAACGTCCAGGCGCTCGGCACCGTCGCGACGTACGACGTGGGCGCGGGTGAGTTCGTGGTCACGACGACCCGGCCGGACGCCGCCAAGGACTATATCGGCAACGCCGCCAGGCACGCCGAGCTCGCGGTCGTCTTCGCGCAGCTCGAGCTCGCGGGCGAAGGTGAGGGTGAGGGCGAGGAGACGCAGGGCCACGGCGTGCACGCGTTCCTGGTCCCGATCCGACGCGGCGGGGAGCCGGCACCCGGCGTACGCATCGAGGACGACGGCCTCAAGATGGGGCTCAACGGCGTGGACAACGGCCGGCTGTGGTTCGACCAGGTGCGGGTGCCGCGCGAGGCGCTGCTCAACCGGTTCGCCGACGTCGCCGAGGACGGCACGTACTCGAGCGAGATCGAGAACCCGCACCGCCGGTTCTTCACCATGCTCGGCACGCTCGTCCAGGGACGCGTCTGCGTGGGCGGCGCCGCCATCAACGCCAGCAAGGTCGCGCTGGCGATCGCGGTGCGGTACGCCGAACGCCGGCGCCAGTTCGAGGCGACCGGCGCGGACGAGGAGGTGCTGCTTCTCGACTACGGCCAGCACCAACGCCGGCTCCTGCCCCTGCTGGCCCAGACCTACGCACTGCACTTCGCCCAGGAGGTCGTCGCCGCACAGTGCCACCGGGTCTTCTCCGGCGAGACGACCGACGAGAAGGCCCGGCGTGAGCTCGAGTCACGCGCCGCCGGCACCAAGGCACTCGGCACGTGGCACGCCACCCGCACCATCCAGGAGTGCCGGGAGGCCTGCGGTGGCGCCGGCTACCTCGCCGAGAACCGGTTCGCCGCGCTCAAGGCCGACACCGACGTCTTCACCACCTTCGAGGGCGACAACACCGTGCTGCTGCAGCTCGTCGCCAAGGGGCTGCTCACCGACTACGCGGGCGCTTTCGAGGAGTTGGACCAGCTCGGCACGGTGCGGTTCGTGGCGGGACTCGCGGTCGAGACCGTCGTGGAGCGGACCAGCGTGCACAAGCTGCTCGAGCGGGTCCGCGACATCCTGCCCGGCGGCGACCAGTGGGATCAGGAGGCCGGGGTCCTCGACTCCGACTATCAGTTGGCGATGCTGCGGTTCCGAGAGGAGCACATGCTGGCGAGCGTGGCCCGGCGGCTCAAACGCGGCATCGACGCCGGCCTCGACCCCGTCGAGGTCTTCTCGCGCGTCCAGGACCACGTGATCCATCTCGCGCGGGCGCACGTCGAGCGTCTGGTGCTCGAGGCGTTCGTGGAGAAGGTGCGGTCGCTACCCGACGCTCCCGACAACGAAGCCGCTGCCGACAACAAGATCGTGCTCGGCCTGCTCTGCGACCTCCATGCACTCAGCCTGATCGAGGCCGACCGGGCGTGGTTCATGGAGCACGGCCGGCTCACCGTGGTCCGGTCGAAGGAGATCAGCCGGCGGATCGGCTCGCTGTGCCGCCGGGTCCGGCCGCTGGCCCGCGATCTGGTCGACGCGTTCGGCGTACCGGAAGAGATGCTGCGGGCTCGGGGGCTGATCGGCTGACGGGGCGGCCCGGTCGCGTCGGTCGCGAGTTTCGTCGGTCAGCCGACGAAACTCCCGCTCAATGCGTCGCGCCAGGCTGGGCGGCAGGCGGCGGGTGGGCGGCGCTGGCCTGCGCGGGGTTGTCCTCGAACCGCTTGAACGACGCGACGACCTCCTCCTCGGCCTCCGTGCGCCCGACCCACTCGGCGCCCTCGACCGACTTGCCCGGCTCGAGGTCCTTGTAGACCTCGAAGAAGTGCTGGATCTCCAGCCGGTCGAACTTCGAGACGTGGTTGATGTCGCGGATGTGCTCGAGCCGCGGGTCGGTGGACGGCACGCAGAGCACCTTGTCGTCGCCACCGGCCTCGTCGGTCATCCGGAACATCCCGATCGCGCGGCACTTGATCAGGCACCCGGGGAACGTCGGCTCCTGCAGGATCACCATCGCGTCGAGCGGATCGCCGTCGAGCCCGAGGGTCATCTCGATGTAGCCGTAATCGGCGGGATATTGGGTCGAGGTGAACAGGGTGCGGTCCAGTCGGATCCGTCCGGACACGTGGTCCACCTCGTACTTGTTCCGCTGCCCCTTCGGGATCTCCACCAGCACGTCGAACTCCATGGAGGCATCCTCCCGCACAATGGCCTCCGACCGTGCGACGACGAGGGGGTTGGGTGCATCAGGGTGACCGAGGACACGGCCGCGGCGAGCGTGGCTGGGTCTGGCGCGCGCTGCTGGCGTTGCTGGTGGTGGCCGTCGTGGCCGGCGCGGTGGTCGCCTGGCAGCTCGACCTCGCGGGCCGGCTGGCCGACGACTCGCCCACGGCCGATGCGTCCGCGGAGGCGTCCGCCGGGCCGGCCGACGTACCCCCGCCCGCCGGACTCGAGCTGCCTCCACTCACCGACCCGGCGCCGGTCGCGGCGCCACTGACGGCGCCGGGCCCGATCGATGCCGCGCTGGTGAAGGCCGCGGTCCGTCCGGTCCTGGCAGACCCGGTGCTCGGCCCGCACGTGGTCGGCGCGGTGGTCGACCTCGCCACCGGTCGCCCGGTGGTCAAGCTGGGAGGCGGGGGTCCCGCCATCCCGGCGTCGACGACCAAGCTGCTGACCGCCACCGCGGCGCTGTCGGTGCTCGGGCCGGAGACCCGGTTCGCCACCCGCGTGCTGTCCGGGGGCAAGAACCGCGTCGTGCTCGTCGGCGGTGGTGATCCGTTCCTGGCCTCCAAGCCGGTGCCGTCGGCCTACCCCGCGCACGCCGACGTCGAGACGCTCGCCGCCCAGGTCGCCGCGTCCCTACGCGCCGAGGGGCGGAGCCGGGTGCGGCTGGCGTACGACGACTCGCTGTTCTCGGAGCCGTCGTTCAACCCGGCCTGGCCGGCCCACTACCTCCCGGAGCACGTCGTCTCCCGGATCACAGCGCTCTGGGTCGACGAGGGTCGCCCGGCCACGGGGTCGGGGCGCGTGGACGATCCGTCGCTGTACGCCGCGCAGACATTCGCCGCGGCGCTGACCGCGCAGGGCATCACGGTGGTCGGCACCCCGAAGCACGGCGTCGCGTCGGAGGGACGCGAGCTCGGTCGGGTCGAGTCCGCGCCGCTGCGAGAGATCGCCGCGCGGATCCTCGAGGTGAGCGACAACGAGGGTGCCGAGGTGCTGTCCCACCAGGTCGGACTCGCGGTGACCGGGACGGCCTCGTTCGCCGACGGGGCCGCGGCGGTCACCCAGACTCTCGCGAAGCTGGGCGTGCCGATGCGCGGCGTTTCGATCCACGACGGCAGCGGGCTGTCGCGGGACAACCTCATCACCCCGCTCGCCCTGGTCGGCGTACTCCGCGTGGCGCTCGACCCGGCGCACCCCGAGCTCGACCCGATCGCGACCGCGCTACCGGTGGCCGGCTTCACCGGTTCGCTGACCAACCGCTTCGACCAGCCGTTCCCCGAGTCGCGCGGGCTGGTCCGGGCCAAGACCGGGACCCTGACCAACGTCTCGAGCCTGGCCGGCGTCGCGGTCGACCAGGACGGCAACCAGATGCTCTTCGCGTTGATGGCCGACCGGATCAAGAAGCCAGACGAGACCAAGGCTCAGCATGCGCTCGACGCCGCGGCCGGCGCGCTCGGCGCCTGCCACTGCGGTGGGTGACCTACCGAAGGTTGGTGACCCGCGGCCGTGGCCGACAAATCCTACCTATCGAGTCGACTATCATGACGTCATGACCGTCGACACCCTTCCCCTGCCGACGTACGACGACGCGACCGTCGTCGTCCCCGCTCCCGACGCCGGCCCCGGGAACTGGTCCGGCGCCGCGTCGGCCGCCCTCGTCGACGGCGTCTTCTGGCTGACCTACCGGGTCCGGCGCCCGCTCACCGAGGGCCGTGGTGTGGCCGTCGTGGTCGCGCGCTCCGACGACGGGGTGACCTTCGAGCCGGTGGCCGAGGTGCAGCGGGAGACCTTCGGCTGCGAGTCGTTCGAGCGGCCGGTGCTCGCGCCGGTGCCGGGCGGCGGGTGGCGGCTCTACCTCTCGTGCGCGACGTACGACTCCAAGCATTGGTGGGTCGACTCCCTCACCGCTCCGACGCCTGCCGAGCTCCCGACCGGACATCAGCAGGTGGTGCTGCCTGGGTCGGCCACGGTCGCGGTCAAGGACCCGGTGATCGAGCATCCGCTCCAGCCGGGCGAGGAGTGGGTGATGTGGCTGTGCTGCCACGCGCTCACCGAGCCCGGGCACGAGGACCGGATGACCACGCGGCGGCTCACCTCGACCGACGGCCTCGCCTGGACCGACCACGGTGAGGTGCTCGCCGGCCGACCCGGCCGCTGGGATGCCCGAGGTGCGCGGGTGACCACCGTGCTCACCCGCGAGCCGCTCACCGTGCTCTACGACGGCCGCCCCGATGCCGCCTCCAACTGGCACGAGACCACGGGTGTGGCCCGCTGGGACGGCACCCGCCTGGTCGCGGTCGACGACGAGCCCATCTCCTCACCGCACTCCGACGGCGCCTGGCGCTATGCCGCCGCGGTCCCCTTGCCCGACGGCCGGACCCGCTTCTACGTCGAGGCCGCGCGCCCCGACGGCGCCCATGACCTGGTGACGTTGGTGCGCTGAGGTCCTGCTACTCGACGGAAACCGACGCGGCCCGCTGCACGAACGAGCCGCGGCTCTCCTCGGACAGCCACGCCGAGAAGTCCTCACCGGTGAGCTCGCCGAGTTGGGCGATGTCCTCGGTGAAGTGGGGGAGCAGTCGAGCCCGGGCCTGCGGCGAGAGCTTGGGCCGGTGGGCGCCGCCGCCGCTCAGTTGAGCGATCAACGGGACGGAGGCCGCCCGCCACACGTGCGGCGGCGCGAACTGGCCGAGCCAGGCACCGGCCCGGACGGCCGGGGCGAACACGGCGGTCCGCCACCCCGGTTCGGCGTAGTGGCGGGAGTTGTCGCGGGGGATCTCGGCGACCTGGCTGCCCGGGATGCCCAGGAAGTCGCACACGCGGTCCACGGTCGGGCCGGGCGCCTCGACGATGTCCTTGTAGCGGACGACGAGGACGCGCTCGCGATCGACGTACCGATAGAGGTGCTCGAGCTGGCGGCCGTACAGCCCGAGGTCGCGGTAGCGCCAGAACGGCGCCCAGCCGGCGTCGATCCGGTCGCGCTGCCGGAAGAACGCGCGCTCGAAGTCGGGCTCGCGTTCGAGGCCGTCGGACCACAGGTGCATCCAGTTGCTGTACGCGCGGTCGATCGGGTCGCGCACCACCGCGATCAGCTTCACCTCGGGCAAGTGCTCGCTGATCCTGCGGTGCGCGGGGTAGCTCCAGAGATAGAACGGCGTGCTCTCCCCGCGGACCTGGTGCTCGCCGGCGCTCCGGAACAGCGCATCGTAGTCGCGCCGCCGCCAGATCCACTCCTGCTGCGAGTGCGCGTCGCCCGGACCGGTCCAGTGCGGCGGCGGGGCGTCACCGCAGAGCCAGTACTTCGGCTCCTTCGGCGTGGTGGTGAAGACGTCCGGGTGTTGGGCCAGCGCGGAGTGCAGCGCGGTGGTGCCGGCCTTGGGCGCGCCGATGATGAGGAAGTCGGGTCGCTCCGGCCGGGGCATGAAACAAGACTAGTTCAGTCTTGTTAGAAGGCAATGGTTTCGGGCCAGCTACTCAGGCGCGCGCGTCGCCGCCCCAGTTCGCGAGCTTGACCGCGATGGCGTGCAGGTCGGCGCGCCAGACGTCCTCGGGGCCGGGCGGGAGTACGTCGTCCCACTCGATCGTGGGCGAGCCGATCACGCCGGTCAGGCGCGCGGTGCGGCCGACGAACCACGTGTGTGCGTGGGCGCCCCCGTCGCCGTACCGGAGCACATGACAGCGCGCCACGTGGTCGAGGCCCTCGATGATCCGGACCAGGCGGTTGGAGATCCGGCCGTGCTCGGAGGCCAGTTCGTCGTCGAGCTGGCCGAAGTCGAGGTGCCGTCGCGGCTCGAGGATCAGCACCACCGGCAGCCCGCTCGGCTGTCCGAAGTGCTTGAGGACCCACCGCTCGTCCTCCCACACGATCTGGTCGGCGGGGGCGCCGAAGCATGCGGGGCAGGGCTTGTCGGCGGATTCGCCAGCACGCAACGGGTCGTCGGCGGGCTCCGGCAGGAGGCGGGGCGCGATCGCGCCGTCGACCACCTCCCACGGGAAGTTGTCCCAGTCGTTGCTCGGTGGCGCCGGCAAGCGACCGTCCCCCACCGCTTCCCGGATGCGCGCGTGAACCTGCTCGGCAGACTCGGCCATACAACGACCATGCCATGCGTGCGCGTGCGGCCACGCGGCCGGGGGTTCCATAGACTGAGGTCCGTGCCCGACGTCACGCTCCCGACCGCGCCCGAGCTCGCCGGCGCTGCGCACGTCCACTCCGGCAAGGTGCGCGACCTCTACGAGCTGACCGAAGGCCCGCACGCCGGCCGGCTGCTCATGGTGGCCAGCGACCGGATCTCGATCTTCGACTTCATCCTCGACACCACCATCCCCGACAAGGGCGAGCTGTTGACCCGGATGTCGCTGTGGTGGTTCGAGCAACTGCGTGACCTGGTGCCCAACCACGTCCTGTCCACCGACGTGCCGGAGGGGGTGCGCGGCCGGGCGGTGATCTGCGAGCGGCTCGACATGTACCCCGTCGAGTGCGTCGCCCGTGGCTACCTCACGGGCACCGGCCTCCTCGACTACCGCGCCACCGCGCCCGACCACGCGGTCTGCGGCATCCGCCTCCCCGACGGGCTCGAGGACGGCAGCCGGCTGCCCGAGCCGATCTTCACGCCGGCGACCAAGGCCGATCTCGGAGATCACGACGAGAACGTGTCGTACGACGCCGTGGTCGGCACCGTCGGCGCCGAGCGCGCCGACGAGCTGCGCCGGCTCACGCTCGAGGTCTACGCGAGAGCCGAGGAGATCGCGCGGACGCGCGGCATCATCCTGGCCGACACCAAGTTCGAGTTCGGCGCCCGCCCCGACGCGACCACCGTGCTCGCCGACGAGGTGCTCACGCCCGATTCGTCGCGGTTCTGGCCGGCCGCCGAGTGGCACCCGGGTCGCACGCAGCCGTCGTACGACAAGCAGATCGTGCGCAACTGGGCGCTCTCCCCGGAGTCCGGCTGGGACCGCGCGTCGGGGGAGCCGCCCCCACCGCTGCCGGCCGAGGTCGTCGAGCGCACCCGGGCGCGGTACGTCGAGGCCTACGAGTTGCTCACCGGCCAGACCTTCTGAACGGGCGCGGCTCGTGAGAGAGGTCTCCGGTTCGGTGCCGTTCGGGGTCTCGCGCGAGGTCGCCTTCGACTACCTCGTCGACCCGCGCCACCGGACCGAATGGCAGTCCTCGCTGCGCGCAGTCTCGGCCATCGACGGCGAACCGCGCGTCGGGCAGACCTGGGTCGATGAGACCAAGCCCGGGATCGACCCGCGGATGCGCACCACCGAGCTGACCCGCCCGAGCCGATGGAGCGAGACCGGCCGTTGGCGGTTCGTCCGTGCCGACCTGACGCTGGTGTTCGCTGAGGCGCCCGGTGGTTGCGTGGTCGACTACCGCTTCCGCATCCGGCTGCTGGGCCCGGTCGGGCTGGCGCTCAGTGCGCTCTCCCGGCCCGCCGTCGGCGCCGACCTCAGAAGAGCGGCCGCGATCCTCTCGTCGCGGTCGTGACTCCTCGATAGGTTGACGAGACACCGACCCACGGAGGCTCACCGTGTCCGAGACCTACAACCTCGCCACCCTGCTCGAGAACAGCGCCGGGAAGTACCCCGAGCGGGAGGCCATCGTCTTCCCGGCCACCGGCCGCCGGATGACCTTCGCCGAGGTCGACGCGGTCGCCAACATGGTGGCCAACTTCCTGGTCAGCCGGGGCATCCAGCCCGGTGACAAGGTGGCGCTCTCCTGCCCCAACCTGCCGTACTTCTCGCTCATCTACTGGGGCATCCTCAAGGCCGGCGCGACCGTCGTACCGCTCAACGTGCTGCTGAAGGCCCGCGAGGTGACCTACCACCTCGACGACTCCGACGCGAAGGCCTACTTCTGCTTCCAAGGCACGCCCGAGCTGCCGATGGGGCAGGAGGGGTACGCCGGCTTCCAGGGCGCCGAGGGCTGCGAGACCTTCGTGATGATCACCGCCGACCTCGCGGCGGCGTCACCCATCGAGGGCACCGAGACCTTCGGCCAGGTGCTCGCCGGCCAGGAGCCGACGTTCGCGACCGTCCAGACCGACGAGGACGACACCGCCGTCATCCTCTACACCTCGGGCACCACGGGGCAGCCCAAGGGCGCCGAGCTGCGACACCGCAACATGCGTGACAACGCGCTGCTCGGCGAGCAGCTCTGGGGGATCGATCCGGAGAGCCCCGAGCGGTTCCTGTGCGTGCTGCCGCTGTTCCACTCCTTCGGCCAGACCGTCATCCAGAACGCCGGCGCCGCGACCGGTAGCACCGTCGTCATGCTGCCGCGGTTCGAGCCCGGGCCGGCGCTGCAGCTGATGGAGACCGAGGGGATCACCTTCTTCGCCGGCGTGCCGACGATGTACTGGGGACTGCTGGGCGCTCTCAAGGAGGCCGGCGACTCCGTCGACGTGCACAAGCTGGCCACCAACCTGCGCGTCGCCGCGGCCGGTGGCTCGGCGCTCCCGGTCGAGGTGCACAAGAACTTCAAGGAGCAGTTCGGCGTGACGATCCTCGAGGGCTACGGCCTGTCGGAGACCTCACCGGTCGCGAGCTTCTCGCCGCTCGAAGCGGAGCCGCGGGTCGGCTCCATCGGCATCCCCATCCCGGGTGTGGAGATGAAGCTGCTCGAGCCCGGCACCTGGGACGAGGTGAACGCCGACGACACCGATCCCGACGCGGTCGGCGAGATCGCGATCAAGGGCCACAACATCATGAAGGGCTACTACGGCCGTCCGGAGGCGACCGAGGAGGCGATCCAGGACGGCTGGTTCCGCTCGGGCGACCTCGGGCGGCGCGACGCCGACGGCTGGTACTACATCGTCGACCGGTCCAAGGACATGATCATCCGCGGCGGCTACAACGTGTACCCGCGCGAGGTCGAGGAGGTCCTGATGACCCACCCCGACGTCTCGCTCGCCGCCGTGATCGGCGTCCCCCACGAGAGCCATGGCGAGGAGATCAAGGCGGTGGTCATCCGCGAGGACGGCTCGTCCCTCACCGAGGAGGAGCTCGTCGCGTGGGGCAAGGAGCAGATGGCGGGCTACAAGTACCCACGGATCGTCGAGTTCGTCGGCACTCTCCCCATGACCGCCACCGGCAAGATCCTCAAGCGCGAGCTCTCGTGACGCTGGGCCGCGCGCTTGGCCTGTCGCTGGCCGGGCTGATGGTGCTCGTCGGAGCGCTGTGGACCGCTCAGGGGCTCGGCTGGGTCGGCGGCAGCTCGATGAGCGGTGAGTCGAGCTGGGCGATCATCGGCCCGATCGTCGCCGGCCTCGGCGTCGCCCTGGCGATCACGATCATCGGGAACGCTCGGCAGAAGCGGCATTAGGGCGTGTCCCGCGGCCCGACCGCGGCCGACGTGCTGGCCGACTGCGCGCCGTACCTCGACGGCGAGACGGAGCTCCTGGCGTTCGTCGTCGGCCGGGCGCTCAACGACCGGCTGCTGTACGTCGTCACCCCGCGCGCCGTCCACGTCATCCGGTTGGGCTCGGGGCTCGGCGGCCGGCTCCGGCCGAAGGAGCAGCTCGGGAGCTGGCCGCGCGGCGAGGTGGAGGTAGAGGACGGTATCGCCTCGGTCCGGGTCGGCCCGCACCGCGCCAAGGTCCGCCTCTCCGACCGTGGCCAGGCTGCCGAGGTCGCCCGGCTTGCCGCTACGCCGGGGTAGTCAGGGAGCGAACGGATCGGGGAGTCCGCCGGGGAGCTGGGTGAGTAGTTCACGTGCCTGCGCGGCGGACTTGTGCTCGACCAGCACCTCGTACTTCGTGGCGACGACGGCGGTCACCGAGGAGAAGTCGCGCTGGCCGCGCGTCAAGGAGTACCCGACCAGCGCCCACACGATGCCGAAGGCCGCGCCGAACAGGATGCAGGCGATCAGGGTCTGCCAGAAGTTCTCGTCGTCGGCGAACAGCGAGAGCACCAGCCCGACGAAGAGGCCGAGCCACACCCCGGAGAGCAGTCCACCGAGGGCCACCCGGCCGGTGGTGAGCCGACCGGTGATCCGCTCGATCCGCTTCAGGTCGGTGCCGACGATCATGCACTGCTCGACCGGGAACTTGTTGTCGGAGAGGAAGTCGACGGCCTTCTGTGCGGCGGCGTAGTCGTCGTAGACGGCCAGCGACTGCGGGAAGTCCAGGCCCAGCGGCGAGGCGGACGCGGCCGCCCGTCCGGGGGAGGGGGTGCCCATGCTCATGGGCCAAGTCTGCCCGACCCGGTGGGCAGCGGGCCTTCTCAGCCTGCCCTTGGGTTCGCCGGTCATCCTCGGCGGGTGACCGCCGAACCTCCCGAGCCGCAGCCGAAGCCGGTCAAGAAGCGCAGGCGGGTCCTGCATACGGCCGGTCTCACCGCGTCGGCCGCCGTCCTCGCCCTCTCGATCCAGGCGGGGTCCCTCAACGCCGACGACGACCCCCCGGTCAACCAGTACGGCGATGCCACGATCCTCGACCCGGACGCGACTGAATAGACTGGGCACTGTGCCCAAGGTCGTTGTCGACGTGATGCCCAAGCCGGAGATCCTCGACCCCCAGGGCAAGGCCGTGCACGGCGCCCTGCCACGGCTCGGCTTCTCCGGCGTGACCGACGTACGCCAAGGGAAGCGGTTCGAGCTCGAACTCGCCGGCGAGGTCACCGACGAGGTGCTCGATCAGGTCCGGCAGATGGCAGAGACGCTGCTCTCCAACCCGGTCATCGAGAACTTCGAGGTCCGGGTCGAGCACTCCGAGGGGGCTGCGTGAGGGTCGGCGTCGTCACCTTCCCTGGTTCGCTGGACGACGTCGACGCCCAGCGCGCGGTCCGGATCGGTGGCCACGAGGCGGTGGCGCTGTGGCACGGCGACCACGACCTCAAGGGCGTCGACGCGGTCGTGCTTCCGGGCGGCTTCTCGTACGGCGACTACCTCCGCTGCGGGGCGATCTCGCGGTTCTCCCCGGTGATGGCCGAAGTGGTCGAGGCCGCCGGCCGCGGGATGCCGGTCCTCGGCATCTGCAACGGCTTCCAGATCCTCTGCGAATCGCACCTGCTGCCGGGTGCGCTGATCCGCAACGACCACCGCAAGTTCGTCTGCCGCGACCAGCGGCTGCGGATCGAGAACACCCGCACGCCGTGGACCTCCGCCTACGACGAGGGTGCCGAGGTCACGATCGTGCTCAAGAACGGCGAGGGCGGGTTCGTCGCCGACGCGGAGACCCTCGACCGGATCGAGGGGGAGGGCCAGGTCGTGGCGCGCTACCTCGAGGTCAACCCCAACGGCTCGCTGCGCGACATCGCCGGGATCACCAACGAACGTGGGAACGTCGTGGGGCTGATGCCGCACCCGGAGCACGCCGTGGAGTCGCTCACGGGGGCCGGCACCGACGGGCTCGGCTTCTTCACCTCGCTCGGCCGCCTGGTCGAGCAGGCCTTCAGTTGAGCCAGTTGCGCCCAATTTCGGTGAACTCGGCCCGCTCCTGACGGTGGCGCCGCAGCCGCGGCGACGATGCCCGGATGAGACCCCGACGCCTGTTCGCCTGCGAGCTGTCGCACGAGGTCGATGCGACCGGCCTCGGGTGCCTGGCGACTTCTACGTATCCGCCTCGCAGGACGGCGCGTTCGGCTCGGCGCTCCTCGTCTCGTGAGGCCTAGCGTGTGTCGCATCCAGTGATTGGTCCCCGCAAGCTCTGGAGGGAGCGCAGCGACCCGGTCTTTCGCGGCTAGCCGCGCGCCCGGCGAAACTCGCCGGGGTATTGAAAGAGTCAGCCTGACGCCGGGCGGCGGACCCCCGTCCACCGCCCGGTCGTCGGGCTTCCTCGTGGGGCTTCTTCCCCGCCGGCCGCTCAACCCCCGTCGATGCGGCCGGACGATCTATCTGTTTCCTGCCTGCAGCTCCGCCCAGGAGGCAGGACCCACGACACCGTCTTCGGCGATGCCGTTCTTGGCCTGCCAGGCGCGTACGGCGGCCTGGGTGGTCGCGTCGTAGGTGCCGCTGATCGGCAGCGCGAACTTGCCGGAAGCGGCGTTCAGTGCCCGCTGGACGCGGCTCACGTCCTCACCGGACGAACCCAGGTTGAGCACCGGGGTCGCGCCCGCGCTCAGCAGGGTCATCCACGCCGAACGCGAGAACATCGCGGTGCGGCCGAGTGAGACCTGGCGCTGCCAGCGGAAGACGGCCTTGGTCAGCCGGCCGGTCCACGCACCCTTGAGCCGGCCCTTGAAGACGCCCTGCTCCTTGAGCAGGCACTTGAGCACGCTGACCTTCCCGGGGTCCGGGGTGTGTCCATGCGTCGGAGCCTTGAGCCGCGGGAAGTTCGTCAGGTCGACCGAGGTGCCCCGGCAGCGACTGGCCGGCGGCGGAGCTGCGGTCGTCGACACCAGGTCGAGGTAGTTGCGATCGATGTTGATCGTGACCCCGCCCCACTTCTCGTCGTGGCCGCCTTGGAACTGCTTCATCCGGCGCCCCGGCACCCAGCCGTCGGAGCGGATGTAGGACGTCGAGGTGTCGGCCTTGCCGTCCCAGCGGGCGATCCAGATCTGGTCGGGCAGGACGAAGGTGCCCGGCCGCAGCACTCGCGCGTCGTCGAGTGACTTGATGCCGGAGCCGGCGCTGGAGTAGACGCCGGAGACGTACCCGAGGGCGTGCAGCTGCTGGGTCCACGCGCTGAGGAACCACAGCGACGACTCCCGGCAGCCGGCGTTCGTGAGGTCGTACCCCTCGAGGTCGTACCACAGCGTGCTTCCGGCCACGATCCCGATCGCCTGAGCGGCGGCGACCGCTGTGGAAGCCTCGGCGGTGCCCTGCCGGGCGGCCTTGGCGTACTGCCCCAACTTGTTCAGCTTGCCGCTGATCACCGGGTCGTTGCCGTAGCGAGGGAACCCGGGGTGGCAGTTGGCCTGGGGGCCGAGGGTGATCGGCAGCAGCCGCCAGCCGTTGGCCAGCTGGGTGGCGACCCAGGTCGGGGTGAGGTTCGGTTGATCGCGGCAGCCGCGCGAGGCGCCGGAGATGTAGATGCCGACGGCGCGGAACGGCGAGGCCTTGAGCCAGGCGTCCATCTTGTACTGCTCCGGCGCGTGGCACTGGTCGAAGCCGAGCCCGGTGTAGGTGCCTGGAGTCACCGGGTTGGTGGCGAGCTGCTTGTACGCCGGACCGGGGTCGGCCACGCGGAGGCTGGTGGCCGCCGAGGCCGAGGAGGTCGAGTCCTCGGCCCCGGCGGGGGCCGGCTGGATTCCGACCGCCGCGGTGGCGACGAGGGCCACGACAGCGGCGAGACGGGTCAGGGACGGCAGTCCGGTGCTGCCCTTGCGGGCGCCGGGACGGGGCATGGTGGGGGCTCCTGGGGAAGGTCGGGGGCCGGGGTCCGCCACGACCGTAAGTCACACCAGTCACATGCGTCACGGAGTTCGGGTGAACTACAAGGTTGTAATTCGATTCCGGCTCAACCATGCGGGGTTCCGCCCGCCGAACTCAGGCTGCCGCGGCCACCTCGACCTCGTCGAGTTCGGTCGCTGCCAACGCAGGTTCGGTACGCCGGCGCCGGGTGGTCAACGCGACCAGGCCGGCGAGCCCGGCCAAAGCGGCCATCGTCGCCGAGGTGAGGAACGCCGCCCGGGCGCCGGGCAGGAAGTCGCCCGGTACCGAGCCCGTGGCGTACACGCTGACGATCACCGCGAGGCCGACCGCACCGCCGAGTTGCTGGAAGGTCTGCAGCAGCCCGGACGCGGCGCCGGCGTGCTCCGGCTCGACGCCGCCAAGGACGATCGAGGTGACCGGCATGAACAGCAGGCCCGCCGAGACGCCGTTGAGGAGCATCGGGCCGAAGACCCCGCTCAAGTAGTCGTCGCCGGAGGTGAGGGTGCTCAGCCAGACGAAGCTCGCGGACAGGCCCACCGCGCCGGTCACGATCATCGGCAGCGGTCCGACCAACGCCATGATCCGCGGGGTGATCCGCGACATCGCGAAGATGCCGAGGGTCAGCGGCAGGAAGGCCAGCCCCGTCTCCATGGGCCCGAAGTCCAGCGATCCCTCGATGAACTGCACGGCCAGGAAGAACATCGACAGTTGGCCACCGACGACCAGGCCGATCGTGATCAGCCCACCGACCCGCCGCCGGCTGCGCAGCAGTGCGGGGCGCAGCAGCGGGTGCGCGACGCGACGCTCGGTGAGTGCCAGCAGGGCGAGCAGCCCGGCGCCGGCCACGAACCCGAGGACGGTGCGCGCCGAGGTCCAGCCGTGCTCGGGCACCCCGATCAGGGTCCACACCAGGGCGACGGCGCCGCCGGTGGCGCTCAGCGCGCCGACGATGTCGAAGCGGCCGGGACGGCGCGCGGTCTCGTCGACGAAGCGTCGGGTGAGCGCGAGGATCGCGAGCCCGATGGGCACGTTGATGAAGAGCGTCCAGCGCCAGGACCCGATATCGGTGAGGAAGCCGCCGAGCAGCAGGCCGAGGGACATGCCGCCGGAGGAGACCGCACCGAAGAGCGCCAGGGCGCGCAGTCGGGCGGGCTCGTCGGGCGCACTGGTGGTCAGGAGGGCGAGGACACCGGGGGCGGCCATCGCCGCGCCGACTCCTTGTGCGGCGCGCGCCGCGACCAGCCACTCGGGGGTCTGGGCCAGGCCGCCCAGCAGGGACGCGAGGGTGAAGACGGCGACGCCGCCGAGGAAGAGCCGGCGGCGCCCGTACACGTCGCCGAGCCGGCCGCCGAGCAGCAGCAGCCCGCCGAAGGCGAGCGTGAACCCGCTCAGCACCCACGACAGCGAGGCGGGCCCGAAGCCGAGGTCGGCGTCGATCTTGGGGAGCGCGACGTTCACGACGGTCGCGTCGAGGATGAACATGAGTTGCGCCGTGAGCACGATGGCGATGCCCATCGCGGCTCGGCCGGCGTTGTCGGGGAGGTCGACCGGGAGGGTGTCCCGGTGTCCGTCCTGGTGAGATGAGAGCTGTGTGGCGGTCATAAAGAAAGAGGTCCTGTTCTGGCCGGGTAGGCCGAGGTACTCTTGATCCGGAGGATGGCTCCGCTTTCCTCCACCACGATACGGAGACTGTCTCCGGTTAGCAAGGGATTTGAAGGAGTTTCTGGTGCGCGCCGACGCCAAGCGCAACTACGACCGGATCGTCGAGGTTGCGCGCGTGGTCTTCCGGGAGCAGGGGTACGACGCCTCTCTCGACGAGGTCGCCAAGCGCGCCGGCGTCGGTCCGGGCACCCTCTACCGCCACTTTCCCAACCGCGACGCGTTGCTCGACGCGATCATGCAGAGCTGGGTCGACCGCGTCGATGAGGCGGCCGAGAAGGCGCTCACCCACGAGGGCTCGCCCCGCGACCTGCTCCTGGCATGGTTCGAGGAGTACGTCCGCCTGATCAGCCTCCACAAGGGCGGCCCGGCCAAGATCACCTCGGCGCTGGGCGATCCCGACTCACCCATCCTCACCAAGTGCCAGGTGCTCACCCGCGCCAGCGACCGCGTCGTCGACCGGCTCCGCGACGAGGGTGCGCTCAAGGACGGCGTCGACACGATCTCCCTGTGCCGCCTCGTCGGAGGTGTCGCCACGGTGGCCGACCAGTCCGAGCTCGACGAGGCCGCCGTACGCCCGCTGCTCGAGGTCGTCGCCGACGGGATGGTGAAGTAGGCCGGGTTCGCGGTAGAACCGACCCCGTGGATGTCGAGGGGCGGCGGGCCGAGCCCGACCTTCGATGGCTGTGGGTGGCACTCGGCGGCGCGCTGGCGATCGCGCTCTTCGCCGGTGGCGGCATCTGGCTGCTGAGCGCTCCTCCGGACGACGAGCCGGTCCCAGCCACGTCACCCTCGTCGTCCGCGCCCGCGTCCCCCTCTCCGTCGCCGGTGGAATCCGCGCCCGCGCCCGTCGTCGAGACCGCGCCGGCACCGGTCGGGGCCCGCTGCTGGGACTCCTCGACCGCGGCCACGGTCGAGGAGTGCTCGATGCCTGACGGAGCGGCCGGGTTGGCCTGGGTCTTCCCCCAGCTCTCCGGGCAGCAGTGCCGACCCGCCTCGACCGGTGGCGAGCCCGGCGTCGTCGTGCGAGTGCTCTGCTCGGCGGTCCTCCCCGACGGCACCACGGTCAAGCTCGGCTACTACCAGTGGGACTCGGTGGACACCGCCCTCGCGTACTACGACGCCCAGGGCATGCGCCGCAACGAGGTGGGGCAGTTCCACACCTGGACCGCACGGCTCGGCAACCGCACGAAGAAGGCGGTGCTGTACGCCGATGCGCCGTACAGCCGCACCCTGCTGTTCCGGACCAGCGCGGCCTACAGCCCCGAGCTGCAACGCATCGGCCCGCGCCCTCCCGACGAGCTGCGCGGCACCGCGGCAGGCTGAGCCGGGCTTCGCGGCCTATGCGGCGGATGCCGTCACCCGGCCGGCCCGGCGATGTCGTCGCGCGAGGAACCATGAGGCCAGGAACGCCAGCAGGGTGAGTAGAGCCAGGGGCGCCAGCCAGAACGGCAGCGCCCTGGCGACGTCCAACGGCTGCGTACCGACGCTGGGGTTGCCGTCCTGATCGAAGCCGAGGACCGTGAGCCGGTGTCCGCCGGCCGCGGTTGTGCGAGGGATCGTGATCGTCGCCGAGCCGGATCCATCGTCGGCGACGATCACCCGGCCCACCAGCGTGCTGGTCGAGGCCAGCGAGAAAAGCACCGGGCTGCCGGGAGCGGCGTTCACCACATCGACCTCCACCGATTGGCCGCCACGGAGGTCGCTCGGCACGTTCGTGAACGACCGGGCGCTGGCGTCGTAGCGGGCTGAGGCCGCCGGCGGCGTCACGGTGATCGCGCGGGCCACGGTGTCGAAGGCGCCCTCGAGGTCGAGCCAGCCCTGCTTGGGGCCCTGGCGCCACGTCCGGTCCGTCTCGAGCTCGGTGTTGCCCACCGACCAGCTGAGGATCGTGTCGGTCTCCGCGGCGTAGCCGTCCTGGTTCGGATGCATGAACTCCTGTCGCTCCGCGGTGTGCAGGCGCCAGTCCTTGAGGAACTGGGCCACGCCGGTGACCACGTCCACCTCGTTCATGAAGGGCGTGGCCTGCTTGCGGGGGCAGGCGGTGTTGTCGGGCAGGAACGCGCCCTGGATCGTGGTGACCAGCGCGATGCGATAGCCCTGCTTCTGTAGCTTCGAGACCGTCTTCTCGATGGTCCGGTCCAGGTCGTCGACGAGGTCGTTGGCGAAGGCCACCTCTCGGCGATCGAAGCCCGAGCAGCGGCTGGCGAACTGCGCCTCCGGGAAGGGCTGGGGATACGGGATGATGTAGAGCGGGGCGACCTTCCCTCCACGCTCCTCGACGAAGTCGGCGCGGTTGAGTTCGTCGTAGACCAGTCGGTAGGTGCGCTCCAGCTTCGCCGGCAGATCGGTCACGAGCCGGTCGATGCCGGCTCGGAACGGAGCGTCGTCGGAGCAGGTGTTGTCCCAGTTCGCGATCAGTGTGGTCGGCCTCCAGAGAGCGCCTGGCGCGGGGTGGCCGAAGAGGCAGTACACGACGATGTCGCCGAAGCCGATGTCGTTGCCGCCGATCGACATGAAGCCGGCACTCACGGCGCCGAACTTCTCCTGCCGCTGGCCGAGCAGGTCGACCTGGTCGTCCTCGACGTTGTTGTCGTCCTTGCCCTTGTCGCCGTCCGCGGTGGCGGTCGCACCGCTGCACGCGACCAGTTCGACCTCACTGCCCTTGAAGAGCCGGTACATGTAGGTGCGCGGGGACTTGTGGCAGCGGTTGCCGTCGACGTCGGTACCGCGCAGGTAGTCGCCGGCGCCCTCGCCCGCCGAGTAGGAGTCGCCCACGATGGCGATCCGTCTGCCCTTCAGCGCCTTCACGAGGCCGCCGGCGTCCTCGAAGGTCTGGGGTTGGTCGGAGACGGTGACCCCTCCGTCTGCGGATGTGGCCGAAGCGTTGGTTCCCCACGCCGTGACCTTCCAGCTCGCAGTGCCGGCTTTGCCCCTGCTGCCGTACGACACGAGCCACTCGCGGGTCTGGGTCTCCCCGGCGTGTACGCGTCCGAGCCGTCGGATGGGCGGCAGTGCCGCCGGCACGATCGCCGTCCCGCCGACATCGGTCTCGTTGACGAAGCTGACCTGGATCCGGGCATTCTCGACATCGATGGCCGTGGGGTTCGTCACCGACACCGTGACGCGGGACGACGAGCCGGCCGGTGCCTTGACGGGGATGCCCTTGACGCTCACCGTGAGAGCCGCCTGGGTCAACTGTTGGGTCACCTGGGCGAGTTCGTCTCCGTCGCCAGCCTCGGAGACCGCGCCACCGGTCGCGTCGGCGATGCACTTGAGCTGCTCGAGCCCCTCCGGGGAGATCTTGAATCCCGCCGCCTGAACGGTGAGGTCGAAGCCGTCGGCGACCACCTGCTTGGCGGCCTCGCAGGGGTCGTCGCAGGTCGAGAGACCGTCCGAGATCAGCAGCAGCGTCGCCCCGTGCTTCCCCTCGGCCTCGAGCTCGTCGACGGCGGCGAGGAGCGCCTCGGCGGTCGGTGTGTCCCCGTCGGCGCCGAGCCCACGGATCTCCGTGATCATCGACCGCTGGTCGAGCGGGGAGACCGGGATGGCGAACGAGCCGCCGTCGCAGTCACCCGACCCGGGGTAGGTCCACAGGTCGATCTGGGTTCCGGGTCGCTGCTGCCGCACCATCTGGCTCAGGGCCGCCTGCGCCGCGGCGAGCTTGATGGTCCCGGTGCCGTCGTCCTCCGACATCGAGCCCGAGGTGTCCAGCACCACCACCAGGGGGCGCTCGTCGTCGTCCGCTCCGGAAGGCGGGGACGTGGATGCGTGGGCCGTTGCCGCGGGCGAGCCGGTGGCCGCGGGACTCCCGGTCACCGGACCGGCGGGACACAGCACGGCCAGGCAGCAGACTGCGACCGCCAGGCCGCCGTACGCCGCCCTGAGTCTCATGAGGTCAGGCCCGCGAGCGCGTCGGCGTCACCGAGCAGGGTGAGCTGCCCGAGTCCCACGTAGCCGTAGTCCTGTGTCGTCGAGCGGTATCGGATCGTGAGGCGCAACACCCCGCTCACGTCGACATCGAGTGGCTGGGTCGTTCCATAGGCTGCGGTCAGGCTGGTGAGTACGCGGCCGTCGCCCACCACCTCGACGGTCATCGCGGGCGAATCAGGGTCCTGGGAGTCCGGGATGCCGACAACAGCGGTGAGCCGACTCCCCGCGCGCCGGATCAACCACGTCTGTTCGGCGACGTCGCGGTCGGTCTCACAGACCAGGAGATCGGCGAAGGTCGTGCCGTTGAGCGAGTCGTCGTCGGTGAAGCAGGAGCTCTCGACCGCGGAGACCTCTGTCATCGGCAACTCGTCGGGCTCGGCGGAGATGGTCACCGACACGGTCTCGGGGAGCGGGTTCCCCGGCGCCGGCTCGATGGCGGCGATCTGCCCCACCGGTACGTCGGGAAGGTAGACCGTCGTGGTCTCGACTCGGGCACCGAGCTCGTCGAGCTCGTCGAGCACCTCCTCAGCCGCTCGGCCCGCGAACTTCGGGACCTCGGCCGGGCTCGACACCGCGATCGTGATCGGTCCGTCGATCGGGTAGCCGTACACCGGCGTCTGGGCAATCACGAGTCCGGACTCTCCAGCCGCAGCGGCGTTCGTCACTGTCACGTCCGCGGCGTCCACGCCCACGTCGGCGATGACCTGCCGAGCATCGTCGGTGGCGAGCCCGCGCACGTCGGGCATCACCGGTCCCGTTGGTGCAGCCGAGGTGGTGGAGCTGACCTTCGGGGGTGCCGGCTCGGCCTCGACCAGGTCCTCGTCGGAGCCGAGCGCCCAGCCGACCAGGATCCCAGCGCCCACGAGCGCCAGGATCAGCAGCGCTCGGGAGGCGACCAGCAGCCGGTTGCGGGCCAGCCACCCCGGCCGGGTCGACGGCCCCACCTCCCGCGCCATCCCCGCTCCTGCTTCTGGTCCTGCGCCCGTCGGGATGAGTGGCTGTTCGGCAGGCTCGAGGGGTGGCTGCTCGGGCGACAGTGCTGCGGTCGACGCTGGGACCGGCTCGGCGGTCGGCGCCCCGCAGTCGCGGCAGAACGCCGCGGTCACCGGCGCTCCGCAGTCTCGGCAGTATCGCAACGGCTCCCCCTGTCGTCGCCCGAGTCGCAAGCAGGGTAAGGCGCGTCGCCTTGGACCGCGCTGTCGCGGGGTGCGCCCAGCCGAATTTCACCGATTCTGACGACCCTGGGCGCGGATCGAAGCACCTCCCGGTGCCTGGCCCGAGAATGGGTAGGTCGGGCTGTCGACGCCCGGAGACCAGACCTGGCGCGAGCGCGCTCGACACGGACCGTACGGAGAGGCGAAGTGGACACGGGGCCCCATGCTGCTGACGCGCCGATCGGCAGGGTGGCTCTCGGTGTGCTCTGGCTGTTGGTCTCGACGGCGTGGCTGGTCGCCTGGTTCGTGCCCTGGACAAGCCGCGGACTGCTCTCCACCTCTTCCCTCGCCGACGGTGCTCGCTTGATCCGTGACGGCTCGGTCTCGGCGCTGATCCCGAGCTGGGTCGGGTGGTTGCTGCTGATCGGTCCGGCCTGCGGACTCCTGGTCCTTGCCACGTTCCCGCGCGTCGGCCCCGTTGCCGTGAGCGCCCGCACCCTGTCCGTGGCGTCCATGGTCGCCGTGTTCGTGGCGTGCTTCCACTCGGTGGCCCAGTTTGACCCCGCGCGGCTCGGACCGGGCGGCTGGCTGACCGTCGGCGGTGTCGTGCTCGGCCTCGCCGGGCTGGCGTTGCACCGGCGCCTTCCGCGCACCCACATCGAGGAGGACGATTGAGCAGGTTCTGCGGCAGCTGCGGCGCGCAGCGTCGGACGGAAGATCAGGCTTACTGCCAGGAGTGCGGTACGCCGCTCGCCGTGGCGCACGCACCGGCCGCTTCTGCGGGCCCAGTGGTCACAGGCCCGTCACCTGTGCCGCCCGCCGCCCCCGAGTACGCCGTACCGACCGGCCTGCCGCCCGCCGTGGGTGGCGGCGTTCCCGTGGGCCGCACGCTGGGCGTCGTCGCGGTCGTGCTCGCGCTGGTCGCGGCGGGCCTGGTCGGGTGGCAGTTCCTTCGCCCCCGAGGTGGCGCCGACTCTCCGGAGGAGGCGGTGCGCTCGTTCCTGGACGCGGCGGTCCATCAGGACGTCTTGGGAGCCCTGGATCTGGTCAACCCGGCCGAGGTCGAGGGCCTTGACGATCTCGTCGCAGCCACCCGGGAGCGGCTTTCCGACGAGGGCCTCACCGCGCGGGATGGTGACCTGACGGACGCGCTGAGCGTCTCTGTCGAAGATCTGGAGTTCGAGACCGATGAGTTGGGCGACGCGGCCGCCCGGGTCGTCCTGAGCGGCGGCTCGTACACCGTCACCTACGACCCCGGCGAGCTGCCCGACCGGTTGGGCTTCGTGGCCGAGAAGTACCCCGACGCCGAGACGTGGACCGGCGACCTGCTCGAGGACATCGGCTGGGAGTTGCCCGACGTCGACTATCGCAACGACCGGCCAGAGCCCTTCGTGAGTGCTGTCGAGATCGACGGTCGCTGGTACGTCTCCGCGGTCGGCACGTTCGTCGACGCGTACCTAGGAGTACCCAACAGCGACGAGCTGCGCGATGAAGGCATCCGCCCGCCGGACTATGACGCGATCGTCGCCGACGGCGAGCCGATCGTGGCCGAGGAGCCAGAGGACGTCCTCGACAACCTTGCCGATGCCGCGAGCCACGAAGACGTCGCCGAGTTGCTCGCCCAATTCCCGGCGGACCAGGTCGCGATGCTACGACCCTGGGCCATCACCATCGAGGACGCATTGGCCGACGACGGCGTCACCTTCGACGTCTCGCTGGACGGTGTCGACACATCTGTCGAGGAACTGGGCGGAGACATGGTCCGGCTGAGGATCCGCGAGGGGAGCGTGTACGGCAGCTACGAGGAGTCCGACGGTGGCTACGGCAGCGGTAGTGCGAACGTCGACGGACGGTGCGTGTCGGCGACCGACGACGACGGCGACGAGGAGGGCTATTGCCTCGAGGGAGGGGACGCCGAGGATCTCGGCATCGATTCGGTGTACCTCGTGCTGCGGATCGTGGACGGTGGATATCAGATCGACCCGATTGCCACCGCGGTCGATTACGCCAGTTCTGTGATCGAGTCGGTCCCGTCGAGGCTGATCGGTGACGCCCTGAAGGAGATCGAGGAGAACACGTGAGCGCGCGCTTCTGCGGTGCGTGCGGTGCTGAGCTGTCGGTGCCGCCTCCGGCGTTCTGCATTCACTGCGGCACCCGGGTGGTCACCGCATCGACCACCGCGGGATCGGCGCCACCACCTTCACCGCCACACCCGCCACCTTCGTACCAACCGTCGACTCAGAACTATCCGCAGCAGACCTACGTCTCCGCGCCCGAGACCCTGGGGCAGCTGGGACCACGGCGCTCCCGCCGCTGGCCCGTCGTGGCCGCGGTCGTGCTGGTGCTGGTGCTCGTTGCGGGTGGGGTCGCTGTGCTGACGTTGCTGCGCGGTAGCGGCTCGGGTCACACCGCCGACGGCAGCATGCTGCCCGAGGCGGTCACCTCGGAGCCGAAGGCGGCGTGGACCTTCGACTATTCAGGTAGTTACGCCCAGGTGACCGGTGCGGGTGACCTGGTCGTGCTCGCAGACGAGGACGGCGACGTGGCGGCGCTCGACTCCGACGGCGAGCGCGTGTGGTCCAACGACGACGAGTACGTCGGCTACGTCGTCGCCGTTCCCGACCACGACGACGTTGTCGTCGTCGCCGGTGGGGAGGGGGGTGGCGTCGGCGCTCTCTCGACTGATGACGGGGAGCAGTTGTGGTGGCAGGACTCGGGCTACCCGCTGGCGATCGACGACGAAGGGCTGCTGCTCGGAGACGGCGCGGAGGACTCTGACACGTCGGACGTGGCCTGGGTGGATTCGAAGTCCGGGGAGGAGAAGTGGTCGATCGACGACGTCGGAAGCACCGACGTCGCCGAAGACGCGGTCTACCTGGTCGTCGCGGACGAGCTTCGCCGAGTCGACGCGAGCTCGGGCAGGGTCAGCTGGTCTCTGGACCTCTCGGTGGACGATGACGAGTACGTCGGCCTCGCGAGTACGAGTGAGTTCGTGGCCGTCAGTGTGGGCAACGAGGTCACGGCGTACGACGCGGGCGACGGAGAGCGGCTGTGGAGCGCGTCGGCCGAGGACCCATCTGTCGACGGGTTCGACGACGACCGGGTCTACATCTCGGAGACGACCTACGACGAGGACACCGACGATTCGGACACCAGCGTGACCGTCTACGGACGGGCCGGCGACGGCGAGGACCTGTCTATCGGCAGCGACGACTACTTCTACGGCATCGGCGTGGAGGCGGGCGGTTCCTCGTGGTTCGTCGCGTACAGCTCGGGCGAGGTGTTCGACGACGACCTCCAGCGAGTCGGTCGATATGGCAGCGACGAGGCGAACCTCACGGTCGCCGACCGGGGTCTCTACGTGCACGACCCCGGGCAGGTCGCCTTCTACGAGTACGGCCAGGGCAAGCCCGAGTGGACCATCGACATCCCCGACAGTGAGGACGGGGTCAGCGTCTCTGCGGTGGACCAGGGCGTCGTCGTCGAGGCCGACGGGGAGCTCACGATGTATCGCTGAACCACGCTGACCCAGCGTCGAGGTCGTGGCGAGGGCGACCGATACAACGCGGTGGTAACTTGCCGCCGCACCAGGCGAGAGGACCGGGGGACCAGGATGGCCAACTTCTGCGGGCAGTGTGGGGCGGCGAGCGAGGGCGGCGCGTTCTGCACCCACTGCGGCAACCGGCTCGCGGACGTCGCCGCCCCGGCGGCGCCTGCTCCCCAGCCGCCTGCTCCCCAGCCGCCTGCTCCCCAGCCGCCTGCTCCCCAGCCGCCTGCTCC
>ERZ761607.1825-NODE-1825-length-24821-cov-6.889041_pt1 | contig 24821 bp, 18 predicted proteins | sample MGYA00511164_ERZ761607 | MGnify/ENA primary metagenome ERZ761607 (study PRJEB28899, sample SAMN02445080) | bioreactor sludge metagenome | biome: EBPR sludge | place: Australia: Brisbane, Thorneside Wastewater Treatment Plant | collected 2011-06-22 ... | reverse complement strand
GCCGCCCAGCCGGTCCCAGGCTTCGGCCTGCACGCAATAGACCAGAGCGCGGCTGTCGGCCTGCAGGGCGGCAGTCATGTTCTGATGCTGGAGCGCGTCGTACACCGCTTCCAGCCGCTCGGCGTAGGCGAGCCGGATGGCGTTCTCCGTCCACTCGCCCCGATCCCGATGCTGCTGCTCTATCCAGGCACGAATGCGCTCCCGCACCAGCTCATGGCAGGTCGGGTCGGGATTGGCGTCGTCCGGCTCCTGGCGTTCCTCCGTGACCAACCCCACGCCGACCAGATGGCGCAGCAGCGGCTGGAGTTCGGGGTGGGGCGGGGACGCATCGCTCCACACCCCTTCCAGCAGTCCCAGCGTTACCGGCTCGTTGGCCACCGCGATCATCCACAACAGGCGGCGGGTCGCGGAGCCGGTATTGCGGATCAATTGATCGAGCGAGGCAATGAGCGCATCGTTCAGGTAAGCAAGTTCGGTAGCGTCGCCGGGTGTGGTGGCGAACAACGCTGGGAGTTGCGCGAAATCCCCGGTCTTTTCCAGCGTGTCGAGGGTTTGCAAGAGTTGGAGCCGCAGTTTGGCGTCCGCCGCCAATCGGGCGAGCCGGTCCATGAGCAGCGGGTGAAAGCGGCTGGCTTTTAACAACCGTTGCGCGAGGAGCTTTTCCTGGGCATCAGCACCGAACACCATTCGACTCAGGGCGGGATGGGTTTTGAGATAAAGCGCCGCTTCCGCCGGCGGCAGCGGGCCGAGTAGCAGCGGATAGCTTCCGCCGCCCACCAGCGCCGCCAGCGGCCTCCGGCTGGTGATCAGCACCCGCGAGCGCGTGCCGACGAGTTCGCTCGCCAGCGCCTTCAGGTAGTCGTCCCAGGCCGGGTCCTGGCAGGCCCAAACCGGTTGCCCGCTGGCAGACGATGGCTCCGCCTGCGGCTTCAAGTTGGTCTCGAAGTTGTCCAGCACCAGCAGGATGGCTTCGTCTTGCAGGGCGCGGATGAGGTTTCGTGTCAGCCGCTCCAGGCGCGCGGGGCCGGTGAACTCGGCGCTGGCGTCGCGGTAGATCGCATCGGCGGGCCGGGCCTTGACGTGGTCGTGGTAGCGGCCCAGTTCGCCCCGGAGTTTGAGGTCGATGTCGCGCAGCGTGGCGTCGAAGCCGAGCGGATTGGGCTTGGCCTGATAGAGCAATACCCAGTCGAAGCGCGTCTCCCACAGCGCCAGCGTCTCGGCCACCAGCGCGGTCTTGCCCATGCCGCCCAGGCCGGTGATGACCGCGACTGGTTTCACTTCCGCGCCACCGCTGGAGCCGATGAAATCCGCACCCAGGTCGGCCAGTTGCCAAGTGCGCCCGACGAAGTGTTCGTGGCTGGCGGTGGTCAGCTCGGCGATGGAGTGCAGGCGGGGATTGCGCGGATTCAACTCCGGGCTGCGGCCCTGCAACAACGTGAGGCCAGGCTGTTCCGCGCCGTAGAGCACCGGCGTGGCGTGATCGCAGGCGGCGAAGCGGGCGAGATCGTGCTTGTTCCGGTCCAGCAGGGCTTTCCGGGCCAGGGTGAGGGCGGCGGCGGCGTTCTTCGGAGCGGCGTCGGCGAGCAGGGCGCGGTAAAACTCCACCGCCAGCTTGCGGGCGTAATCGTCGCCCACGACGTAGCGTATCGCCACCACCGACGATACGCCGCCTTGTAGCAGGGCGTGAGCGGTGCCGGTGAAGCCCGGTTGCACCTGGAGATCGAGGTCCTTGGTTTCCGTTTCCTTCGCGCCTGGTTCCTTGCTTTGCGCGACGGCGAGGAAATCCTTCCAGTCCTTCACCCGCAGGATGTCGCCGGAATGACAGGCGCTGAGAAACACCAGCCGGGGCGAGAAACCGCCCGCCTCGGTGAACAGGCTAAGCAGATCACCGCCGGAAAGCAGATCTTTGGCGCCGCCGGGTTTGGCGAGTTCGAGCAGGTTCAGATGTCCGTGCCCGCTCCAGTGGACGATGTGGTAGCCGTTGTGCTGCTGAATCTGGTCGATCAGCCGTTCGCGGGTGACGCCGTGGGTGAGGAAATGGGCGACGACGCGGCGCTGCGGGTAGATATTCCTCTCGAAAAGCCGCAATAGCTCCCGCCGTTCCTGCCGCGCGCCCAGCGGGCGCGAGCCGCGCGCCTCGGCGAAGACGAACAGCACACGCAACGGCTCGTCCGGCCCCAACGCGACCGGCGTCGAGGTTGAGGCTTGCATATCATGCACCACACGCACCAGCAGATTGCGCTCGCCCAGGGTCCGCTGCCCAGCGCTGGGACGGGCGATTTCCCACGGCACGCGGGCCAGCGCGGCGACCAAGTGGTTTTTCTCTTCGCTGGCGCCCGGCAACTGGATGCGCAGCGTGCGCTGGGACCCCGACAACCAGAGTTTCTCGAAGATTTCCCGCCCCAGCACTTCCTCGGCGATGCACACGCCGATCTCGGCGACCGCCGCCGTTTCCTGGCCTTCCTTGACGTAGAGACGAAGGTAATTCCGCAGATCGAAGAGACCGTGCTGACGGCTGAGGGTGATGGTCTTGAAATCCATGGGGCGGTAGGCGAGTTGCGTACCGTGGGCGTCAAGCAGACGAAACTCGGCGGTATGGTTCGGCGTGTCGGCGGTGATGATGAGGTCGAAATGAGTCGGCATGGCGATTGGGCTTCCCTTTATATCGCGCCGCGATGGAGTGCGGTGGGCTGTCTCAAATGATAACAGTATGGATGAAGAGAGAAATAGGGTAAGGAACGGAATCAAGACGCCTTGGGAAGTAGCCAACCCCAAGGCAAGGCATACAGATTTTCACCCAGCGGACGGGCCGACCCGCCGTGCAGAACCACGCCACGCCGGAAGGACTGACCGGCTCTCAAACTTTGCTGGAACGCCTTGATGCCGGCGCCATCCGCCAGGGTGACTTGGGATGCGGCCTTGATTTCCAGGGCGACCAGAACGCCGTTCTTCTCCAGGACAAAATCGACCTCCCGTCCGGAGCGGTCCCGCCAGAAATAGAACCGGCGGCTGGTCAGATCCAGCGCGCGCCAGGCTTGCAGCGACTGGAAAATCGCCTGTTCCAGCCAGAATCCTTGATCCATGCGGCCGGCCAAATCCTGTCGGCTACGAATTCCTGCCAGCCAGGCGGCCAGCCCGCAATCGCTCCAGTACAGCTTACGGCTTTTCACCAGGCCGGTGGTCGGATTGGTGGAGTAGGGCGCGAGTCGAGTGATCAGGCAGCTGGTTTCCAGCAGATTCAGATGGCGATGCACCGTCGTTTGCGGCAACGCGGCGTCGCGCGCCAGTTCGGACTGGTTGAGCAAGCGCCCGACCCGGTTGGCGGCCAGCGCCATGAGCCGCTGGAAATCCGGCAGGCTGGAGACGGCGCTCAGTTGTCTCAGGTCGCGTTCCAGATAGGTTTGTACGTAGCCGGCGAACCAGAAGTTGCGGCTTTCTTCCGAGGCGGCGGTCACTGCCGGCGCAAAGCCGCCACGCAGCAGCCAGTCCGGCCAGTCGCCGGGTTCGTCGGGCCAGTCCGCCAGCTTGAAATCCGGCTCGAACAGGCGATCCAGCGGCGCCAGTCCCTCGGGATGCTCCAGCCATTCCGCCGGACAGAACGGCGGCAATTCCAGATAGACGGCGCGGCCCGCCAGCGATTCCGCCACCTGGCTCATCAGGAGCAGATTGGCCGAGCCGGTGAGCAAGAAATCGCCGGGCTGGCGCTGGCGGTCCACCTGACCCTTGAGAGACAACAGCAATTCTGGCGCCCGTTGCACCTCGTCCAGGGTGAGCGGACGCTCCAGCAGCAGGGAATCGGGATCGGCCCGAGCCTGACCCAGAACGCCAAAATCGTCCAGGCTCAGGTAGCTACGTGGTTCCGGCAGGGAACGGGCCAGGGTGGTTTTGCCGGTTTGCCGCGCGCCGGTCAGAACGACGACCGGCAGCGCCCGTAAAGCGGCTTGCAGGGGACCGATCAGCCAACGTCTTTTAAAATTATTCATGCCGTGATTAAAATTGATTCACGACATGAAATCAACGCCCGTGTGGCACGGCGCTGGCCTTGTGGCGGATCGGAAGTCTACGGGGACGGTGACCGTCCATCGTATGGGTTATCATTGCGCCAGCGTGGGAACAGCCCACAACAGCTTTAAACAGCATAGAGAACTCAGGACAGCGAACGGCGGTTGCCGATTGCTGACCCCTGAACCACTGACGTGAATGGGAGAATGTAATGGCGGCGATTGACGCACAGGTGAGCACAGGGCTAGCGGGCCTGGACCGGGTCTTTCGAGGGGTGATGGCGGGTGACAACATCGTTTGGCAGGTGGACGGCATCGACGATTACATGCCGCTGGTCGAACCGTTTTGCCAGTACGCCCGCTCCAGGGGCCGCAAGCTGGTGTACTTCCATTTCGCCCGGCACCCGGCGCTGGTGGATGAAGGACCAGGGGTGGAGGTGCAGGTACTCGATCCCGGTGAGGGCTTCGAGCCGTTCCTGACCGCCATTCACAAGACCATTGAACAGGCGGGGCGGGGGGCCTATTACGTGTTCGACTGCCTGTCGGATCTGGTCGCCGATTGGTACAGCGATCAGATGTTGGGCAATTTCTTCATGCTGACCTGCCCGTATTTGTACGACCTGGAAACCGTGGCCTATTTCGCTCTGCTGCGCGGCCATCATTCCTTCCACGCCACGGCGCCGATCATCGACACCACCCAATTGTTCAACGACGTCTATCGTCATCAGGGTGAGTTGTATGTCCGGCCGCTGAAGGTCCAGCAGCGTTATTCGCCGACCATGTACACGTTGCATGTCTGGCGTGGCGAGGATTTCACGCCGGTGGCCGACAGCATCACTATTTCCGAGATTCTGACGCGGTTTCCGTGGTCGGGGTTGAAGGCCAACGACCCCCGGCTGGACATCTGGAACCGGACGTTCCTGGAAGCGGAGCAGGTGGTCGAGGCGGAGCGCGACAACGTGCATGTCGCCGAGTTGGTGCGCGATCTGTTGCAGCATACCCTGCGGATGACGGTGTCGCGCGACGAGCGAGTGATCCGGCTGGCGGAAAAGGTGCTGACCCTGAGCGATATTCTGGCCATCAAGCAACGCATGATCGGCACCGGTCTGATTGGCGGCAAGACGGTGGGCGTGCTGCTGGCGCGGGCTATCCTCAAGCGCAGCGATCCGCGCTGGAAGAGTTTGCTGGAAATCCACGACTCATTCTTCGTCGGGTCGGACGTGTTTTACACCTTCCTGGTGCGCAACGGTTGCTGGTGGGTGCGGGAGAAGCAGAAGGATCCCGCGACCTTCCTGGACGGGGCCGAGACGGCGCGGCGGCGTATTCTGCGCGGCGATTTCTCGAATTACATCCTGCAACAGTTCTCCGACATGCTGGACTATTTCGGCCAGTCGCCGATCATCGTGCGTTCCAGCAGCCTGCTGGAGGACAATTTCGGCAACGCCTTCGCCGGCAAGTACGACAGCGTGTTCTGCGTCAATCAAGGTCCGCGCGAGAAGCGGCTGGAGGATTTGCTGGCGGCGGTGCGAACCATTTACGCCAGCACCATGAGCGAGCGGGCGCTGCAATACCGGGCGCGGCGCGGGATTCTGGATCGCGACGAGCAAATGGGCCTGCTGGTGCAGCGGGTGTCCGGCTCCCAGCAGGGCCGGTTGTTCTATCCGCACATCGCCGGGGTGGGGCTGTCGTTCAACCCCTACGTCTGGAGCGAGCAGATCGATCCCGGCATGGGCATGGTGCGACTGGTGCTGGGACTCGGCACCCGGGCGGTGGATCGGTCCGACGACGATTACACCCGGGTGGTGTCGCTGAGCGACCCGGAGCGGCGGCCGGAGAGCAATTTCGACAGCATGCGTCAGTACGCCCAGCGACGCATCGATCTGCTCGATCTGGAGGATGGCCAGCTCACGACCCGGCAGTTCAGCGACGTGGCCCAGCAAAGTCCGGACCTGCCGTTACAGATGGTGGCCTCGGTGGACGACGAGCTGGAACAGCGGGCGAGGGAACGCGGGATGCGCGACGTGTTTCCGTGGGTGCTGACCTTCGAGCAACTGCTGCGCGACACGCCGTTCGTGGCGGACATGCGCGACATGCTCAAGACCTTGCAGGAGGCCTACGACTATCCGGTGGACGTCGAGTTCACGGCGAATTTCGTCGATAAAAAGCACTACAAGATCAATTTGCTGCAATGCCGGCCGTTCCAGGTGCGGGAAGCCGGGACCATTCCGAATCCGCCGGCGCGCATCGAACCCGAACGGTTGGTGCTGGAGGCCCATGGCGCGGTGATCGGCCACAGCCGGATCGGGACCATCGAGCGGCTGGTCTATGTCGTTCCCAGCGTTTACGGACAGTTGCCGTTGAACGACCGGCACAAGATCGCTCGGCTGATCGGTCAGATCACGCGGTTGCGGGGGCCGGACACCGCCAAGACCAGTTTGCTGATGGGGCCGGGGCGCTGGGGCACGACCTCGCCGGAACTGGGGGTGCCGGTGCGGTTCGCGGAAATCAACAACGCCACGGTGCTGTGCGAGATGGTGACCATGCACGGCGGACTGGTGCCGGACGTGTCGCTGGGCACGCATTTCTTCAGCGATCTGGTCGAGACCGACATTCTGTATCTGGCACTGTTCCCGCAACGGGAGGACAACCGGCTCAACGAAGCCTTTTTCGACCAGCAGCCCAACCGGCTGGCGGAGTTGCTGCCGAACGCGGCGGAATGGGCGCACTGCGTGAAAGTCATCGACCTGCCGAACGATCGGTGCCGGGCGGTGTTGCGCTTGAACGCCAATACGCTCAAACAGAACGTGTTCTGCTATCTGGAAGCGCCGGAGGCGGCGGAGACGTTGTAGGCGCTTCTGGAAAGTTTGGAGACCGCGTTTGGGTTCGTTCCAAACGCGGTTTAGCGCTGGTTAACGCTGGAAGCGGGAAAGCCCGGCTATTGGTTCTTGGCAACCGTCAGTCCGGGTGGCGTTTTTTGCCACGGGTAGCCCTTGGCCGCCAGGTCGTAGCCCAAGGCGTACAACTGGCGCATGTATTCGGTATCGAACTCTTCCCGATGCGGCGCGTTGAAACTCGCCGGAATATAAGCCAGGTTGAAATCGACCCCATCGCGCTGGGTGGTCAGATAAATCTTGTAGAGATCGCCGATTCCTTGCGTGTGGATCAGCGAGGAGACTGCTCGTCCGGCGATGGACATGGCCCGACGCTCCACCTGCGCCCAGTCGGGGTCGAGCCGACTGTTGCGGATCACGTACACCCGTCGCTCGCGCTGGTTGCCGCTCTTGCGTCCCATTGCCTTGAGATCGAGCGAGGGCGGGTAAACGAACACTTGCGCCATGGCGCCGCCGTCCACGTGCATCTCCTGATACGGCTGACCGTCGACCTCGACGTCGATCAGCACCGGCGGAAAGGCGCCGGGAATGGCGGCGGAAGCCACCAGCAGAGTCTGGAACAGATCCAGCGCCTTGGGGTCCTGGTAGGTGGCCAGCTTGGTCAGGTTCCAGATGATGCCCCGGCGGGCGTCGAGATCGGCGGTTCCCACCAGCAGCAGGCGGCCCTTGGCGTACTCGGCGGCGATGGCGTCCAACAATTCCCGATTGACGTATTTCTTGATCAGGTTCCGCAAGGGCCGGTTGTCGGCCATGGCGTCGTCGGTCAGCGCCGCCAAGATGCCGCGCGGCTCCACGATGTCCTTGGCGGAAATCGTGGTGTACACCTCCTTCAACGTGGCGTCGTACTTCGGCCCCAGGAAGGCGAACGGCGCGCTCAGGGCGCCGGTGCTGACGCCGGTGACCAGTTTGAAGGTCGGCCGGTCGCCGGCGGTGGTCCAGCCGTTCAGCAGGCCGGCGCCATACGCGCCGTTGTCGCCGCCGCCGGAGATGGCCAGAAAGGCCGCCGGTGGCAACGGACCCCGATGGCCGCTGGATGCCAGGAACGCCTGTTCGCGCTGGACCGATTCCAGGCCCTCGCGGGCCATCGCGGCCAGATCGTCGGGACTACCGACGCGATAGCGGATACCTTCCAGGCCCGGAATCCGCGCCTGGTTTTGGAGATTTTCTGGCACTGCCGGTTGGCGGGTCGGCGTGGCGCAGCCCTGGAACAGCAGCAGGGCGGCCAGTGATACAAGGGTCATCCAGATTGATGAGGTGTGGCGCATCGAGAATCACTCCTGGAAAGTGGCATCAAAGTCTATTATGGACACGCTGGAAATAATCTTCTGAATTCAGGCAACCACGGTGGTTGCCTGAATTCAAATGAATCCCAACTAAAATTTGCATGGTTCGATCCCCATCAGCGAAGGTGAGCTTTTGACGACCAGCATTTCCTCGCCACCCGTGATTCGCAGCCTGGCGCTCGATTCGTTCCACCCGAAACTGCTGGACGAGGCCGTGAGCGGCGGCTCGTTCGATCATATCCAGACCCAGGCCGGACGCTTCGCCGGTCAGATCCTGCACGCCCAGATCGGCGGCTGCCGACTCGACCATGGCGCCTATAACCTTCCAATCTTTGTCGTCGGCGCGATGCCGGCGGATCGTATCGTGCTCGGTTTCGTCGAATCGGAAACCGGTACCGGGAATGTGGTCGGGGTATCGTTTCGCGATTCGGTGGCGCTCGCCTTGATGGAGCGCTCCGAGTTTCACTGCCGCTTCGCGCCGTGGACCCGCTGGATGGGTTTTCAGATCGAGCGCGCCGCGCTCGAAGCGGTGGGCGTGGAACTGGGGTCGAGGGGAGCCGTGTTCCCACCCCTGGATGCGGCAAGACGGCGACAGGTCTCGGCGGTCATAACCGACGCGGTCGAAATACTCCGCGCCATCGAACGGCGGGACCGCAACATCCTCGATCCGGTCGCGGCCGGCCTCGTCGTCAAGGAGAGCCTGACCGCCACCTTCGCCGCCATCCTGCCCGCCGCCGACGGGGACATCACCCGGGAACGCGCTTCCTGGCGCAAGAAGTTGCTGCTGGTGATGCGAACCCACGAGTTCTTCAAGGCGCACCTTGCGCGACCCATCCAGGTCACGCAGTTGTGCCGCCACGTCGGGGCAAGCGCCAGCACTCTCGAACGCGGTTTTATTGAGGTGTCCGGCGTCAATCCCAAGCAATTCCTGACGATACTGCGCATGGCGCGGGCCCGTCGGGCGCTGCTCGAAGCCGGACCCACGGAAATCACGGTCGCCAAGGTCGCGAGCGAATGTGGTTTCTTTCATTTTGGCCGATTTGCCGCCCACTATGCGGCGCTCTACGGCGAGTCACCCTTGTCCACCTTGTGTTCCCGAACCGGCGGTTCGGTGGGGTCGAGTCAGCGTTTGACGACCGGGTAAACCGCGCGCCAATCGTTCTTCATGCTGACGATCGTCCAGCCGCGTTTTGGTCCTTCGTCCAGGCCCCGACCAAGCTTGCCAAACGCCGATTTGCGGTCGTAGGCGAATTCGCGCTCGGCATCGTCGTGGTGGACGATCAGACCGAGCCGCACGCCCGGCGCCGAAGTGGTCCACTCCAGCATCTGAAAGTCGCCGTCGGAATTGCCGGCGGCCATGATTGGCCGCTTGCCGATGAATTTGTGGATGCCGACCGGCTTGCCGGCCTTGTCGTCGATGAAGTCGATTTCGGGCAGTCGCACGATCGCGGGCTCACCGTCGCGGACTTCGTACTTGGTCTTGACGCTCGACCCGATCACCTGCTCGGGCGGAACGCCGTACAGTTCCTCGGCCACCACGCGCAGGAATTCGATGCCGCCGCCGGAGACGATATACGTCTTGAAGCCGTTGGCGCGCAGGTAGGCGAGCAGATCCAGCATCGGTTGAAACACCAGTTCGGTGTACGGGCGTCCGAGTTTGGGATGCCGAGCGGTGCTGACCCAGTCGCGCACGCTTTGCGCGAATTCCTCGCTGGTGTTGCCCGCATGGGTGGCGATCACCAGTTCGAGCAGGCCGTGCTCGCCGGTTTCCGCCAGGGCTTTCATGTCGCCCTCGATCGCCGCTTTGAACGGCTGCTGGTTCTTCCATTCGGGATGACGCGGCGCGAGCGCCTTCACGCGGTCCAGCGCGAACACGAGCTGAAAGTACATCGGCTGTTCCGACCACAAGGTACCGTCATTATCGAACACCGCAATGCGGTCGGCGGGCGCGACAAAGTCAGCCGAGCCTTCGGTCGTCACGCGGTTGACGAACTTGACGATGACCGTCTTTGTCGCCGTGTCATTCCAGGAGGGCAGCAGGTCGTCGGCAACCCCGATTCGCGACAGGGCGAGCGCGAATAGCAACACGGTGAAACGGAGCGGTCTCATGGGGTCTTCCCGTGGGTTGCTTGGATTGAACAAGCGGGATGTCCCAAGCCCGACATCCCGCTTCCGGTTCCAAACGCGAATGGCCTGAATTGTGCCGCGTCGCCTCAACGCTCGCCCGGCGCGCTCAGCTTCTCCATGACCTTGTCGAGCGAGAAACTGGCGGCTTTCTGGCGCGGAGGATAATCCTTGAATGTCTGGAGAAACTTACCCACGTAGGCCTGGGCCGGCACCAACAGGTAGACACGGTCGATCATCCAGTCGTAATAGGTGTTCGAGGTCTTTTGCGAACGCTCGTAGGGGTCGCGCCGCAGATTGAAGATCAGCGGAACCCGGAGTGGGACGAAAGGCTCCGCCCACGCCTGCAAGGTTCCCTCGACGCGCTGCTCCATGAAGATGATCTTCCAGTCTTGATAGCGCAGAGCCGTGAGGTCGCCGTCATCGGAGAAGTAGAAAATCTCCTTGCGGGGGCTGGGGGCGCCCTGCGGGTTCTTGAGGTGGTCGATCAGGTTGTAGCCATCGAGATGGATTTTGTAGTTGCGACCGAGCGCCTTGGAGGTGTAGCCGTCAAGCAGGTCTTCCTTGATGTCCGTCTTGCCGGCGGCGGCGACGAAGGTCGGCAGCCAGTCCATGTGGTGGACGATGCCGTTGCTGACGCTGCCCGGCTTGACCACGCCCGGCCAGCGCACGGCGGCGGGAACGCGCCATCCGCCTTCCCAGTTGGTGTTCTTTTCACCGCGGAACGGAGTCATGCCCGCGTCCGGCCAGGTGTTCATGTGCGGGCCGTTGTCGGTGGAGTAGTGGACGATGGTGTTGTTGGCGATGCCCAGTTCGTCGAGCGCGGCGAGGAACTGGCCGATGTGCATGTCGTGCTCGATCATCCCGGCGGTGTATTCATCCGCGTTGGGATGGGTCTTCTTGATCTCGGCCATTTTCTCGGGGCTGACGTGGGTGCGGAAGTGCATCCGGGTGCCGCTCCACCAGACAAACCAGGGTTTGCCGGCCTTGGTCTGACGGCGAATGAAATCAATCGCGGCGGCGGTGGTCTCGTCGTCCGCCGTCTCCATCCGCTTTTTGGTCAGCGGGCCGGTGTCCTCGATCTTGCCGCCGGCGGAGGATTTAATAACGCCGCGCGGCCCGAAGGCTTGTTTGAAGGTTCGGCCATCAGCCAGCTTGAGATCACCGGGATAGTCTTCGTTTTCCGGCTCTTCTTCTGCGTTGAGATGGTAGAGATTGCCGAAGAATTCGTCGAAGCCATGATGGGTGGGCAAATGCTCGTCCCGGTCGCCAAGGTGGTTTTTCCCGAACTGGCCGGTCGCGTAGCCCTGATCCTTGAGGAGGACGGCAATGGTCGGATCCTCGACCATCATCCCTTCCTTGGCGCCGGGGAGGCCGACCTTGGAGAGACCGGTGCGGAACACGCTCTGGCCCATGATGAACGAAGAACGCCCGGCGGTGCAGGATTGCTCGCCGTAGTAATCGGTGAAGAGCACGCCTTCCCGCGCGATGCGGTCGATGTTGGGCGTCTGGTAGCCCATCAGGCCCTTGCTGTAGGCGCTGATGTTGGACTGGCCGACGTCATCGCCCCAGATCACCAGAATGTTGGGCTTGTCGGCGGCCAGCACGGCGGCGGCGCCCAGCCACAGCAAGGCAGCCGCGGCCAGTCGGCAAAAATACGTTCGTTCCAGCATATTCGGTTAGCTCCTTTAGTCAGCTTTCGGAGTAGAAACGCAACCGGTTCGCCGGGCGTATATTTACAGAGTAGCCCGGTCAACATCTCTCGAATAGCCAAAAATCGTCAATTTTTTGAACCTTGGTCACAGGTCCGGCTAAATTTTAAGCGTTTGGAAAGGCGATTCCATAATTCATGATTATGAGAATAATCTTGAATTTTAGATCCGAAATCATCGTAAAATACGTATTATGTAATCGTTTTTGTGTTAGTATTTATTCCTTAACACGACAACCCACGGAGCTTCCAATTCCCATGGCCCGTTCTGGAATCCGCTACGAAGACGTTCAGGCCGCCGCCGAAACCCTGCTGGGACGGGGTCTCAATCCCACCATTCAGCGAATACGCGAATTACTCGGTACGGGTAGCAACACCACCATCAGCGAACATCTCAAGCACTGGCAACGGCAACTCGCCGAATCACCGAAGGTCATCCTACCGCCCGCCATTCCCGAAGCCGTGGCCACCGCGCTGGACGGTTTCTGGAAAATCGCCGTTGGACACGCCGAAGCAGCGTTCGAGGAACAACGCGCCGCCGCCGCGCAAGCGGTCCTGGAAGCCGAACAGTCCCGCGACATCGCCATCGCCGAACGGCGGCAGGCTCAATCCGCCGCGCAGGAGTGCCAGCGCGAATTGGAATCCACCCAAACCACCGTCCGCGAACTCACTGACCGTCTGCTGGTGGAACAAGAGCGCCGCGCCGCCGCCGAGACCGCCATCCAGGCGGCCGAACAGCGCGTTCGAGCCACCGCCGAGACCATGGTCCAAATCCGCGCTGAAACCGCCGCCCGGGTCACACAGCTTGAAACCAATTTGTATCAACTACGCTCCGATACCGACCGACAATTGGCGGAAGCCCAGCACCGGTTCGAGACCGAGCGCCAGCGGGGCGAAGCCAGCGAAACCCGACTGATGACCCTGCTCGACCAACTTCGCGCCGAACAGAAGGCGGAACGACAAGCCTTCGCCACCGAGCGCCAGGACTGGAAAAACCAGGAAATCCACTGGCGGGAACAGTGGGAAACCGCGCGGCGCGAGAAGACCGAGCTGCGGGCGAACCTGATCGCCGCTGGTGAGCGCCAGAATGTCTTGGCCGCCGAAGTGGAGCAAATCCGCCTGAAGCTCCAAAATATGGAAACCCGGCATTTGGAAACCGTGCGCGAAGCCGAGGGGTTGCGGGGTGAACTGAGGGCCGTCCAAGAGGATCGAAACCGACTGTGGCGCCAACTGGACGCTCTCCCTGCTCCGCCGCCCAATTCGATTCAAGCGTCGCCATCGGATTGACTAGCCTTATGGAAGCAACCATGAACGAACCATTCTCTCTCCCGCCTGGCGGGTTTGCCGTGGTCAGCCAGTTCACCGTGGCCAACGGTATGACCGAAGCCGTCAAGGCCGCATTCCGCCAGCGGCTGCGCCAAGTGGAGCACGCGCCCGGCTTCGTGCGGCTGGATGTGCTCAGCCCGCTGGATTGTCCCGATGAAATCTGGTTGCTGACCTTTTGGCGTGACGAGGCCAGCTTCCGATCCTGGTATCGCGGCCACGATTATCGCCGGGCCCACCAAGGAATTCCCAAGGGACTGAAACTGGTTCCCGGTCGCACCCTGATCCGCCATTTCGAACACGTTTGCTCCTGAACCGATGAACGCCCGAGAGATTAGTGCCGCCATCGAAGCCCGCCGTCCGGCCATTGCCGAGGCGGTCGCGACCCGCCAATACGTCGAACATCCGGAACTGCGCGAACGCCATGGCCCGGTCGGTCGGCAACGCACTTTGGAGGATGCCAATTACAATCTCGCCTTCCTCGCCCAGGCCATCGCCCTCGAAAATCCCACGCTGTTCATCGACTACCTGGGTTGGCTCAAGGTCGTCCTGTCGCGGCGGCGGGTCCGGTTGCGGGATTTGCTCGATCATCTCGCGTACTTACAGGACGACCTGCGCCAAACCTTGCCGACTGAAGCGGCGGGCATCGCATGTGCCTACATCGTGGAAGGCGCGCGCCAGTTGCCGGACCTGCCCGACGATCTGCCCGTGATCATCGAAGGCAACGCGCCCGTTTCCCTGCTCGCGCATCGATACCTCCAGGCCCTGATGCGCGGCGAGCGCCACGTCGCCAGCCGGCTCGTGCTCGACGCCGTGACCCAGGGCACGCCGGTCAAGGACATTTACCTGGGCGTGTTCCAGCCCTGCCAGCGCGAGATCGGCCGGCTTTGGCAGACGAATCAAATCAGCGTCGCTCAGGAGCACTATTGCACCGCCGCGACGCAGTGGGTCATGTCGCAGCTCTATCCGTATATATTTTCCGGCGAGAAGGGCGCTGGCCGGCTGGTGGCCACCTGCATCGCCGCCGAGTTGCACGAGATCGGCGTGCGCATGGTGGCCGACTTTTTCGAGATGGAGGGTTGGGACACGTTTTACCTGGGCGCGAACACGCCCACCAACAGCGTCCTCGAAACCCTGATCGAGCGCCGGGCGGACGTGCTGGGCATCTCCGCCACCATCACCTACCACGTCAGCGAGGTGGAACGGCTGATCCAGGCGGTGCGCGCGGATCCCGCCTGTCGCGACGTACTCGTCCTGGTGGGTGGATATCCCTTCAATCTCGCGCCCGATCTGTGGCGGCGCATCGGCGCGGACGGCTGGGCGCCCGACGCTCAGATGGCCGTGGAGCGCGCCCGCGAACTGCTGGCCGCGCGGAGACCGGCATGAGCGGACTTCACGACCAAGGCATCGCTCTGATCTGCGACCGCCAGGGGCGCGCATGCGAAATCATTCGTGACAACCTGGGCCTTGGCCCGCGCCTGCCCCCCGGCACGCCCATCGTCGAACTCGCGGACGCCGGCAACCAGGAAAAGGCCCGACACTTCCTGGAAGTCATTCATTCCACCGGCGCGGCGCTGGGATGGGAAATCAACGTGCTGCTGGAGGGCGGACTGGTCCCGCTGCACTGGGGCGGAGGGTTGCACGACGAGCGCTTGGTGGTGGTGATCGCCCGTACGCGCACCGCCCTGGCGGGGCTGACGGAAGAACTCATGCGGATCAACAACGAGCAGACCAACGCCTTCCGGTCGCTCGCCAAGGAAATCGCGCGGCTCGTCCATGCCCAAGGCGAACGGGACGCGCGGTTGCTGGAAGAATTGACTCAGTTGAACAACGAATTGGCCGCGTTGCAGCGCGAGATGGCCAAGAAGAACGTCGAACTGGAACGGCTCAACCAACTGAAGAATCAGTTCCTCGGCATCGCCGCGCACGACCTGCGCAGTCCGCTGGGGGTGATTCAAATCTACAGCCAGTTTCTCGAAACCGAGCTGGGTCCCGCCGTCTCGGAAGAGCATTCCCAGTTCATCGTCACCATCCGCCAGACCAGCGAGTCCCTGTTGCGCCTGGTGGATAATCTCCTCGACGTTTCGCAAATCGAAGCCGGCAAGCTGGAGCTGAACCGCCAACCGCTGGATTTGCGGGTTCTGGTCGAGCAAAACCTCGCGTTCAATCGGGTACTGGCCGCCAAGGCGCAAAGGCAACTCGCGCTCGTCGCCCCGGAATCCGTGCCCCTCCTGCTGGACGCCGACGGTCCGAAACTCGAACAGGTACTGAACAATCTGATCGGCAATGCCCTGAAATTCTCGCCGCCAGGCACGCGCGTGGAGATAAGCCTCGTTCGTGAGGGCGATCGCGCGATGGTATCGGTGCGCGATCAGGGACCGGGCATCCCGGCTCGGGAAGTGGGCAAGCTGTTTCGGTTTTTCCAGAAGACCAGCGTGCGCAGCGCCGGCGGCGAGCGCAGCAGCGGTCTGGGTTTGGCCATCGCCCGCAAGATCGTGGAGGGCCACGGAGGAACGATCTGGGTCGAGACCGAGCCCGGTCGCGGCTCCACCTTTTCGTTCGCGTTGCCCTTGACCGCTTCGTGAGATCGCAGCTCATGACGACCCCCATCCGTATCCTGGTGGCCGACGATGACGTCGCCAAGCGGCTGGCTATCACGCGCATCCTGCGCCAAGCTAATTATGAAGTGTTGCAAGCGGCTGGTGGCGTGGAGGCGCTCGATCTGGCCAAGACCACTGCTCTCGATCTGGTGTTGCTGGACGTGGAAATGCCCGATCTCGGCGGTACCGAAGTCTGTCTCCGACTCCGGGCGGATCCCGCCACGAGCGCCCTGCCGGTACTCTATCTTTCGGCGCATCGAACCAAAACGCGGCATCGGATCGAAGGACTGGATTCGGGTGCCGACGGCTATCTGGTCTGGCCGGTGGACCCCCAAGAGCTATTGGCCTGGGTGCGAACCCTGCTGCGCGTCCACCACACCGAGCGCGCCCTGCGCGCCGCCAATGCCGATTGGCATCACACCCTGGAGAGCATCAGCGATGCTTTTTTTGCCCTGGACGACGCCTGGCGGGTGGTCCACTTCAACGCCGCCGCGGAGCGAGCGTTGGGGCGCGGCCGGGAACAGGTCCTGGGCCGGCACCTGCTGGACAGTTTTCCCGAGGCACGCGGCAGTGTGTTCGAAGCGAAATACGCCGAAGCCTTGCGCGACCGGCAACCCCTGGTTTTCGAGACCTTCTTCGCTCGACCGCCCTACGCCAACTGGTATGAAGTGCGGATCTATCCCCGCGAGCCGGGCATTTCGGTCTATTTCCAGGTCATCACCGCCCGCAAGCAGGCCGAGGCCGAGCGCGAGAATCTGATTCGCGAGCTTCAATCCGCGCTCGCCAACGTCAAAACCCTCCACAAGCTGCTCCCCATCTGCGCCAGTTGCAAGAAAATCCGCGACGACGACGGTTATTGGCAAAGCGTCGAGGGCTACATGCTGCAACACGCCGATGTCCGCTTCAGCCACGGCCTCTGCCCGGACTGCCTGCGCGAATGTTACGCCGAACTGGATGGCGACCTGGCGCCCCCCGGCGGTTCCCAATGAAAATCGACTACTTGGTATTGGGTATAATTGCTAACATTCGCCAATCCCCGATCAGAACCAACGAGGTCCACACCCTTCATGAATGCCGTGGTTCAAGCCAAGGCCGAAAGCCGTCATCTCCTCTCCGGCAACGAAGCGGTCGCCCGCGCCGCCTGGGAAGCCGGCGTCCGGGTCGCCGCCGCCTACCCTGGCACCCCCGCGACGGAGATTCTGGAAAACATCGCTCTCTACCCCGACATCTACTCGGAATGGTCGGTCAACGAAAAAGTCGCGGTGGAAGTGGCCATCGGCGCCTCGCTGGCGGGTTCGCGTGCCCTGGCGGCCATGAAACACGTCGGCATGAACGTCGCTTCGGACGCCTTCATGACCCAGTCACTGGCCGGCGTGGTCGGCGGGCTGGTGATCGTGGTGGCCGACGACGTGGGCCTCTCCTCCTCGCAAAACGAGCAGGATTCCCGCTATTGGGGCCGTTTCGGCCACATGCCGATCCTGGAACCGGCCGATTCCCAGGAAGCCTACGAAATGGTCAAGCGGGCCTTCGACCTTTCCGAGGAATACGAAGTCCCGGTCATCGTCCGCATGACTACTCGCGTCTGCCACGTCAAGGCCATGGTGGAGTTCGACGGCGAACGGACCGAGCGCCGGGCCGCCGGCTTCCAGAAAAACCCCCAGCGTTGGGTAATGACCCCAGCCAACGCCAAGCCGCGCCTGCCGCTGATGCACGAGCGCGACCGAAAATTCCGCGAACTGAGCGAAACCATCGACCTCAACATCGCCTTCCCCGGCGGCGACCGCCGGATTGGCTTCGTCACCGCCGGACCGGCCTTCATGCACGTCCGCGAGACCTTCCCCAACGCTCCGGTGCTCAAGCTCGGCTTCAGTTGTCCGCCGCCGCTGGACAAGATTCGCGCCTTCGCCGGCCAGGTGGACACGCTGGTGGTGGTCGAGGAAACCGAGTTGTTGCTCGAAACCGAAATTCGCGCCGCCGGCATCGCCGTCCGGGGCAAGGATGTGCTGCCGCGCTTCGGCGAACTGGCTCCCAGCGTGCTGCGCCCGGCCATCAAGCCCCTGTTGGGCGAACCCTGGGAGGTTCCAAAACGCGCCCAGGCCAGCGTCTTCCCCCGCCCGCCGACCATGTGCGCCTCCTGCCCGCATCTCGGCCCCTACTTCGCCCTGTCCCACATCCGCAACCTCAACATCATCGGCGACATCGGCTGCTACACCCTGGGCGCCGGTCACCCCTGGAACGCGCTCGACACCTGTACCTGCATGGGGGCCTCGCTCAGCATGGCCCACGGCATGGACAAGGGCCGCGGCGAGTCGGACGAGAAGAAGCACATCGTCGCGGTGATCGGCGATTCCACCTTCCTGCACATGGGGATGCAGGGCCTGCTGAACATGATCTACAACCGGGGCAACGTCACCGTGTTGCTGCTGGACAACCGTTCAGTCGGCATGACCGGCGGCCAGGAAAATCCTGGCACAGGTGAAGACTTACACGGCTTGCCCGCCCCGCGCGTGGATTTCGCCAAGCTGGTCGAAGGTTTGGGCGTCCGTCCCGAACGCATCCGCATGGTCGATCCCTATGAGCTGCCCACCATCGTCAAGCTAGTGCGCGAAGAGACCAAGATGGAGGAACCGTCGGTCATCATCACCAACCGGCCCTGCTCTCTCACCGACCGTTTCGAGCGTCTCCAGCCCTACGCGGTCATCGACGACCAATGCACCGGTTGCGGCAACTGCATCGACCTCGGCTGCCCGGCCATCTTCGTCGCCCGCCGCGAGACCGTGACCGCCAAGAGCGGCAAGAGCAAGGAACTGGTGTTTGCCCGCATCGACGCCAATACCTGCACCGGTTGTCACATGTGCGTCGAGACCTGCGCCCCCGAGGCCATTGTCCAGCCACAGCCACAGAACCGCGTCATTCGGATTCAGCCCCATGCGTGACGGCATCACCAACATTCTCGTGGTCGGCATCGGCGGTCAGGGCGTGATGACCGCCGCCGAAATACTGGCCCGCACCGCCCTGTGTCAGGGCTACGATGTCAAGAAGACCGAGGTGGCCGGCATGGCCCAGCGCGGCGGCGTGGTCTCCTCGCATGTACGCTTTGGCTCCAAGGTCTACTCCCCGCAGATCGACGCCGGCGAAGCCGATCTGTTGATCGGCTTCGAAGCCGCCGAGGCCCTGCGCTGGCTGCCGCACTTACGGCCGACTGGCGTGGCCATGGTTAATACCCTGCGTCTTCCTCCCCCGGTCGTGTCCGCCGGCCTGTACGACTACCCCGCCGATCCCATTGGCGACTTGGCGGCGTCCGGCGTCGAAGTCCACGCCTTCGACGCGGGCGCCATCGCCGAGGAATTGGGTAACTCCAAGCTGGTGAACACCATCATGCTGGGAGCGATCAGCGACTATCTGCCCTTCTCCGCCGAGGTGCTCAAGGCATCCATCGTGGAGGGCTTCCGCGCCTACAAGCCCAAGCTGGCGGACATCAACGCCCAGGCTTTCGACGCGGGCAGGGAAGCGGGTCACGCCAAGACGACCACGCATCGTTCGGCGACCTGATCGTCCATAATCCATAATGAACCCGTGGGGACAAGCCTCGCGCTTGCCCCTGCTCAACATAAAACATCACCCTGAGGGAGAAGATCGACATGAAAAACCTGTGGCAAACCGCCCTGGCGGCACTGTTGCTATGCGCCGGCCTCAACCCCGCCAGCGGCGCCGAACCGATCAAGATCGGTTCCTTCCTAGCCGTGACCGGCCCAGCCTCGTTCCTGGGCGATCCCGAACTGAAAACGCTGCAAATGTACGTCGAGGACCTCAACGCCAAGGGCGGCGTGAAGGGCCGCAAGCTTGAACTGATCCACTACGACACCGGCGGCAACGCCAAGGACGCGGTCAGCTTTGTCAAGCGACTGATCAAAAACGACAATGTCGATCTCATCATCGGCGGCACCACCACCGGCGACACCCTGGCGGTCATCCCCGACGTGGAAAAGGAAGGCATTCCGTTCATCTCGCTGGCGGGCGCGGTGGATATCATCGAGCCGGTCAAGAAATGGGTGTTCAAGACCCCCCACACCGACCGCATGGCTGTCGCGAAAATCTACGAGGATCTGCGCAAACGCGGCCTGACCAAGGTGGCGATCATCACCGGCGACGGCGGCTTCGACAAATCCGGCCGCGAGCAATTGCTCAAGCTGGCGCCCCAATACGGCATCACCATCGTCGCCGACGAGTCCTACGGCAACAAGGACACCGACATGACCGCCCAGTTGACCAAGATTCGCGCCACGGACGCCCAGGCGATCATCAACTTCGGCCTGGGTCAGGCACCGGCCATCGTCACCAAGAACATCAAGCAACTGGGCATCACCCTGCCGCTCTACCAGTCCCACGGAGTAGCTTCCAAGACCTTCATCGATCTGGCCGGCGACGCGGCGGAAGGCGCGCGCCTGCCAGCGGCGGCCCTGGTGGTCGCCGAGCAACTGCCCGACACCGATCCCCAGAAACCGGTGCTGCTGGCTTACAAGAACAAATACGAAGCCAAACATGGCCCGGTGTCCACCTTTGGCGGCCACGCCTACGACGGCCTGATGATCGCCGTGGCTGCCATCCAGCAGGCCGGTGGCACCGACAAGGCCAAGGTGCGCGACGAAATCGAGAAAACCCAGGGCTTCATCGGCACCGCCGGCGTGTTCAACACGACCCCGCAGGATCACATGGGTCTGACCGTGGACGCCTTCAAGCTGGTGGAAATCCGTAACGGTTCCTGGAAAATCGTTCAATAGCGCCATTGCTCCCCTCCTTCCCCGCGCCGCGTTCGCGGGGGCGAAGGGGGAAAATCGCCGGATCGTCCTCACCCATGCTTGAACAGTTCTTCCAGTTCCTGGTCACCGGCGTCACCGTCGGTTCCCTGTACGCCCTGGTGGGTCTGGGCTTCGCCCTGATCTACAACGCCTCCGACGTGGTCAACTTCGCCCAGGGCGAGTTCGTGATGCTGGGCGCCATGACCGCCATCGCCCTGCTGGGCGCGGGGCTACCGTTGCCCTTGGCCGCCATCGCCGCCACGCTGGCCGCGATCCTGGTCGGTCTGCTGCTGGAACGATTCGCCATCGAACCGGCCCAAGGCGCGTCGGTGGTGACGACCATCATCATCACCATCGGCGCCGCCATCTTTCTGCGCGGCGTCGCGCTCCTGCTGTGGGGCAAGGACTTCCACGCCCTCCCCTCCTTCTCCGGCGACGCGCCCATCCATCTCGGCGGGGCCACGGTGCTGCCGCAAAGCCTGTGGGTACTCGGCGTCACCGTGTTGTTGGTCGGGCTGGTCCGCGCCTTCTTCAACCACACCCTGCTGGGCAAGGCGCTATTGGCCTGTTCCTTCAACCGCGCCGCCGCGCAACTGGTCGGCATCAACGTCCGGGTCATGCTGCGGCTGGCCTACGGCCTGTCCGCCGGCCTGGGCGCGATAGCCGGCATCCTGATCGCCCCCATTACCTTCAGTTCCTACGAAGCTGGCGTCATGCTCGGTCTCAAGGGTTTTTCCGCCGCCATCGTCGGCGGCATCGGCAATCCCATGGGCGCGGTCGCGGGCGGCGTGCTGCTGGGCCTGCTGGAAGCCTTGGGCGCGGGGCTGATCTCGTCCGGCTACAAGGACGCCATCGCTTTTCTGTTCGTGCTGATGGTGTTGTTCTTCGAACCGGCAGGCTTATTCGGCCGCAAGGTCGCGGAGCGGGTCTGAACCATGCGACTGGCCGGTTTCTACACCTTCGCGGCCGTTGTCGCCCTGCTCCCCATGTTGTTTCCGACCAATTATTTCGTCACGGTGGTGGGCGCGTCCGCCGGCCTGCACGTCATTCTGGCGGTCGGTCTCAACCTGCTGATGGGCTACGCCGGCCAGATTTCCCTGGGTCACGCCGCGTTCTTCGGCATGGGCGCCTATGCGTCCGCCATCCTGACGACCCGCTTCGGCTGGCCCTCGTTGCTGGCGCTCGCCGCTGGCCTGCTGGTCGCGGGCGCCATCGCCTGGTTGCTGGCCCGGCCCATCTTGCGCCTGCGCGGCCATTACCTGGCGATGGCGACCCTGGGTTTCGGCATCATCGTTCACGTCGTCATGGTGCAGGCGACGCGATGGACCGGCGGGCCGGACGGCTTGGCGGGGGTTCCACCGCTCAATCTTCTGGGTTGGGCTGTCGAGGGCGACTTGCAGTGGTACGGCGTGATCATGGCCGCCATGCTGCTGGCCGTCTGGCTGTCGCTCAACCTCGTCGATTCCCAGTTTGGCCGCGCCTTGCGGGCGGTGCATGGCTCCGAGTTCGCTGCCCAGATGATGGGCATCGACATCGGCCGCGCCAAGACCCAGGTGTTCGTGGTCTCCGCCCTGTTCGCCGCCTTCGCGGGCAGTCTGTTCGCCCACCAGCAAGCCTTCGTCAGCCCGGACTCCTTCAATCTGATCGTTTCGGTGGAATTGGTGACCATGGTGGTGCTGGGCGGCATGGCCTCGACCTTCGGCGCGGCCTGTGGCGCCATCGCCCTGACCCTGCTGCATCAGGGGCTGGTGGTCTTCGAGGATTACGAGATGGTGATTCACGGCGCCCTGCTCATGGCCGTGATGATTTTTCTGCCGCAGGGGTTGTTCGTGGGTTTGAGCCAGGGTGCGCGGCGGCTATGGGCCACGGTTCCCCGAAAACCCTGAGAAGCTGTCTAAAAACTAACTTGTTGATTGTGGGAGCGGCCTTGGCCGCGATAGGAGGGTCAGCCATCGCGGCCAAGGCCGCTCCCACACATAAGTCATTGATTTAATAATATTCAGTTTTTAGACAGCCTCTGAGCCTGCCTCAACCGCGTGCCCACTCGAAGCCGACAAGGTTGCGTTGCTCGCGGCTGAACTCCATCCCGATCAACGTCACGGGCATTCCGGCGAATTTCTCCGCGTAACCGCGTGCTTGCAGTTGCGCCAAAGCCCGGCCGGCTTCACTGGATTCCACCACCTTGAATTCCAGCAAGTAGACTCGCCCGGCGAAGACGATGGACAGGTCGATGCGGCCACGGTTGGTCGCATCCTCCGGCGTGACCGCCAGGCCAAGGGCGGCGAAGTAGCAGTACACCACCGAGGCCCAGTAACCTTCGTAATCGGCGATGGCGTTGCGCCGATGCCAGTCGTGAGGGATGGAGGCAAAAAAGGCGTGGAACGCCCGGTACAGTTCGTCCGGCTCGTCGGCTTCCAGCGCGGCGTAGATTCGATCCTCGGTGCGTAGCCGGTCCTGCATGTTGGGCACGTAGGCATTCAGAATCGCGGTCGGCAGGCTGGCGCGTACTTCAAAGTTGGGGTAACGCAGCCGGTAGCGGTAGAGACCGCTGCGCTGGTAGCGCTCCCGGATGGTCAGATAGCCGGTCTGAAACAGCAACGCCTCGGGTTCGATACGATCCACGTCGAAGGTGCCGAGCAGTTCCTCTCCGGCCTCCAGGTTTTCCAGGTCGGGAATGTTGTAGCGGCGGGTTTGCAGCAGATTGATCAGGAAGGTGGGGGTACCGGTCTCAAACCACCAGGGACGAAACTCGCGGCTATCCAGATACAGTAGTACGTCGAAAGGGTTATAGACCGGCTCGCCGAGAAAGTTGTAGCCGTTGTACCACTGTTTCACCTCGGCCAAGTCCACACCGGCCAGATGATCGGCGAAGGCGCTTTCCAACTCGCCTTGGGTGTACCCGCACAGCGTGGCGAAACGTCCGTCCAGGGTAATATCTTTGAGATTATTCAGCCCTGAGAACAGCGACACCTTGGAAAATTTGCTGACGCCGGTCAGCAAGACAAAGCGCAGGTGGGCGTCCTGGCTTTTGAGCACCGAGTAGAGATTGCGCAGGCCCTCCCGCAGTTCCAGCGCCACCTCCGGTCGGTCCAGATGATCCAGAATCGGCTTGTCGTATTCATCCACCAGCACCACCGCCCGTTCGCTGGTGCGGGCGTGCAGGGCATGGATGAGCTCGTGCAGGCGCAGGTGGATCGGTTCCTGGGTCAGGGTCACGCCATAAGCCTGGGCGCATTCGGCCAGTTGCAAGGCCACGGTGGCGTCGAGCAGGGCGGTCGTGCTTAAAATCCCCTCGCCAAAGTCCAAGCGCAGCACCGGGTGGCGTCGCTCCCAATCCCAGTGGGTTTCCAGGTACAGCCCGGTGAACAGATCCCGGTGTCCGGCAAAGGCGTCCGCCAGGGTGGTGACCAGCAGACTCTTGCCGAAACGGCGTGGGCGAGCGAGAAAATACATTTGCCCTTCCCGCGCCAGTCGCTCGATCAGCGGCGTCTTGTCGGCGTAGCAATAACCGCCTTCCCGAAGCTTGCGGAAGGTCTGAATGCCAATTGGCAGTTTGGTCATGATATTTCTGCCTCAAAAACGAAAAATCCGTATTAAAATGGAAAGAATCCCAAATTCCTGAAAGGGTACCCCATGATCCACCTCCATTTCCCCACTTCGCTCATCTTATCCTCGTTTTGGCTGGTATTGAGCCTGTGCAGCCTTTCGGCGGGCGCGGTAAATCCCCCAGACTATGGAGGGGCCGGCTCTGGTAGCAATGGCTATTTGAACCTTCAGCCCACCACACCGCTCGCCAGCAATAACTCTAGTTCTCGCGTGATCAATATCACCATCACCACCGTGAGTACAGGCCGGTACCGGCTGACCGGCACCCTAGTGGACCCCAACGGCCAACCCGCATGCGGTCTCGCGCTGGCCAGTGGTCGATGTGTGTTCACATGCGGGCCGGGCTCGCCGCGCTGCGAGGGCGGCACGGACAGCCTAGCCTCCGGGCAATTCGATCTGACCGACCTGCCGACCGAAGTGAACGGTACCATCCTCACCACCTATCAGTTCTGAGTTAGACTTTTTGATCAGTTTAACCGAGCG
>ERZ761607.1823-NODE-1823-length-24841-cov-7.500968_pt1 | contig 24841 bp, 23 predicted proteins | sample MGYA00511164_ERZ761607 | MGnify/ENA primary metagenome ERZ761607 (study PRJEB28899, sample SAMN02445080) | bioreactor sludge metagenome | biome: EBPR sludge | place: Australia: Brisbane, Thorneside Wastewater Treatment Plant | collected 2011-06-22 ... | reverse complement strand
ATCATTCCGGTGGTCAACGAAGCGGGCAAGGGGTCGCGGGTGTCGGCGGTATACGCCGCCGCGCCGCGCAAGAGTTTCGTGGCGGCGCTCAAGGACATTCCCGAACTGTGGGAGATGAGCTACGACCCCAAAGCCAAACCGGTGTTCAAGGGCTATGTCCACGATTACAAGATGGGCGAAGCGGTGGCGCTACCGGGGCAATGGACGCCACGGGTGACCCAGCTCGATGCCATCCTCGACGATTTCTTTTTCAGTCAGAACTATGCCTACGTGCTGGGCGCGGCGCGGCCGGCCGATGGCGGCAACCCAACCGCGTCCGGCGGTCAGGTGGTCAATCTCGACATCCGACGCAAGATCGCGGATTTACCGCTTCCCGGCTTGCCGCATCTCGGTTCCGGTATTTCCTGGACGTATCAGGGCCGTCCGGTGATGGCGACGCCCAATCTCAAGGACGGAGTGGTCAGCGTGATTGATATGAAGGATTGGAAAATCATCAAGGAGATCAAGACCGCCGGCCCGGCTTTTTTTATGCGCAGCCACGAAAACACGCCTTACGCCTGGGTGGATGCGATGATGGGCCAGGATAAGGACACCATGCAGTTGCTCGATAAGAATACGCTGGAAATCGTCAAGACCCTGCGCCCGGAACCGGGCAAAACCGCCGCGCATACCGAATTCACCCGTGACGGTAAATACGCGCTGGTGTCGATTTGGGAAGATGAAGGCGCGCTGGTCATTTATGACGCGGCGACCTTAAAGGAAGTCAAGCGGCTGCCGATGCGCAAACCGGTCGGCAAATATAACGTTTACAACAAGATCACGCGCTCCGAGGGCACCAGCCATTAACCCGCAATCCGCCATCTGGAATCTGGGATTCCGACCGTTTTTTCTCGGCGCGGCGTTTTTCGCCGTCATCTCAATGACGTTTTGGATGGGGGTTTATATTTTTCATCTGCCTGTGCCGCTGACCGGCATTTCCCCATTTCAGTGGCACGCCCATGAAATGATTTACGGCTTCGCCATGGCGGTCGTGGCGGGCTTTCTGCTGACGGCGGTCAAGAACTGGACAGGGGTGCAAACTCCGCGCGGTTTTAACCTGATGGGACTGGTGGTTTTATGGGCGATACCGAGAGCGCTGTTCTTATTGGGAACATCCTTTCTGTCCTTCGTCGGTTGGTTTGACATGCTGTTTATCAGCGGTTTGATCGCCGCGATCGCCCACCCGATCATCAAAGTCAAGCAGTGGAAACAATTGGGTATTTTGGTGATTTTGGCGTTATTGGCGGCCGCCAACGGGTGTTTCTATCTCGGAGCGGCCGGCCTGTTGGCGGAGGGGCTGCATATTGGGATCTACGGCGGACTGTTCTTGATCGTCGGCCTGATTCTGTTGATGGGCCGGCGGGTGGTGCCGTTTTTTATCGAGGCCGGCGTGGGTTATCCGATCAAGCTGGTCAACCGTCCGTGGTTGGATCGGGCGATCATCGGCGGGTATCTGGTTTTCCTGATAGCTGAGTTAGGGATGCGCAATCGATGGTTGGTCGGACTGACCGCTATCGGCTTGTTCGTCGCCAACGCCGTGCGCTTGGCGGGGTGGCATACGCCGGGAATTTGGCGAAAGCCGTTATTGTGGAGTCTGTTTGTCGCCTTGCTTTGGATCGATCTGGGGTTTCTCCTGCTGGCGATCAGCGCCTTGCTGGATCGCCCCGCCCTCGTTGTTATCCATGCCTTCAGCGTCGGTGGAATCGGCGTTGTCACCTTGAGCATGATGGCCCGCGTCACCCTAGGTCACACCGGCCGAAATGTCCAAAATCCCCCGAAAGCCGTCGCCGTGGCGCTGGTGATGTTGGTGGGTGGCGCGGGCGTCAGAGTTCTGACGCCGCTACTGGCCGGGGGTGGCTATGCAAGCGGGGTCGCCGTCTCCCAATGTTTGTGGATTGCGGCGTTTGCGTTGTTTCTTATCACTTATTATCCGATGCTGGTCAAGCCTAGGGTCGACGGTCAACCCGGTTGAACGGCGCGGACAGCGTTCAATCGTCCGTCAGTCGATTGACATTCAAGACGTAAATCGATCATCGGGGCTTCGACGCACTCGATTGCGAGCCGGTTTTATTGCGCCTTGTGTTTCAATTTGAAAAAGATTGACTAGAGACTGTTTCAATTTGAAACGTTCTGTGGGGTTTGATAGGGCTTACAAAGCGCATCCAGCGGCGATCAGGTTTTTTTAAATTAAAAATAATTAATACTATTCAAATATTTAAGAATTTTTTGCCCAAGACGAACAATCAATAACATCAATCAAGCTACTGTAATAACAGTGTTTTATTAGAATGGCTAAAAGCGGGATGTTAGGAAAGTTGGCACGGTATTCGCTTATATGAAAGCGCCGTGCATAGGCATGGATGGTAGGAGGGGGAGCAAAGGGGGAAATGGATAGACAAGCGGTTGTTCGCCATGCGAACACCGCGCTCCAGGGAATGATCAGGGACGGGGATCGCTCCAAACCTATCGCGGCATTTTCGCAACCGCGCACCTTATAAGGCCGAGGCCGGTTTGCGGAGCAGGAAGCTATCGATACATTAAATTCTGTTCGGTTGCGTCATAAGTGTTTATAAAATAAGCTTTTGGCGCAACCGTCGCGCAAATCCTCCTCTTGTTGGAACGAACGAGCCCGGGGTTCATCGAACCACGGGCTCGTTCGTTATGCGCGCGGCGGTTACGCGCGCCTACGCGGTCAGGCGGGTGTAGAGCAACAGCAGTTGGCGCGGCAAATCTTCGGGGTGGCGGATCAGAATGAAACCGTCCTTGCCAAACAGGTAGGGCAGGTAGTCGTCGGCTTGTTGATCGATGGTCACGCAAAACGGGCGCAGTCCCGCGCGACGGGCTTCCGTTAGCGCCATCCGGGTATCTTCGACTCCGTAACGCCCTTCGTAGTGATCCAGATCGTTCGGTTTGCCGTCGGAGAGCAGCAGCAACAGCCGATGGTCGGCGATCTGGCGGCTCAACAACCCGCTGGCATGGCGTACGGCGGCCCCCATGCGGGTGTAATAGCCGGGCTTGATCGCGGCGATCCGCCCTCTGATCGCCGCGCTGTAACGTTCCTCGAACGGCTTGATCCGCTGGATGCGAACGTGCTGGCGCTTGCGCGAGGAAAAGCCGTACAGCGCGAAACGGTCTCCGGTCGCCGCCAGCGCCTCGGCGAACAGCAACAGACCGTCGCGGATCAATTCGATCACCCGTCCCTTGTTATTGACCCAAGCGTCGGTGGACAGCGACAGATCGGCCAGCAACAGGCACGCGAGACTGCGTTCCTGACGGGCCAGTTGCCGGTAGAGGCCGCGCTCGCGGCCGTCGTTGCCGCCGGCATGATCGGCGGTGTGGCGCACGCAGGCATCCAAGTCCAATTCCTCACCGTCCGGTTGGGCGCGCCGCCAGCCGCGCGCGGGGCGCAGAATTTCAAATTGACGGCGCAAGCGTCGGGCGTCGCGGCGCAGCGCCGGCGGCAACTCGCACGGCGGGGCGCGGCGGGCCAACATCTCTTGAACCGCGCAGTAATCGGGCAGCAGTGCTTGTTTGCGGTAATCCCACTCCGGCAGGCGGATTCCCGGCCCCAGCGGCAGGTCGTCCTCGCTGGCCGAGGGTAAATCGAGGTCGAAGCGCACCCGCGAGGCGGTGCGGGTCTCGTCCTGGGTCACGCTGAGCGCATCCATCGCATCCGCCGCTTTTGAGGCGTCCGCTTCAGGCTCGTCGTCGGTGGGCCGGTCGACCCGCAGGTATTCCGCCCACGACAGCAGGCTTTCAGAGCGAAAGGGCAGTAAGAAGTTGTTTTTAGACTCCGGCGAATCGACCTGTTCGGCGCGGCGGCGCTGGCGGTCGTTTTGCGCGGGATTCGGCGCGCCGGACATCGGTTCGGTCTCGCCTCGGCGCTTGGTTCGAGCCGGCATTTTGGGGGGCGCGGGATACAGCCAAAGCGGGATCGGTTGCGGCGGGCGGCGGGTGTCGATGAATTCGCCGACGCTGCCGGGTTCCAGCATGGCTTTTCGTAGCAATCGTTCCTGTGCGGCTTCATCCGGGGGCAAGCGTTCCGGCGCAATCCTCAGCGCCAACGCGGCGGCGACCAAGTCCCGATAGCGAGCCTGCAAGCCGGGATAGCGCTCCAGCACCAGCCGGGTCGCCTGCTGGTTTTGCCGCCACCAAGGGTCGCCGGCATCGACCGCGCCGTGCGCGGCAGCTAGGGCGATCAGCCAGAGATAGAGATCGCGGTTTAACGCGCGCTGGGGAAACAGCGCCAGTTCGGGCGGGAGTTGCAAGGTTTCGCTGTCCCGACAGGCCAGCGGGGTTTTTTCGTCCAAGCCGGCGATGCGAGCCCCCCACCGTCGCCGGCCGCCGTGCCGGATCGCGGCCGCCGGAGCGACCCGCAAACCGGGATCGCCGCCGAAGGCGCGAAACCACAAGCCGGCGGATTTCTCGATCTCGGCGAGTTTGACCGCCGCATTCGGGTGATGGCGGCCGGCGGCGCGGGTGATGAGGCGATGCCAGAGCGCGCCGACGTATTCTTCCATCCGCGTCGCCTCGTCTATCGGCGCTCAGCCGGCGGCGCCGGAAGCGGGGACGGCGGGTTTCAACGCGCGCGTTGTGCGTTGGATCGGTCGGGCGGCGATTGGCTCGCGCGCCAGCAGCCCCTGGTAGCCATCCGCTTGCAAGGCGAGCTGCCCGCCGATCCAGTCGAGCAAGCCGCTCTCGGGGTGATTTCGCCGCACCGTCGCGCAGGCGTCGATGCACTGGCCGCATTGGGTGCAAGCAAACATCAGCCGCTTGATGTTGCGGGGTTTGAGCCGCATCGGGCACGCATCGTCGCAAAAGGACGGACAAGCGGCGCAGTCGCGGGCGCGCTCGCGGGCGTAGCCGACGACCATGGCCTTGCGGTTGCTCATCCAAGCCAGGCTTTGAAACAGTCCGACCGCGCAGCCGTAGCGGCAAAACAGATGGCGGGCGAAAGTGAATTCGACGGACAATACCGCTGTGCCCGCGCCGATGAACAACGCCTGATTGCGCGTCAGGGCGAGCGTGAACAAGTTGCCGTAAACCTCCGCCGGCGGCAGCAGATAGGTCAGCAGCACCACCGCCCACAGCAAGGCGAATACGGACGCCAAGGGCAGCGCCAGCAGCCAGTAACGGCGGTCGGCGAGGGCCGGCGCGCCGTCGGGATGCCGCGTCGGACCCGGTTTTTTATCCCAGAGGCTTTGTTTGCCGCTGGCTTTGCGCATCAGTTGGTTGAGGGTTTCCACCACCGAAAAATGCGGGCACAGCCAACCGCAGTACAAACGCCCCCAGCGCCACGCTACGCCGAGCACCGTCGCCGCCAGCAGCAGCGCGGGCGCAATCGCCCGCAGCAGGATATTGAGCGCCATCGCGGTGTTGTCGATCCGTCCGGCCAGATAATCATCCAAGCCGAGCGTCCACGGCCGGCCGAAGACGATCAAGTGGCCTTCGATTAAATCGAAGCGCAGCAGATCGAACACCGGCGCGAACACAAACAGAATGAAGAAACCGCCCTGGTAGAAGATGCGTTTGCGTTGAAAGGCGGTCACGGTACCCTCCGCTCAGCCGAAACTGGCATTTACCACGTCCATCAAGGCGGCGGCGGTCGCCTCGTCATCGGTCAGCGCCTCGACCAAGGCGACCCGGCAAGCGGTGATGTTATCCATGCCGCCCTCAATCAGCTGCGCGGCGTAAACTAACAAGCGGGTGCTGGGAACTTCATCCAAATCGTGCTCTTTCAAGGCGCGAAACGCACCGGCGAGTTGAACCAAGCGCGCGACGGTCGCGGCGTCGCAGCCGGTTTCGCCGATCACGATGGCCCGCTCCCGTTCCGGAGTCGGAAAATCGAAACGCAAGGCGATAAAGCGTTGCCGGGTCGAGGGTTTCAGCGTCTTGAGCAGATTCTGATAGCCGGGATTGTAGGAGACCACCAGCATGAAGGAGGGCGGAGCGTGCAGCACTTCGCCGGTGCGCTCGATGGGCAGCACCCGCCGGTCGTCGGCCAGCGGATGCAGCACCACCGTGGTGTCCTTGCGCGCTTCCACCACCTCGTCCAGATAGCAAATGCCGCCCTCGCGCACCGCGCGGGTCAGCGGCCCGTCGCACCAGACCGTCGCTCCGCCCTGAAGCAGGTGCCGGCCGACGAGATCGGCCGCCGAAAGGTCGTCGTGACAGGCGAGGGTGTGCAGCGGCAAATCGAGCCGCGCGGCCATGTGGGCGACGAACCGGGTTTTGCCGCAGCCGGTCGGACCCTTGATCAGCAGCGGCAAGCGGTTGCGCCAGGCGGATTCGAACACCGCGCGTTCGTCGCCGAACGGCTCGTATAAAGGAATCGCGGGCTTGATGGGTAGCGGCAATGGCTTCATGAGGAAAACGCTTCAGCGGACGCGACGCCCCTCTCGCCGGCCGAGAGGGGTTGATTGCAACAAGGTTTAGCCTGTGACCGGTTGCGCTTCGCTCGCCTCGACGGTTTGCGGCTTGTTCTGGGCGAAGAAGCTGTAAAGATAAACGATCAAGCCGACCAGGAACACCAGGCCCGCCAGTTCCCGCAGCCAGTAGAAGATGTTCAATTGATCCTGCACCGCCATGAACGATTGCGGGTTGGGGATGATCCGTTGCAACCAGGATTGCACGATGCCGGCGGCGGTCAGGAACAAGGTGATGAACACCATCGACACCGTCATCAACCAAAACGACCACATCTCCAGAACCTGCGCGCGTTCCGGGTTGACCTCCCGCCCCCGCAGCCTGGGCATGGCGTAGGAAATGATGGTCAGCACCACCATCACGTAAGCGCCGTAAAACGCCATGTGGCCGTGGGCGGCGGTCAGTTGGGTGCCGTGGGTGTAGTAGTTGATCGGGGCCAGGGTGTGCAAGAAACCCCAGACGCCCGCGCCCAAAAACGCCATGACGGCGGTGCCGAGCGCCCAGAGGGTCGCGGCCTTGTTGGGATGGTCGCGGCGGCGGCGGTTGACCATGTTGAAGCAAAAGATGGTCATGGCGAAAAACGGCAGCGGTTCCAGCGCCGAGAACACCCCGCCCCACCATTGCCAATAGCCGGGCGCGCCGATCCAGTAATAGTGGTGTCCGGTGCCGACTAGGCCGGTAATCAGCGCCAGGGTGATGATCACGTACAGCCATTTCTCGATCACTTCCCGATCCACGCCGGTGATCTTGATCAGCACAAAGCCCAGGATGGCCGCCATGATCAGCTCCCAGACCCCCTCGACCCACAGATGCACCACCCACCACCAATAGAATTTATCCTTGACCAGATTGGCCGGGTTGTAGAAGGCGAACAGGAAGAAAAAGGCCAAGCCGATCAAGCCGGTCAGCAGGATGATGGTAATGGCGGTCTTGCGGCCTTTGAGCACGGTCATGCCGATGTTATACAAGAAGGCCAGCGCCACGATCACGATACCGATCTTGGTGTAAGTCGGTTGCTCCAAAAATTCGCGGCCCATGGTGGCCAGGAGATTATTGCCGCCGATCTCGGTTAGCCTTTCATAAGACACGCTCAAATAGCCGACCACCGTCAGCACGCCGGCGATCAGAAAAACCCAGAACATCAGATGCGCCAGCAGCGGGCTGTGCAATTCGGTTTCGGATTCTTCCGGCACCAGATAGTAAGCCGCGCCCATGAAGCCGAACAGCAACCAGACAATCAGCAGGTTGGTATGCACCATGCGGGCAATGTTGAACGGAATGGCCGGAAACAGAAAATCGCCGACCACGTATTGCAGGCCCATGATCAGGCCGAACAGGATTTGTCCGACGAACAGGCCGATGGCGGCGATAAAGTAAGGCTTGGCGACCGCTTGGGATTGGTATTGAAGCAATGGCATGATGGTCTTTCCTTTTTGGTCGGCGCCGGCGCTCAGCCTTGAATGTTCGGCGGCCAGTTTTCGGTGTTGATTTCGGAGGTCCATTTTAAGAAGGCCACCAAATCATCCAATTGCTGATCGGTGAAATTGAACTGCGGCATCTGGCGGCGGCCGGGAACCTTGGTCGGCTGCGCCTTGATCCAGACCTTGATGAAATCCGCGCCGCGCCGGGGATAGACGTTGCCCAGCTCCGGCGCGAAATACGCGCCCTCGCCCAGCAAGGTGTGGCAGCCGATGCAGTTGCGGGTCTCCCAAAGGTGTTTGCCGCGCACCACTTGCTCGGTCAGGTTCTCGCGGTGGTCGCGCTTGGGCAACGCCCAAGTGGTGTGTAGGGTCAGCGCGAGAAACAGCAGCACCGAAAACAGCGTGCCACCATAGAAGATGTTTCGCGCCATGGATTTGGTGAAAAATGCGCTCATGGGCACCTCATGCTTGTGGCGAGAGTTCGGGGCTTCCCCAAACGGACGCCGGGCGGATGAAAGCAGCCACTATAATCTGGCGAACGCCAGCGTTTTTCCTTGATTGAAGTCAATTAAAGTAGGTCTTGCGCCCGCTAAAATCACTGCGGGTTTTTCAAACGAGAGGATCGATCATGACCGCAATCGCCGAGATGCTCGCCGCCGAGCACCGCTGCTGCGACGAACGCTTTGCCGCGACCGAGGAGGCGGCGCAAGCGGGTGACGCCAATCGATGCCGGGAAGGTTTCCAGCAGTTTCACGCGGCGATGGAACTGCATTTTAGCAAGGAAGAGGACGAATTGTTTCCCGCCTTCGAACAGCGCAGCGGCATCACCATGGGTCCGACGCGGGTGATGCGGTTGGAGCACCAGCAGATGCGGGAGACGCTGGCCGAAATGCAAGGCACTCTCGCCGGGGGCGATTTGGAGGAATTCCTGGGGCAGGCGGAAACCTTGCTGATCCTGATGCAGCAGCACAACATCAAGGAGGAGCAGATGCTGTATCCGATGTGCGACCGGGTGTTGGGGCCCGCCGCTGGAGCGGTGATCGACGCGATGCAAGCGATCTCAACCGACCGTCCGGCATGAGCGCGCCGGCGGATATAGTGGTCGACGGTCGGGGCTTGGAGCCGCCGGAACCGATGGAATTGGTGTTGGCGGCGCTGGAGCATTTGCAGCCGGGGCAGCGCGTCCGTTTCCTCATTCACCGCCAGCCTTATCCGCTTTACGACCTCCTGCGCCGACACCGCTACCGCTACGAAACCACGACGCTCGCCAGCGGGGAGTTCGAGATTGTGATTTCGGGTCCATGATTCCCGCCGGTCTGTCGCTGGAACAAGCCCCGCCGTTTGGCGTGCCGCTGCGCTTTTTTTTGACCGCGCCCTGGTTTCTGGTATTGGCGGCGCTGTTGATCCTGTGGCAGGGACCGGGGATTTTCGCCAGCCGCTGGTCGCCGGCCACTCTGGCGCTGACCCATTTGCTGACCCTGGGCTTCATGGCGCAGGTGATGATAGGGGCCTTGCTGCAAATGCTGCCGGTGGTGGTGGGCGTGGTCGTGCCGCGCCCGCGCCTGACGGCGGCGTTGATCCATATCCCGCTGACGCTGGGAACGCTGGCGCTATCCGCCGGTTTGTGGGTCGGCCTTCCTCCCGTCTTTCGGTTGGCGACGTGGCTGCTCGGTCTGGCGTTCGGGGTGGCTCTGACCGCCATCCACATCGCCCTGTGGCGCGCGCCGGTCGCCAGCGGCACGGTGGTCACGCTGCGTTGCGCCTTGACCGGATTGCTGGCGACTGTCGGCCTCGGCCTCTGGTTGAGCGGGTTTTTCGGTTGGGGGTGGCGGTTGCCGGTGTTGGCGGTCGCCAACCTGCACGCGGGTTGGGGGTTGCTGGGTTGGACGGTGCTGCTGGTGGCGGGGGTCGCCTATCAGGTGGTGCCGATGTTTCAAATCACCCCACCGTATCCGCCGCGCTTTGTCGGCGCGTTTGCTCTGCTGGTGAGCGGGTTGCTGGTCGCGTGGTCGCTGTTGTTGGCGGGCGGTTGGGAAACGGCGGCGCGGCTTGCGGCTTCGGGTCTGGCGGTTGCGACGGCCAGCTTTGCGGGCATCACGCTCTACCTGCTGGCCCAGCGCCGGCGCAAGATCGGCGATGCGAGCCTGAATTATTGGCGGCTGAGCCTGATCAGTCTGTTGGCGGCGGCGGGGCTGTGGTTGTGGGCGCAAGCGTCGCCCGCGCGAGCGCAAGCCCCTCAAATCGAGTTAGCGTTGGGAATCTTGATGATCGCCGGCTTCGCGCTCGGCGTTATCAACGGCATGATGTACAAAATCGTGCCGTTTCTGGCCTGGTTTCATCTGCAAGCTCAGCTTTTCGGGCGGATTAAGGTGCCCAACATGAAACAACTGTTGCCGGACGCGGCGATCCGGCGGCAGTGGTGGGCTTATCTGGCGGCGTTGTTGCTGCTATTGGCCGCCGTGCTATATCCGTCGCTGTTTAGCGTTCCCGCCGCGCTCGCCTTGGGAGTGACCGGCGCGTGGCTGGGATTCAACCTGACCCAGGTGGGGCTGGCTTATCGCCGGCTTTCGCGCGCGGCGGAACCGGCCCCCGATCCGTCCTCGGCCGGCGTTTGATCGACTTCAAAATCAAGCGATTTGCAGGCGCAGTCGAGGGCTTACAGCAAGCCGGTGACGAGGCCGACGCCGATGAGCAGCATCATGCCGGCCACGACCCTTTGCACCGTTTGCAAGGTGATTTTTTTTAGCAGCCGCGCGCCGAGCACCGCCCCGGCGAAGGCGCACAGCGCGCCCACCGTAACCGGCAACAGCAGTTCCCGCGACCGAGTGAGATGTTCGGCGAGAAAGCCGGTCCCGTAGACCAGCAACCGCGACAGATCAACGATGGCGGCCGCCACCGCCCCGGTCGCCACGAACGCCTCTTTCGATAAACCCAGCTTGATGAGAAACGCGGAACGCAGCGCGCCTTGATGGCCCGACAACCCGCCGAGGAAGCCGGATAGCGCGCCGCCCAACGGCAGATAGCGCGCCGGAAACGCCAGCGCCTGAAAGCGCGGCCAAAGCTCCAGCAAAGCGAAAACGACGATCAAGCCGCCGATCACGGTTTTGAGTGCGGTGACTTCATGACTTGTTCCCGCCCACGAGTAGGCGAATAACGGCGGCAGCCGGTCGAAGCGTTCGAGCAACAGCGCGCCAGCGAACGCCGCCAGCGCCGCCGGAAGGCCGAAGCGGACGACAACCCGCCAATCGGCTTGTCGCGCCAAAAGGCCCAGCTTGAAAAGATTGTTGGCGAAGTGAACGAGGGCGGTCGCCGCAATCGCCAGCGGCACCGGAAAAAATAGGGCAAAAACCGGCGTGAGCACCGTGCCCAGTCCAAAGCCGGAAAATAAGGTCAGCGCCGACGCCAGACCGGCGGCGAGGCCGATAATCAAAAGCTCCATGGGGTTTGACTGAGGGAAAGCAAGATCCGGCGGAACGCATGGCGCGGCCCGCCGGAATAAAGCCTCAACCTTTCAGCATCAGGGGTTGTAGGTAAGCGACGTAGACCGCCGCGAAGATCGCGGTGGTAATCACGCCGCTGATGTTGGCGCCCAGCGCGTGCGGCAGCACGATGACACCCGGTCCAACCGATTTCTGTGCGACTTTGGCGGTGGTCGGCACGCAACTGACCCCAGCGATGCCGATGACCGGATTGTACTTCTTGCCCGACCAGTAGTAGATCACGTAACCGCCGATGATTCCGCCGATGCCGGAAATCAGCAGCGCCAGGATGCCCAGCACCAGCAGTTTCAACACCACCGGACTCAGGATAGTGCCCGCCTCGCACAGTATTCCGAGCGTGAGCCCCAAGAAAAAGGTAGCGCCATACAGCACGGTGTTGGAGAACAACTCGTAAAAGTTTGGCAAATCGCTTTCGCGGACGACCACCCCCAGGAACAGCGACAGCAGCAGCGGCGAGGCTACCGGGAACAGCAGGCTGAGCAGCACGCAGGCGATCACCGCAAACACCAGCTTCTCGTTGGAAGTGATCGTCCGGGTTTTCTCCATCGGCATCGGCAAGGCGCGCAGATGCTCGGGAATCATCAGCTTGATGAGGTAAGGAAAGCCGCCGTAGGCCAATCCCAGATACAGGTAGGCCACCACCGTGATCGGCACGAACAATTCTTTCGCCAGCGTCAGGGAGGTGAAGAGCACCATCGGGCCGTCTGCGCCGCCGATGATCGCCACCGAGGCCGCCTGTCCCGGATTCAGCCCCATCGCAACTGCAAGGGGGAACACCATCGCCGTGCCCAATTCCGCGAACAGGGCAATGATCATGCTCTGAAACGGCCGAGCCATCACGAAACCTACATCCAATAACGTGCCGATGCCCATGAACACGAAGCAGGCGATGAGGCCGTTACTGAACATGAAGGTGTAGATCGGCTGGAGCCAGTTGATTTGCAGGATGTTTATCAAGGCGTCGGTATCCTGCGCGAGCGGGGCGACATGCAAGGTGCCGGGTAGCTGCGATGCTTGGCTGGCGGCAATGCTCAGGCCGGAAGCCGGATCGTAGACGGAGAAAAACATTACACCCGCATTGACGGTCGCCATGCCGAGACCCATCGGGATCATCAGCAGGGCTTCCAGCACGCCCTTGCGTCCGAGATACAGCAGCAAAACGCCCAGGAAGATCAGGAACACGCGGCCGAAGGCGATCTTAGGATCGGTCGAGAACCCTTGGACAAGCGTGTTGATCCCCTGGAACAGATCGAGAAAGTTGAGGGATTCCATACGGTGCTCCCGCAGTTAGCCGATGGTCAACAACACCTGTCCGGCGTCCACCGGATCGCCCGATTTGACCGCGATGTTGGTGACTTTGCCGCCGCGTTTGGCCATGACGTGCGTGATCATTTTCATGGCTTCGAGGGAAACCAGCTTGTCGCCCTCGTTAATCACTTGGCCGACGCTGACATGGACCGTCTGGACCACTCCGCCGAGCGGCGCAACCTCATCGCCCGCCCCGGCGGGGGCGGAGGCGGCAGGGGCGGAGACCGCGGCGGGCGTGGCGGGGGCAACTGGCGCGGTGACCGCCGCCGGGGCAACGTTCATGCTGCCCGGCGTCGGATACAGATTTTGCGCGTCCTCGGTCGAGATATCCTCGACCGCGACGATGTACTGCTTGCCCTCGACGGTGATGCGGAATTTCTTCTCCATGGTGTTGTTCTCTCGAAAAGTGGATTGAAAGGGGTTTGATGGTTCAGTGCGACGCGCGCGGCGCGTGCGAGGTGTGATGGGTGGTGCGGGCCTCGGAGGTCCAGCCAAAACCGCGGTTGGCCATTTCGATATGGACGATGCGGTGCGCGCCCACCATCATGGCCACCGCCGCGCTGATCGCGGCAATATGTTCCTGCGGTATCCCGGCGATGACCGGTTGCGCGGCGGCGACCGGCGCGGGTTTCGGCGGCGCCTTGGCCTCGGCCTGCGCCGCCTGCCGCGACAGCACGATCACGATGCCGCGAATCACGGTCGCGACCAGCATCGAGACCACGATCACGATGCCGTAAATGATGAACATGTCGCCGATGGCGTCCCAAGTGGTGTAAGTCTTCATCGGTGATTTTCCGTTGGGTTGGAGGCGAAGCGTCGCTTAGAGCGGGATATCGCCGTGCTTCTTGGCCGGGCGCAATTCGCGCTTGGTCAGCAGCTTGCGCAGCGCCAGGGTAATGGTGGCGCGGGTGTCCGCCGGCTCGATCACATCGGTGATGTAGCCGCGCGAGGCCGACATGTAGGGCGAGGCGAACTTGGCGCGATATTCTTCCACCAATTCCTTGGTTTTGGTCTTGCGCTCCTTGGCGTCCTTGATGTCCTTGAGCTCGCCGCGATACAAAATGCTGACCGCGCCTTCCGCGCCCATCACCGCGATTTCGGCGGTCGGCCAGGCGTAAACGGCGTCCGCGCCCATTTCCTGCGCGCACATCGCCAGATAGGAACCGCCGTAGGCTTTGCGCAAAATGATGGTGATCTTCGGCACGGTGGCGGAGGCGTAGGTATACAGCATCTTGGCGCCGTGGCGGATGATGCCGCCGCGTTCCTGCTCGATGCCGGGCAAGAAGCCGGGCACGTCGACCAGCGTCACCAGCGGAATGTTGAAGGCGTTGCAGAAGCGGATGAACCGCGCGCCCTTGTCGGACGAGTCAATATCCATCGCCCCGGCCTTGACCAGCGACTGGTTGGCGAGGATGCCGACCACAATGCCCTGAATGCGGGCGAAACCGACCACGATGTTCCCCGCCCAGCCGGCGTGGATTTCGAGGAACTGGCCGCCGTCCACCAGCCGGTGGATGATCTGCTTGACATCCATCGGCTCGGATGATGTTTCTGGAATCAGCTCGTTAATGCCCTCATCCGGCGACAGATCGAGATCGGGATAAGGCCGGTGCGGCGGGTCTTCGGTGTTGTTGGACGGCAGATAGCTCAGCAGCGCCTTGGCGATCTGGATGGCGTGGCGGTCGTCCTCGGCCACGAAATGCACGTTGCCGCTGACCGTGGCGTGCATCTCGGCGCTGCCGACTTCATCCAGGCTCGTCGTGCGGCCGGTCACCGCCTTGATCACCTCCGGGCCGGTGATGAACATGTAGGCGTTGTGCTTGGTCATGATGATGTAGTCCATCAGCGCCGGCGAATACGACGCGCCGCCGGCGCAGGGGCCGGCGATGATGGCGATCTGCGGCACCACGCCCGACAGCAACACGTTGTTGTAGAACACCTCGCCGTAGCCGGACAAGGCATCCACCGCTTCCTGAATCCGCGCGCCGGCGGAGTCTTTGAACGCCACCACCGGGGTGCCGGTTTTCAGCGCCATCTGCATGGATTGCACGATTTTCTTGGCGTGCATCTTGCCGAGCGTGCCGCCCATCACCGTGAAATCCTGGCTGAACGCGGCGACGGGCCGGCCGTCCACGAAGCCGGTGCCGACGATCACGCCGTCCGAGGGCAATTCCTTGTCGGCCAAGCCGAAATGCTTGCCGGCGTGCTTGGCGTGCGTCGCGATTTCCTGGAAGGTGCCTTCCTGGAACAGCGCCAGCAGCCGCTCGCGCGCGCCCAACAAGCCTTTCTCGTGGCGCTCCTTGATCTTGTCGTCGCCGCCGCCGGCCAAGACCTTAGCGCGGCGTTCCCGCAAAATTTCCAGTTGTTTCTCGGAGAGCATGAACCTTACCTCGTGGCGTTCGTGTTGGATGGCAAATTGACAATCAAACCCTTCCCGCTGGCCCGCGTCCGCTCAACGCGATGCCGATCTTGATTTTATGATGATGGACGGGGAAAACCGCGTGGATTCGAGACGGATGAACAAAGGGCCGAAATCGATCCATCCCGCGCTGATCCATGGCTTAGTGGTTGCTTTCGGATAAGGTTAGCTGAAATTCAGCCAAACGCGATACCCGAGGCTTTTTATCGGCTAATCACCCAACAACCACCCTTGCCGCTCCAGCAAAAGCGGGATTCCCGGCGCGGGCCAAAATTCGGGATCGGTTTTTAAAGAGCGGGATTCGGCTGGAATTCCCGCGCGAATCAAGACAGTGAGGCGAGCGCCTCCGATTCGTCGTTTCGTTCGTCTTCGCTGGCCGCCTGGGGCGGTTGGCTAGACTCATCTTCCGGAGTCAGCCTGATGAGATCGCAACGGCGGTGGGAGCGTTGCATGGCCTGTTGGTTGAGAGTGCGGCGGGTGCGCTGATTTTGCAAAGCTCGGTATTTCATGCTTGCAAAGCCTCTGCTGTTTCGCGAAGGGTCTGGGTGTTGATGGCGGCATGATAATGAATGCTGAAATCGGAACCCCGCTGCGCTTTTTTGATCATGCTTTCCAGGTTAGGCCGCTTGTCCTCGGGCGCGGGACCGCTGCCCAAACCGCCGCCGAATTCGACGATGGCGGTGATTTCGTCGTGGAACGCGGTATCCAGATTGCCGATCCAGTTGACCGGATGGAACAGTTGGAAGAACAACCGGGTTTTGATGGCGGCCGGCTCGGGCTCGTGATGGGTTCCGGTGTAGTTGGAGAGCACGCGCACGGTCGGCGCGGTCATGGGCGCGGCGTCCAGCACCGGTCGGTAGTGCAGGGCGGCGGCGATCATGTAGAAGGTGTGGAACGCACCCTCGGTTTTAAGGCGGGTCGGCCGCTTGCGCGGGAAATGGGCATGGGCCTCTTCGGTCAAGCGGTCCAAATCCTCGCCGCGCCCGCCGACCACGGTCTGATCGGGCAGGTTGCAGGCGGCGACGGCGCAACAATGTTTTTCCGCCAACGGCCGGACGTTGTCGAGATGCAGCGGAAAAGCCAGCATTTCGCCCTCGCCGTAAGTCCCCATGCACTCGCCGCGCTTTTGCACCAGCCGCAGGGCGGTTTCGAAATCGAGCGCGCCAGCGGCGACCAGCGCGCAGTATTCTCCGAGGCTGTGACCGGCGGTCAGCACCGGTTGCACCCGGTTGTCGGTCAATTCGCGAAAGAGCTCAAAACAGATCAGGGAATGGGTCAGCAGGGCGGGCTGGGTGTGGCGGGTGAGCTTGAGGTCTTCCTCGGGACCTTCCAGACCAAGCTTGAGAAGATCGTAGCCGACGATGTCGTTGGCGTGTTCGTAGAGCCGGCGGGCGGTCGGAAAATCCCGGATCAGGTCGCCGCCCATCCCGACGTATTGGGAACCTTGTCCGGGGAAAACGAACATGATCTTCTGGTCGTGGCTCGACACGGTCTATGCCCCTTGAAAGTGTTTGGATGAACAGCGCGCAACGATACGGCCAAGCGGACAGCGAGGCAAGACGAACCACCAAACGAAAAAGTGTCGCCGCCCCGAACATTCGCCTCGTCAGCTTCTTGATCCCTCGCTTGAACCAAGCAGTTTAGCTGCGGTGCAGCAAATTCGCTAGGTTTAGATGCCTCGCCCATAATGGCCCGCCAAAAGCCGTTCGGACGACATCCTGGCGGCGCCGCTCCCCCGTCGCAAGACATCAAGCTTTGGTTTTAGCTTCCGATGCGCCAAACAGCGGCCGCAAGCCTGTGATTAGCCGCGCGCCCTTCTTGCGGGTCAGATACGCCCAGAACCATTGCACCAGCACTAGGCTAGCGGCGCGGGCGTTGATCAGAAAATAAATGTGGACCAGACCCCAAAACCACCACGCCGGCCAACCTTTCAATTTAAAGCAGCCAAAATCGACCACGGCGGCGTTGCGGCCGATGGTAGCGAGGCTGCCGACATGGCGGTAACGGAATGGCGGCGGCGGAGGGCGGTGCTCGATGCGGGCGCGAATCGCATCCGCCACGTAGCGGCCTTGCTGCTTGGCGGCCGGAGCCAAGCCCGGCACCAGCCGTTCACCTTCCCAAAGCACTTTCGCCGCATCGCCGATCACGAACACTTGCGGATATTGCGGCACGGATAAATCCGCCGCCACCGCCACCCGTCCACCTCGGTCGGTTTCGACGCCGAGCCACTGGCCCGGCCCTTCCACCTTGACCCCCGCCGCCCAAATCACGGTCGCGGTCGGCAAAAAAATCTCACCGATCCGCACGCCGGCCGCATCGACCGCCTGCACCGGTTGCCCCAGCATCATTTCGACGCCGAGTTGTTCCAGACAGTGCCGGGCATAGTCGGAAAGATCCGTCGCAAACCCGGCCAGCAATCGTTGGCCGGCTTCCACCAGTACGATGCGGGCGGATTTCGGATCGATGTGGCGAAAATCGCGGGCCAGCGTCACCTTGGCCAATTCGGCGATGGCCCCGGCCATTTCCACGCCGGTCGGACCGCCGCCGACGATCACAAAATTCAGCAACCGGCGTTGCTCGGCGGCGTCGGTGGCGATTTCCGCTTGCTCGAAGGCCAGCAAAATCCGCTTGCGGATTTCGGTGGCGTCGATGATGCGCTTCAGGCCCGGCGCATCAGGCTCCCATTCGGGATGATCGAAATAAAAGTTGCTCGACCCAGTCGCCAGAATCAAATAGTCGTAGGGATAACGGCGGTCGCCCGCCACCACTTCCCGCGCCTTCGGGTCGATGGCGGTCACTTCGGACAGCACCACCGCGATATGGCGATGGCGGCTGAACAGTCCGCGAATCGGCCAGGCGATATCGGCGGGCGACAGATCGGCGGTGGCGACCTGATAGAGTAGCGGCTGGAATAGATGATAGTTGCGGCGGTCGATGATCGTCACGTCGGCGTCAGAACCCGCCAATCGCTTGGCGGCGGCGACGCCGCCGAACCCGGCTCCGACGATGATGATTTTGGCTTTGGTCGCCATGCGTTAGTCGCCTTTGGATGCATGGATTGGAGGTCATCGCCCCGGACTGAGAACGCTTGATTCGCGCCCGCCGGTTTGAACGCCGCGCTTGGCGACGTAGCCGCGCGCCGGCACTTCGCCGGGTCAGATCTCAAAGCGGCGTTCGTTCCTGTAGTAAAATCGCCAGCCCATATTAACAAGCGCGGGAGACTTCATGGCCACGGCCACCTTAATCGACGGCAAACAGTTTTCGGCTCGCTTGCGCGCGGGCATCGCTTTGCGAATTGCCGAACTAAAGCGCGAGCATGAGTTGACGCCCGGCTTGGCCGTGGTCTTGGTGGGCGATGATCCCGCCAGTCAAATTTACGTGCGCAACAAGGGCTTGCAAGCGCGGGAAGCCGGCATGAATTCTTACGATCACCGGTTGCCGGCGACCGCGACCCAGGCTGAATTACTGGCGCGCATCGCGCAGTTAAATCACGATCCGACCGTTCACGGCATTCTGGTGCAATTGCCGCTGCCTTCGCGGATCGATCAGGAGGCGGTGGTCGAAGCGATTGCGGTCGCGAAGGATGTCGACGGTTTCCATCCCTTCAACGCCGGCTTGCTGGCGGTGGGCGGGGTCGGCCTGGTTCCTTGCACGCCGGTGGGCTGTCTGATGTTGCTCAAGCAGCACCTCGGGAGTCTTGCCGGCCAGCGAGCGGTGGTATTGGGGCGATCCAACATCGTCGGCAAGCCGATGGCGGTGCTGCTGTTGCGCGAACATTGCACCGTCACCATCGCCCATTCCCGCACCCGCGATCTGGCGGAGGAATGCCGGCGGGCGGATATTCTGGTGGCGGCGGTCGGCAAGCCGAAGATAGTCGAGGGCGATTGGATCAAGCCCGGCGCGACGGTGATCGATGTCGGCATCAACCGCATTCCCACCGCTGACGGCAACAGCCGGCTGGTCGGCGATGTGGATTTCGAGTCGGCGGTCAAAGTGGCGGGCGCGATCACGCCGGTGCCGGGCGGGGTCGGGCCGATGACCATCGCGTGTTTGTTGCTCAATACCTTGACCGCCGCCTGTCGCCAGCGCGGGATTCCAGTACCGGAGATCGAACCCGTGCGCGACTGATGGGGGGTTAGACGGGTGATGTCCGCTTGTAGGCGGGCGAATAGCGGGCCGCCACTATGAGCGATTCCACCATGCTCACCGCGCTGGCCTTGCCTTGCCAGGCAATGTCGAAGGCGGTGCCGTGATCGACGCTGGTGCGCAGGAACGGCAAGCCGAGGGTGATCGAGATGGTTCGCTCGAAATCCAGGGTCTTGGTGGCGATGTGGCCTTGGTCGTGATAGAGCGATAGCACGGCGGCGTAGCGGCCGATTTTAGCTTGGTGGAAGACCGAGTCCGCGCCGATGGGACCGGATACCCGGAACCCGCGTTTTTGGGCCTCGGCGACGGCTGGCATCACCTCCTCGATCTCCTCGTCGCCGAACAAACCATGTTCGCCGCAGTGCGGGTTGAGACCGGCGACCGCCAATTCGCCGCCGAGCCCGAGTTGGTCCAGCGCTTGATGGCAGCGTTCGATATAGTCGAGCAGGCGTTCCTTGGTTACCAGCTCGCAGGATTTGCGCAAGGAGACATGGCGGCTGAGAAAAAACACCCGCAAGCCCAAGGTCTCGAACAAAGTCAGCGGATCGCGCGCCCCGGTCAGGGCGGCCAGCATCTCAGTGTGGCCGATATAGGGAACCTCGGCGGCCTGGATCGATTCTTTGTTGATCGGCGCGGTGTTGATCGCGTCGACTTCGCCTCGCAAGGCGGCTTGCACCAGCGTTTTGATGTAGTCCCAGGCGGCTTTGCCGCACGCGGCTTGCACTTTGCCAGCTTCGAAGGCGGCGGGATCGGCGTTGTTCAGATCGATGACGTCGATGGAACCCGGCGTGAAACGCGCCTCGTCCGCTCGATCGATCGCGCGCACCCGCAACCCAAGGCCACCCTCCCGAACGGCCTTTTCAATCACGCGGGCATCGCCGTAAACCAGCAAACGCGCGACGCGGTTGACGGTTTCATCGACGAGGGCGCGCGCCGAGATTTCAGGGCCGATCCCGGCGGGATCGCCCATGCTGATGCCGATAATCGGTTTTTTCATTAGGGCTTTAGTGCTGAGAAAGAGCCATCGGACGGAAACCGAGCCTCAATCGATCCGCTGCCAGCGTTGGCTGCGTTTTATAAACATCCACGAGCCCGTGACCTCCAAGGTTTTGCCGCCGTCAAGCAAGCGGGCTTTAGAGCTGTAGGTGCCGCCGTCAGTCGGATTGAAAATTTTGCCATCGGTCCATTCGTTGCCGGTTTTTTTTAAGTCCCACAGGATTTTCAGGCCGACCAGCGGTTTGTCCTTGAGGTCGCCTTCGCATTTGCCGCACGTCTTTTCGGTCGCGCCTTCCAGCAGTTCCACGATATTCCCGGTCAGCGCGCCGCGTTCTTCGCTAATTTGGACGATGCTTTTAGGCTTGCCGGATTGGTCGTCGATGGTTTTCCATTTTCCGGCGGGCGAATCTGGATTGGCGGCTTGCGCGGTGGCGAGGAATAACAATCCAGACAAACCGATGGATTTGACGGTGCGATGACGCCTGTTCATGTCGCTTTTCCTCGGGTGAGTCCATCTCGCCCGCTCGGAGCAGTCCGGAGATAGAGCGGACTTGCGGGCGGTCTGAAGACGGGTGGAAGCAAACGCCTGACTGGTGGTCTAATATTCCAAGTTTAGGGAGAAAAAACTAAAAACCAATACCCTCAGGTGGCGACATGATTCCGAGCGAGTTGATTTCTACCGAGCTGAAATTGCTTCTGCTGATCTTAATCGCCAATGGTGCGCCGATTGTCGCGGCGTCGCTTTGCGGTGCGTGGGGCGCTCGACCTTTGGATGGCGGACGAGTGTTAGCTGATGGCTATCGCTGTTTGGGAGATTCGAAGACTTGGCGCGGCGTGGTGCTCGCGCCCTTGATCACCGAGCTGGTCGCGTTATGCCTGATGGTGCCGGCTGGAGTGGGAGTGCTGGTCGGGATCGGCGCGATGCTAGGGGATCTGCTGTCGAGTTTTATCAAGCGCCGGTTGGGCTTGGTCTCCAGCAGCATGGCCTTGGGCTTGGATCAAATCCCCGAAGCGTTATTGCCGTTGCTGCTGGTCGCCTACACGTTGAATTTGAGTTGGGCGACCATCGCTTGGACGGTGGTCGCCTTCGTGGCGCTCGAACTGGTGTTGTCGCCGGTGTTTTTCCGGCTCGGCATCCGCGACCGGCCTTATTAAACCGGCTGACGGCGCAGGTGGTGCAAGGTGATTTCCGGCGGGCAGTTGAAACGCACGCCCACCACCGAAGCGCCTGATCCGGTCGAGGTGTAGCCCTGCATCCCGTTGTAGCGCCAAGCGCCGCGGCAGAAGCGTCTCGGGCAGTCCGCGTTGGTCATCAGGGCGATCCCGCCGGGCAAGCAAATTTGCCCGCCGTGGGTATGGCCGCTCAACATCAGATCGAAACCGGCGTGCGCCGCCAAGCGATAGGCTTCCGGCGAATGCGACAGCAGGATCGACACCTCCTCCGGCGGCAGGGTCGCGGCGGCCCGGTCGAAATTATCGAGTTGGTAGTAGTGCGGGTCGTCGATGCCCGCTAAATGGATGTGCGTTCCGTCGCGCTCCAGGGTCACGGCTTCATTGAGCAGCACCGTGATTCCGAGCGCTTCGATGTGCGGCACCATGCGAAGGCTGTCGTGATTGCCGAGGATGGCGTACACCGGCCCGCTGAAGTGAGGGCGGACCTCGGCCAGCGCGGCCATGGCGGGCTCGTAATCGCCGTAGGTTTTGGCTCGAAAGTCGCCGGTCAGCACGCAGGCGTCATATCGCGCCTGTTTGATCTGTTCGATGAGCGCGGGCGGGTAATCCTCGTCCATGTCCAGATGGAGATCGCTTAACTGAAGGAACGTAAAGCCGTCGAACGGCTCTGGCAACTCCGGCAGGATCACCTCGTTATGCAGGGTCCGAATGGCGGTGGCGTTGCGCAAGCCTCGGCGGTACAACCCCAGGCCACGAAGGGTCAACCGGATGAAGGCGTGGATCGAATACCAGTTTTCAATATGGAAAAAGGTTCGGCCTTTTCCGAAGATCCGGGTGGCATGATCCTGTTCGATGCCGATTCGTTGCTGGAAGTGAACGCGCCCGATGCGCTTTTCCAAACGTTTGAGGTCCACGGTCTGTCGGTCCACAATGACCCCAGCGGATGGACGAGGATGGGCCGATTTGGACTGAGAAGGGCCATTGTGGGCTGATGGATGCTTCATTGCCGGTTCTCCCAAAGCGGTCTGTTTATTATTAAACAGGCATCGTGATGGCCTGTTCGAGTCAATAAACAAACCCAATACCCTTTATCTAGGCCAAGTCATTCAAAATCCTTGCCAGCCACTCGATCAAGCGGGTGACTGCTCGCCTTAAACTCGGTGATCGACGGCAAATTTTAGCTAGCGCTACAGTCTTTGTCGCAGCACCTCCGTGATTTCTCCATCATCAAGCACCAGCGGATTGGTTTTCATGCTGCCGCCGCGCGAGTTGGCGACGATGTGCGCGAAATCGCTTTCTCGAATGTGATAGGCGCGCAGCCGAGGCAAAGCCAGACGTTCGGTCCAGTCGTCCAGCAACGCCAGCAGCGCGGCGTGCGCTTCCTCGGCGTTGGGGAAATGCCGTCCGTGCAGGATATCGCCAGCGCGGGCGTACTTGCGCCAGGAAGGATGCTCGGGCTCTCGTTCCCGCAGCGCGTTCAAATTGACGCGAGTGGCGGCCCCGACCAAGGTGCCGCACACCACGCCGTGCGGGATCGGGAAGAATGCGCCCAGCGGCGAGGCCAGACCGTGCACCGAGCCCAGCCCGGTTTGCGCCAAGCAAACGCCGGAGAGCAATGCCGCGTAAGCCATGCGCGCTCGTCCGGCGGCGGCGTGCGCGCCGCCGTCATACCAGGCGAACAAGCCTTCGCGCACCGCTTTCAAGCCGCTTTCGGCCAGTGCGTCGGTGAAGGGATTGGCTTTGATGGAGACGTAGGATTCCAGCAGTTGGGTGAGCGCATCCATGGCGTTGGCGGCGATTTGCGGTTTGGGGCAGGTCGCCAGCAAGTCGGGGTCGAGCAGGGCGTATTCCGGCACCAGCAGATCGTGACGGAAGGATTTCTTGAAGCCGTTCGGCCCGCGCGCGCTCAGCACCGCATTTTTGGTGGCTTCGCTGCCGGTGCCGGCGGTGGTCGGTGCCGCGATAAATGGCTTGGCGGGGCCGTGATACGGTTTTTCCGGGCCGACGCCTTCCAGGTAATCCATCACCGAATCACCGACCGGCAACAGACCCGCAATCGCCTTGGCGGCGTCCAACACGCTGCCGCCGCCGATCCCCACGACCACTTGAATGTCGGATGCGCGGAATTGACGGACGGCGTCATCCACCAGTTGCGGGGACGGTTCGTCGCCAACCCGCGCTTGCTCCCACGCGATGCCGGCTTTCTCCAGCGCGGCTAACAACGCTGGCCAGTTGGATGATTCGACAAACGAACGCTGCCCGATCACCAGTAAGACCTGCTTACCGTATTGGGCGATCAGGCCAGGGAGTTTAGAGATTGAGCCAGCGCCGAATTCGATGCGCGGCAGGCGGGCGATGGAGAACGGCTGAAACATGAGCAGTCGCTCCGTTGGGCGTCGGGGGCGAGAGACAGCTGGCGTCTCCGCCCCGGCGAGGAAAAATTTAGAAGCCGTACAGCGCCTTGTATTCCGCGTCGCGGCTGGCGATCAATTGAGCGAGATTGAGCACCACCTTACACTGCTTCCAGGTGGCGTCGTCCTGCATCTTGCCGTCGATCATCACCGCGCCGCTGCCGTCGGGCATGGCTTCGACGACGCGCTTGGCCCAAGCGACTTCCTCCGGCTTCGGACTGAACACCCGCTTGGCGATGGCGATCTGATTGGGATGCAGCGTCCAGGTGCCGACGCAGCCCATCAGATAGGCGTTGCGGAATTGATCTTCGCAGGCGACCAGATCGGCGATGTCGCCGAACGGGCCATAGAACGCCAGCGCGCCGACGCTGGTGCAAGCGTCCACCATCTTGCCGATGGTGTAATGCCACAGATCCTGTTGGGCGGTGGGGCGGGGCGCGTCGGGGTTCTTCGGATCGGGATCGGTGCGCACCAGATAGTCGGGATGGCCGCCGCCGACCCGCGTGGTCTTCATCCGCCGCGAAGCCGCGAGATCGGCGGGACCCAGGCTCATGCCCTGCATCCGGGGGCTGGCGTTGGCGATGGCATCGACATTGGCGACGCCGAGCGCGGTTTCCAGAATCGCATGCAGCATCAGCGGCTTTTTAACGTTGTATTTGGCTTCCAGTTGCGCCAGCAGTTGGTCGGCGAAATAAATGTCCCACGGCCCCTGCACCTTGGGCAGCATGATGACATCCAACTTATTGCCGATTTCGCCGACCAGCCGGATCAGATCGTCCAAGAACCACGGGCTGTCGAGACTGTTGACCCGCGTCCACAATTGGGTATCGCCGAAATTCACGCTCTTGCCGATTTTGACCAGTCCTTCGCGGGCGGCTTCCTTGCGGTCGATGGGCACCGCGTCTTCCAGGTTACCGAGCAAGATGTCCACGTTCTTGGCGATGTCTGGCACCTTGACCGCCATCTTCTCGTTGCTGGGATCGAAGAAATGGATCATCCGCG
>ERZ761607.1818-NODE-1818-length-24882-cov-5.445442_pt1 | contig 24882 bp, 20 predicted proteins | sample MGYA00511164_ERZ761607 | MGnify/ENA primary metagenome ERZ761607 (study PRJEB28899, sample SAMN02445080) | bioreactor sludge metagenome | biome: EBPR sludge | place: Australia: Brisbane, Thorneside Wastewater Treatment Plant | collected 2011-06-22 ... | reverse complement strand
CTAGGACTACTCGATCACATCCTACAGGGCCCCCGCGATCGTGGTGTGTCGTCGCGAACGGGTTGGCCGCAGAGCGGGCAGACGCCGAGCATTCGGAGCAGGACGATCTGCAGGACCCGTCGATACGTCGGGAGGCTCAGACGTCGGCTGCTGAGGGGGAAAACGAACTCGCTGGAAGGCGAGGAACGCATGGGCCGCAGCGACGCAGGCTATGTGGTGGTGGAAGCCGCGCCACCCGCGACCTTCGAAGTGGTCGAGGCCGAGCTCGCCCTTCATCTCTTGGTAGTCCCGCTCGATTCGCCAACGAAGCTTCGCGAGGTACACGAGCCTCTTCAGCGAGGTCTTCGCCGGCAAGTTCGACAGATACAGCTTGCTGGGCTGCTTCTGACGACGCGGCCACTCGCAGAGAAGCCACATGTCGTCGCTCGGGGCGGCGCCACGCGCATGACCGTGCGCAGAGCGGATGCGGATCGCGGCGAATCGGCTCGACTGCGGTCCGCGTGTGCCCTGACGCCATGTGACCTTCTTCCAGCTTGTTGCGGGAAGTTGTGCGGCGATCTCCGACATCGGCAATGGCGTTTGACCAGTCTCCGCTCTCCATCGTGTCGGCGGGCGGCCGCTCGCTCCCGGGCGCGGCTTGGGCGGCAGCGGGATGACGCCAGGCGGCCAGGCGACCGCGGTCCCGGTGACGCCGACGACGTAGTGCAGTCCTCGCTCCTCGAGACCTTCGCGGAACTCGACGCAGTCCCCGTAGCCTGAGTCCGCAACGACCGGGCGATCTTGCAGATCCCAGCTGCGCGCCGTGTCGACCAGACGCAACGCAAGTCGCCACTTCTCCTCGAACCCGACCTCCTCGGGGATTCCCGTCTTGGCGCGCCGCTTGGGGTCCGACGCCCAGTCCTTCGGCAGGTAGAGCCGCATGCCGACGCATACACCACCATGTTCGCTCGCGAGGTGCAGACTCGTCGCCACTTGGCAGTTGTCGATCCGCCCCATCGTCCCGGAGTACTGACGCTGGACGCCTACCGACTTGTAACCCTTCTTCGGGAACCCGGTGTCATCGATCACGAACGCATCCAGCTCCGGAATGTCTCGCTCCGCGCGCTCTGCGATCCGACGAAAAACAACGCCTTCGTCCCAGCCGGCTACTGTGACCGCTTGCTGGATTCGCTGGCGCATCGCCTGGATCTCGCCAACGTCGTCCACCAATCGCTGCGCGATCGGCTCGATGCTCTTCCGTTCCCCGTCGAGCAACAGGCCCAGCAGGTAACTGCCCAGCGCGTCACGCCGCTCTCGCCGTCCGAGGCCCTCGAACACCTCCGACATCCACTGCTCCAGCTCGACTTCGCACCGCTTCAGGTCTCGCTGCTTCATCCCGACCTTAGATCACAGGTCGCGTTGCAAGTCGATCACAAGTGAGCGAGTAGTCCTAGAAGCTCGGCCGATTTCGCAAGCCGCCCTGCCGGACGGCGCGCAGCGAGCGATAGCGAGCGAAGGCTCGTGGGAGGGGGCCCCATCGGGGCTTCATGCCCCGTGGGGGAGGGTCTGGCGACAGACCCTCAAGGAAGCTGAAGGAGCGAGAGCCTGCTCGATCGGTGCTCGCTCGTGCGCGGAGCACCTCGAAGTCGGGTAGGGTCCGGACACGTGAACGGGATCGGTCGACGCGCGCCCGCCCAGGGCCCACGCTTGACCGTTTACGGGTCGTGGTTGTGTCTCACGAAGTCGCGTCCGAAGACGAAATCGAGCCGGGCACCGTCCTCTTGGAGCGGTTTCGCGTCGATCACCTCTTCGCGGTCGGCGGGATGTCGGTGCTCTACCGCGGCGTGGATCTGACGACCTCGCTGCCGATCGCGGTGAAGGTCCTGCCCTCGCGGCTGCGCACCAAGCGGCTCGCGGCGCGCTTCGAGCGCGAGGCGCGGATGGCGATCGGGGTGCGGCATCCGAACTGGGTCGTCACCCACGAAGCCGGCGCGCTCGAGAGCGGCACGCCCTACCTCGTGATGGAGCTGCTCGAAGGCGAGACCGTCTACGATCGCCTGCGCTACGACGGCCCGTTTCCGCTGCCGGACGCGGTGAAGATCCTCTGCGCGGTGCTCGACGGGGTCCACGCCGCGCACCAGCACCACATCATCCACCGCGATCTGAAGCCGTCGAACGTCTTCCTCACGCGCGACGGCGCGGTGAAGCTGATCGACTTCGGGCTGTCGAAGGATCTGGGCAGCCAACAAGACCGCACGATGGTGACGGGTCCCGGCGAAGCGCTCGGCACCCCGAGCTACATGTCGCCCGAGCAGGTGCTCGCGGAGGACGTCGATCCACGCACGGACATGTGGGGCGCGGGCGTCCTCTTCTACGAGATGATCACCGGCTTCCGCGCCTTCCCGCGGGCCGAGGGCGGCGTGCAGGACACCTTCACGATGGTGCTCGAGCACGAGCCGCGTTTGGCGACGGAGCGGAACCCGAGCCTGCCCTTCGGCGTGAACGTCGTCTTGGCGAAGGCGCTGCAGAAGGAAAAGGAAGATCGTTTTGGGACGATCGCGGAGCTGCGGGAAGCGCTCGCCGCGCTCGTGTGAATCGCCGTCGTGTGGCGCTCCGTGCCGAGCCCGCACTTCGGAAGATCGCGGGTTGCACGTCTCGCGTACGTGCGTACCGATGCGCGCCGATGGAGGAGCGCACGACCATCCCGGTGCAGGTCCCTTCCAAGCTCGCCGAGCGGACGACCGCGCTCGGATTGCTCGCGTTGATCGGGCTGCCGCTCGGCTCGACGTGGTCTCCGACGGTGCGCCTCGCAGGCATCGTCGCGGTGGCGACGATCAGCGCGGCGGCGGCGGCCATCTCGTGGTGGCGGCGGCGAGCGCGCGAGGCGAAGGTGTCGGTGGACGAGTCGCACGTCCACGTGGTCGATGCGGCGGGAAGCACGCGATCGTGGCCTCGCTCCGCGCTCGCGCACGCCGAGATCGCGCACAAGAAAGGGGGCGGCACGCTCCTGCGCGTCCTCGATCGCACGCACGCGGTGCTCTTCACCCTCGAGCTTCCTGGCTCGTCGGAGGTAGAGACGTGGATCGCGCGCCTCGGTCTCGATCGTGGCGCGCGGGAGCTGGCGGTCCACGAGCGCTTGGTCTCCGTCGGCCAGACCGAGACCCGCGCGTTCGCCACGCTCTTCACGGTTCTCACCCTCGTCGGCGCATTCTCCGGCGGATCCGTGGGGGCGAACGTGTGGTTGCTGCCGCTCGCGGTGTTCGCGGCGACCCGCGGACCGCTCTTGGTCGGCGTCGACGGCGTCGAAGAGCGCCGGCTACCGCGACGGCGCTTCCACCCGATGTCCGAGATCGCCGACGTCGAGAAGCGCGACGCCAAGATCCACCTCGTGATGCGCGACGGCCGGCGGGTTCGGCTCGGGGTGTCGACCAAGAGCACCGACGGCGCGCTGCGCGACGACATCGAATGGACCATCCGTCGCGCCCTCACGGCCTACGCGCGTCGCGAGCGCGCGGCGTCGCTCGAGCACCTCGCGCGAGGCCAGCGCGACGTGCGCGAGTGGTTGGAGGAGCTCGAGAAGCTCGCGGGCGCCGGCGACTACCGCCGCGGCGCGCTCACGGCGGAGCGACTCGCGGAGGCCGTCCACGACCCCGACGCCGAACCGAGCGTGAGGGCCGCGGCCGCGTGGATGCTCGCGCGCTCGGGGAAGCTCGACGCCGCCCGCGAGGCGCGCGCGAACGCGGCGCATCCGAAGGTTCGCGTCGCGCTCGACGCGGTGATGGCGCAGGACGTCGAAGCGCTCGATCGCGCGACGCGCGAGGGACGCGAAGCGACGGTCTGACATTTCGATGGTTCGGTCGCCTGACGGCGACGCTCACGCTCAAAACGTCAATTCGATGGTTCGGTCGCCTGACGGCGACGCTCACGTGACGTCGGGTCGCTCGGCCTGGCGGCCGGCTCCGAAAACGTCAAATCGCGGAGGGTCTGTCCGCGTGTCCCACCGCTGACGCGAGCGCATCACGCCGGCCCGTCGCCCGCGCTCCGGAGAGAGATTGCGTCGCGGTTGTCGCGCGCTCGAAGAACGACGATCCTCCTCGTCGTGGGTCATCGAGTCGTGTGGGTGGCGCTCTTCGTCGGAGCGTGGGGGATGGGGTGCACCGGCTCGGGGACGGCGCCGCTCGCGCCTCCGCACGACGGCGTGCACTCGTTCGCGAACGGATGCTTCACGCTCGACGCCGGGCGCGCGGGCGCCGCGCGGCGACGTTTCCTCGTGGTGAACGAGACGAGCGACGGCTTCGTGCTCGACGGCGACGACGAGTCCGTCGGTGCGCGCCTGCATCTACGCGCGGCGGACCTCGGCACCTACCTGCTCTACGACGCGCAGGGCTTCTACGTCACGGGCGAAGGCGAAGGTGAGGTCTGGCGGCTCGGTCGCGTGGACACGCTCGAGTCGAACCTCACGCTCCTCGACGACACCTTCGTCTCTCCCGCGGAGTGGGATCTCGAGGCCTCCGTCGAAGACGAAGAGCGCTTCACGCTGCGGCACCGCGCGAGTGGGCGCTACCTCGACGCCGAAGGAGGGCTCGTCGCCGCGATCGAAGACGCCGCCACGGTGTCGCTCCACCCCGCGAGCGGCTGCGCGGAGTTCCCGGAGCTCACGCTCGACGCCGAAGGCGAGGTCGACGGAAGCGCGTGGGAGGACGGCGCGGTCTACGGCTTCGTCGACGCGCACTCGCACCTCTTCACCAACTACGGCTTCGGCGGCGCGGGCATGTTCCACGGCTCGGCGTTCCACCGCCTCGGGGTCGAGCACGCGCTCCCCGGCTGCGAACGTTTCCACGGCTCCGCGGGGCGACGCGATCTGATCTCGTTCGCCTTCGCGGACTTCGGCGACTTCGACACCAACGCGCTCGTCGCCGCCTTCCTCGCCGGTCGCACCACGGAAGACCAACACTTCACCGACGGCTATCCGACCTTCACGGATTGGCCGAATGGCTGGAAGCATCCGACCCATCAAACGCAGTATTATCGCTGGATTCAGCGGGCCTACCTGTCGGGTCTGCGTCTCGTCGTGGCGCACGCGACCACCAACTCCGTGCTCTGCGAGCTGATCTCGGGCATCGGCGCCCAGCCGCGCCGCTACTCCTGCAACGACATGGTCGCGGTGGATCGTCAGATCGACGAGACCTACGCGCTCCAGCGCTACGTCGACGCGCAATCGGGCGGCCCGGGCCGCGGCTGGTTCCAGGTGGTGACCACACCGGAGGAAGCGCGTCGCGTGATCAACGAAGGCAAGCTCGCGGTGATCCTCGGCATCGAGACCTCGAACCTCTTCGATTGTTTCCTGACGCCGCGCGAAGGTTTTCCCGACTGCGACGCCGACTTCGTGCGCGCCCAGCTCGACCGCTACCGCGAGCGCGGCGTGCGCGCGATCTTTCCCGTCCACAAGTTCGACAACGCCTTCTCTCCCGGCGACGGAGATCGCAACGTCGGCCAGATCGGGAGCTTCGCGAACAGCGGGCACTGGTCGAGCTTCGTGACGGATTGTCCGCCCACCGACGCCGGCTTCGACCGGGGTCCGATCGTCTTCGGCGGCTTGAACATGCCGCGCGCGGAGTACTCGGAGCCGCCGCCGAACGACATGAGCACCTTCGGGGAAGATCCGGTCGCCGCGATCGCGCCGCACCTCTCCGCGCTGATGGAGCCGCCGCTCGAAGGCGATCATTGCCAGGCCTTCTCACTCACGCCGCTCGGCGAGACGCTGCTGCGCGAGATGATGGCGCGCGGGATGATCGTGGAGGTCGATCACCTGCCGCGCCGCGCGTACGCCCGCGCCTACGAGATCCTCACCGAGAACGACTACCCGCCCGTGGGCACGCACGCGCGCACGAACGGTGGGCAGCTCTACGAGCTCGGCGGCGTCTCGATCACGGGGCTCGGTCGCTGCGGCGAGCCGGGGGTGCGTGGCGCGATGGGTCGTCGCTTCGTGGAGCGCATCCAGTACATCGCGGAGCGGGGCGCCTATCCCGCGGAAGGCTTCGGCTTCGATCTGAACGGCTTCGCGGGCGCACCGCGTCCTCGCTTCGGCCCCGACTCCGGCTGCGCGGAGCCGCAAGAGAACCCGATGGAGTATCCGTTCACCTCGTATCGAGGGGACGTGACCTTCACCGAGCCGCGCCTCGGCGAGCGCGACGTCGACTTCGACACCGAAGGCATGATCCACCTCGGCCTGCTGCCCGAGGTGATCGAGGACGCGCGCCGCGACGGCATGACCGACGAAGAGCTCGAGCCGCTCTTCCGCTCCGCGGAGGCGTACCTGCGGATGTGGGAGCGCGCGGAGGCGCGAGGCGCGGCGTTGCGCGCGGAGTGAGCGCACGATTTCTTGGTTGGGTCGGCGGGGTCAGCCGCCGACTTCTCCGACTCGTCGCGAGCGAGCCGCGAGCGCGATCGAGCGAGGACACGCGTTCGGACCGCGCACACGCCGATCACGCGCGAGCCGATGCAGCATCACCGGCCGGCGATGCGAGCGCTCGGAGTTACCCCGTGATCAACCCCGGGAGCGCTTCGCGGCTGTCCCAACCGAAGCCGGCGAGCGGCTCGCCCATCGCGGTCGCGATCGCGGCGAGCAGATCGCCGTGGCGTCGCCCACTCGTCTCCATGACGCGCCCCGTCGCGATCGTGCCGCCCGCGTTGCCGGCGAGCACGAAGGGCATGTCGCGGTGGCTGTGCGTGTTGCCGTCGCTCACCTCGGTGCAGAGCAGCACCAGCGTGTGATCGAGCATCGTGCCGTCGCCCTCGGGGATCGCGGCGAGCCGCTCCAGCAGCGCGCGGTACTTGGCGACCCACCAACGCCGCTGCGCGAGGTAGTCGACGAAGTTGCGGTTGCTGCGGTCGTGGCGTGCGCCGTAGTGCGAGGCCTGGTGGCTGCGCATCGCGTAGCCCGGGTCGTACATCTCGCTGCCCGGGATGTGGCTCATGATGAGCTCGCTCGTGTGGTGCCCGCCTTGGATCACGCCCACGCGCGTGAGCCCGCACGCCATCGCCTGCACCATCACGTCCATCTGCGCGTCGAGGATGCGCCCGAAGACGGCGGCCTCGAAGCGTGTCTCGTCGCTCACGTCGTACGCGAGCCGCGGATCCTCGCAGCTCGCGGAGCTCACCGGCGGATCGACCGGCGGCATGTCCATCCGCGACAGACCGCGCTCGATCGTGCGCAGCGACTCGAGGTGCACGTCGAGCTTTCGTTTCTCCGCGCGACCGAGCCGCGACGAGAGCTCCGTCAGCTCCGCGAGGTGCACGTCGAGCACGCTGCGCTGCCGCCGCAGCTCGAGCTCCGTCGCGGGATCGCCGCCCGGCGACTCCGGAGTGGGCGCGACGATCGTGCCGTCGAAGAGGCGCGAAAAGGCGCGGCGCGGGTCGTCCTCCGGCGGCGTGGGCGTGCCCGCGGTCGGGTACGAGACGAACTTGTCGCCGCTCGCGCCGTTCACCGTCGCCTGCGCGCCGAGGTAGAGGTGCGGGAACGGCGCGCTGCGCCCGACGGTCGATGCGAGGAACTGATCGAGGCTCTGGCCGTTGCCGCCGTCGACGTTGGTCAGCAGCTTCTTCGCGCCGCCCGGGTGCGAGCCTTCGTCGGTGCCGCCCATCTGGAGGCCGTTGACGAAGACGCACCGATCTTCGAAGCCCGCGAGCGGCTCGAGCTGCTCGCTGAGCACGAGGCGGCCGCCGCTGCCGCGCGCTTCCCAGAGCGAGGCGTCGCCGTCTTGGCTTCGGCCCGCGACGCCGTCGGGGAAGTAGAAGAAGATCACGCGCCGCGCGCCGTGACCGGACGCGCACGCGAGGTCGGGTCGGAGCAGCGTGGTGAAGGGCGCCGCGATCGCCGCGCCCATCAGCGTGCGTACGAAGCCACGACGCGAGAGCGGAAGCGCGCCTTTCGGCGAACGACCGTGCGGCGACGAACTCCGCGAGGTGAGACTCGAAGAACGCGTCACGGCATCACCTCCATCGTCGCGCCCCGGCGACGGAAGCTCGGCGACGCGAGCACGTCGACCAGCAGCTTCCGCAGATCCCGATCGCTGCGGCGGAACTCGGTCGCGACCTCGCGCACGAGGCACTCCTCCGCTTCGCTCTCCGGCGCGCCGTGCGCCCAGCGCCACCACTGCGTCGACAGACAATCCTGCGCCGCGGGCGCGATCGCGAGCGCCGCGCCGAGGTCGCGCACGTCGTCGATCGGATCGTCGGTGTCGGTGCCGAAGCCGTTCACGTCGCGCAGCACCCCGCTCGTGTCGATCGGCAGTCCACGCTCTTCGGTGCGCACGTGGCCTTCGTGATCGAAGCCCTCGAACGCGAAGCCGAGATCGTCGATGTACTGGTGGCAGCTCGCGCAGGTCGCGCTCTCGGTGTGCTGACGGAAACGCTCGCGCGTGGTCGCGTTCGGATCGACGTCCGGCACGCCGCCCGCTTCGGGCGGTGGCGGCGCGAACTCCTGGCAGAGCAGACGCCGCCGCACGAAGACGCCGCGCGCGATCGGCGAGGTCTGATCGGAGTGCGCGTAGCGGAGCTGCACGCTCGCGTGACCGAGCACGCCTGCGTGGCGCTCCGCCGGGAGCTCGACCGCGCTCCACGGAGTCGAAGGCGCCGCGACGCCGTAGTGCGTGGCGACGTCGGCGTCGGCCGGGATCGAGGAGCCGGTGAAGAGCGCGTCGAAGTCGCCCTCGAGCATCACGCCGCTCACGAAACGCTCCGTCGCCTCGCGTAGCTTCTGCCGCGTCGCGAGCGAGGTGCCGCGCGCGAGCTCGCCGATCGCGTCGAGGCCGAGCCACTGACGCGCGAACACCCCGAGCGTCGCGCGCGTGCGCGGATCGTCGAGCATCGCCTCCGCCGCGCGTCGCACGCCCTCGTCGGAGTCGAGCTCGCCACGCGACGCGGCGTCGAGGAGCGCGTCCGAGGGCGTGGTGCCGAGCAGCGCGTACGAGAGCGCGCTCGCCATCTCGTATCCGTCCAGGCGGTGCGTGCCGCCGTCGAGCACGCCGACCTCGCTGCGGTAGAGGAAGCTCGGGCTCGCGAGCATCGCGCGCACGATCAGTCGACGCTGCGCGTTCGCATCCGTCTCCACGTCTGCGAGCGCCGCGTAACGCGCGACCTCCGCGTCGGTGAGCGGCCGACGGAACAAGCGACGCCCGAAGGTCCGCACGAAGCCGTCACGATCGGCGCCTGGAACCAGACGTTCGACCGAGTCGCCGAGCGCGTCCGCGATGCGACGCGCGGCCGCGAGGTACTCCGTCGCGTGCACGAGGGTGACGATGCCGTCGTCGGCTTGGAGATCGAACGGATACTCCTCGGGGCGCGTCTCGGGCGGGAGACCGGTCGGCGGATCCGCGATCGTGACGCCCGTGGTCCCGCCGCTCGTGCAGCGCACCGTGAGCAGGGAGTTCGCACCGCCGAAGCCGTCCGGCGCCGTCTCGGGCACGTTCGGATCCGCGATCCACTCCGCGCCGTCGAGCACGAGCTTGTACTGGTGCACGCCCTCCGGGATCACGCGCGTCAGCGTCCAGACGCCGCCCTCCTCACGCATCGGCCACGCGCTCGGATCCCAGCCGTTGAAGCTGCCCGCGACGTGCACGGAGCGCAGCGCGCGTGACGGCACGTAGCGGAAGGTCGTGCCGTCCGCGCAGGGGTTGGCGGGCGCCTCGCCGCTTGCGATCGGGGCGAAGAGATCACGCACCGTCGCCGCGTGCTCGCGCCGCGTGAGCAGCCGAAGGCGCCGCGGAGGAAGCGGCGGGCTCGAGCAATCGAGCTCCCCCGTGAGCGTGAGCACGTGGTCCGCGACCGCCTCTGCGCACTGGCCCACGCAATCGCGCGGGTTCGCGTAGGGCATGGTCTCGTCGATCGCCGCCACCAGCGCGTCGCGCGACCCGGACCACGGCGCGAGCGCCGGACCGCGACGACCCTGGCCGGCGCTCCCGTGGCAAGACGCGCACTCGGCGGCGTAGTACTCGGCGCCATCCACCGGCCCGCGCGGGGGCGGACCGTCGCCCGGCCCCGCCGGCGCTCCGCCCTCACGGCAGCCGACGAGCGCGACGAGCAGCGTCGCGCAACCCATCGTTTTTAGGACATTTTTCGTCCCTTCGGAAAGGATCCACCCTTTTTGCCGGAGCTTCGGATCCGCTCTCTCGGAAAGGATCCACCCTTTTTGCCGGAGCTTCGCGCCACGTTCCGAGGCGCCGGAGGGGCCCCCCTCGCAGCGGGTCGGGACACCCCGACGACCGCGTTTCGAGCCCTCGACGAACGAGGGATCGGAGCATCGGTTCGACCTCGCGCTCACGCTTTCGCGGAGCACGAGCGCCCCTCGAGGCCTCGACTTCGACCCACCCACGGCACGCTCCAGCCCCCCGTCACCCACACCCGAGTGACGAGTGACCTAAGGATGAGTTACGAAGCGCCTCTTCGTCAAACGGGGATGCTACGGGCGCGCAACTTTCGTAAGGTCCGCGAGAAACCGCGCGGCCATGGTTGGGGGCTCGCGCGGCGGTCCGCACATCGGTCACTTCCGAACTCGCCCTCGGCAGGCGGGGTGACCTCCGACGAAGTCGGTCGACTTCGGTCGGTCCACGGCGGCGAAACCAGCGCCTCGAGCGAGAGAGAGAAGGGTACGCGTGGCAGAGGAGATCGAGGACAAGGTCGTCGAGGCGATGCGAGCGCTCGGCTTCAACGCCACCGACGCGAAGACCTACCTCGCGCTGCTGAAGGAGCACCCGGCGACGGGGTACGAGCTCGCGACGCGCAGCGGGGTGCCGCGGTCGGCGATCTACAACGTGCTCAAGCGGCTGCAGTCGCTCGGCCTCATCAACATCGTGGCCGACAAGCCTGCGCGGTACGTGCCGCTCCCGCCGGAGAAGCTCTTCGGGCTGCTGGAGGTGCGCTTCGCGCGCAGCCTCGAGTCCTTGCGCGACGGCATCGATCAGCTCGCGCGCAAACCCAACCAGTCCGTGACGTGGACCGTCGAAGGCTACGAGGCGATGCTCGAACAAGCCGAGCAGCTCATCGGACAGGCGCACAAGCGGGTGGTCGCGTCGCTCTGGGGTCGCGAAGCGCAGCAGCTCGAGCGCGCGCTGAGAGCGGCGGCAGGGCGCGACGTCGACGTGGTGCTCTTCGGCTGGACCCCGCTGCCCGAGGTGGGACGCGTGTTCTCGTACGGCGTCGATCCGGCGGGTCTCGAGCCGCACTGGGATCACCGCATCATCCTGCTCAGCGATCGTCGCCGCCTTCTCGTGGGCGCGGCCGAGGTCACCGAGGACAACCGCGCGGTCGTCACCGACGAGCCGGCGCTGATCGAGATGGCCATCGCGAACCTCGTGCTCGATCTGACGCTCCTCGGCGATCGCAAGGGGCTCGAGGTCGCGCCGATCGTGGAGCAGCTCACGGATCGGCTCGCGCCGGTCGAAGCGCTCATGGGTGCGTGAGCCGGTCGCCGAGCGTCGGAAGGGCGAGCGTCGGCGGGGCAAGCGTCGGCAGGCGAGCGTCAGCAGGGCGAGCGTCCGCGCCGCAGGGCGAGCGTCAGCGTCGGCAGGGCGAGCGTCGACGGGCGTGCGCAACGCCGGTTGCCCTTCCCCGGCAGGCGCCTAACATCCGCGGGCTTTGGCGGAGACGGGCTCGAACGAAGGGCGTGGCGCGTCGGCGGCACGCGGTCGCGTGTGGCCCTTCGCGTTGCTCGCGCTCGTGGCGATCTACGAGCTCGTCGCCCAGGCCGTGATCAGCGCGCGCGTCGCGCCCGACGCCGATTGGGCCTCCGCAGCGACCTTCGTGCGCGGTGAGCTCGCGCCGACCGACCTGGTGATCGTCGCGCCCGCGTGGGCCGATCCGATCTTGCGTCGCGAGCTCGGCGATCGGATCCCGCTCGCGGCCGCGGGTCGCAGCGATCTCGCGGCGTACGAGCGGGTGTGGGAGCTGTCGATCCGGGGGCGCCGCGCGGCGGAGCTCGAGGGCGCGCGCGAGACGATGCCGCCCGCGCTCGAGCGTGTGTTCGGCGCGGTCACGGTGCGGCGCTTCGACCTCGGCGCGAGCTCCGTGCGCCTCGATTTGACGTCGAGCTTGCGTGATGCGGAGGTGCGACGAGGCGCGCGCACCTGCGCGTGGCGACGCAGCGCGCCGCAAGGTGGCGGCCTCGGCGCGGGTCCGCTCACGCCAGCGGAGCACTTCTTCTGCGGACCGGAGCCGTGGCTCTGGGTCGGCGAGACCGCGACCGAAGATCTCGATCTGCAGGGTCGCCACTGCGTGTGGCAGCACCCCGCGGGAACCGAGCCGATCGCCACCACCTACCGAGACGTCGAGCTGCCGGGGCGCGTCGTGCTCTACGGCGGCATCTACTACCTGCACGAGCGCGACGAGGTGCACGGCCCGGTCGACGTGCGCGTGCTCGTGGACGGCGCGGAGGTCGGTCGCATGCGACACCGCGACGGCGAAGGCTGGAAGCGGATGGAGGCGACCACCCGCGAAGGTCGCGGCGACGTGACGATCGAGGTGACCGCGCCCGACCCGAACATGCGGACCTTCTGTTGGTCGGCGTCGCTCCGCGGCCCCGCGCGCGAGGTGGGCGAATGAGACCGCGCATCGGCTGGCTCGATCACCTCCTCGGCGCGCTGCTCTGCGCGGGCTACGTCGCGCTCCTGCTCGGCACCTCGGCCGACCTCGCGATGTCGCGCGACGAGAGCTTCTACGTCACCGCCGCGCAGGACTACGCGCGCTGGATGCGGCAGCTCTGGAACGATCCGGACGCCGCGCTCACGACGGAGTCGATCGACGCCGCGTGGGACTACAACCACGAGCACCCCGGACTCGCGAAGGCGCTCTTCGCGCTCTCGTGGATCGCGCACGAGAACGCGAAGGACGGCGGTTCTGTCGGGTCCGCGGGGTCAGCCGCGGACGGTCGTCACGGCTCCGCGGGCTCAGCCGCGGACGGTGCCGCAGCAGAGGGTGCAGGTCTCTTCGCGAGCGACTCCGACGCGTTCCGCTTCCCCGGGATGCTCAGCGCGGGGCTCTTGCTCTGGCTGCTCTACATCTTCGGTGCGCGCGTCTTCGGCCGCGAAGCAGGCGCGTTCGCGGCGGTCGCGTACGCGCTGATGCCGCGGCCCTTCTACCACGCGCACCTCGACTGCTTCGACGTCCCGATCACGCTCGCGCTCACGTTCGCGGTCTATGCGTATTGGCGCGCGCTCACGAGCCGCGGATGGATCGTGATCGCCGGACTCGCCTGGGGCCTCGCGCTCGCGGTCAAACACAACAGTTGGGTGCTCCCGGGCATCTTTCTCATCCACTACGTGTGGATGGTCTTGGCCGCCCGTGCGCGCGCCAAACGCGACCTTCCGGCGTCGGCCCGGCTCGTGACGCGGCCGTGGTGGCTGGTCTCGCTCGCCTGGCTCGGCCCGCCGATCTTCCTCGCGACGTGGCCGTGGCTCTGGCACCCGGAGACGATGCTCGAGCGCTTCGGCTGGTACGCACGATTCCACGTGAACCACGAGTACTACACGATCGCCTACCTGGGCCGGTCGTGGTTCGAGCCGCCGTTTCCGATCTCGTACCCGTTCGTGCTCACCGCGATCACGGTGCCGCTCGTGACGCTCGCGATGGCGGGCGTCGGGATCGCGATGCGGGCCCGCGCGATGCTGCCGGGCTTCGTGCGGGATCGGGTTTGGAAGAACGGCGACGTCGAGCCGGATTCGCCGCACACGGACGTGCTCTTGATCGGGTGTCTGCTCGCGCCGATCTTGATGATCGCGTTGCCGTCGACCCCGATCTTCGGCGGCACGAAGCATTGGTTCCCCGCGTACCCGTTCCTCTGCATGTACGCGGGGCTCGGGATCGTGCGGGCGACGAACGCGCTGAGGCACGGCGTCGGCGCGCGGCTGCCCGCCTCGCGGTGGACCTCGCGGGTGCTGGTGAGCGCGCTGGTGATCGCGCCGATGCTCGTGCAGACGGTCCACTCCCATCCGTTCGGTCTCTCGCACTACACGCCGCTCGCGGGGGGCGTCCCGGGCGCGGCGGACCTCGGGATGAACCGTCAGTTCTGGGGCTTCACGACCGGAAGTCTGACCGAGTACTTCACCGAGCAGATGCCGAACGGCGGCACCGTGTACCTGTGCGACATGACGCCGGGCGCATGGGAGATGCTCCACCGCGACGGGCTTCTGCCGCGCAACGTGCGCTGGAGCGCGAGCATGACGAACGCGGACTTCGTCATGGTTCACCACGAAGATCACTTCCTGGAGGTCGAGCTCCAGTCGTGGATCGCGTTCGGGACCACGAAGCCCGCGCACGTGCTCACCTACGACGGCGTGCCGATCATCACCGTCTACGAGAACCCGAGGAGGCGTCGATGACCCTTACCCAACGTGCGGTGGCCGGAGCGTGGACCCGAGCGTGGACCGCGACGTGCTGCCTGCTCGCGCTCGCCTGCGGCGACGGTGGCACGGAGCTCGAGCGGAGCTGCCGCGGCCGCGCGGTGCCGAACTGTCTGCCCTACGAGGTCGCGGAGCTGACGGAGGCGACGGTGACGCCGAGCGGCGTGAGCGTGGGCGATCCCTCGGTGGACGTGAGCTTTCGGGTCGCCTTCGACCGCTGCCCGGACCTCGACCGCAACCACCAGGTCACGGTGCAGGTCCTCGACGAAGAGCGCCTCCTCGATCTGACCACCCTCTCGGACGACGGAATGGGCGGCGACACGATGGCGGGCGACGGGCTGATCGAGAAGACGATCGGCAACCCGTTCATCGGCCCCGAGATGCCGGCGGGTCGCACCGTGACGTTGCGATTTCAGACGCGCGCGCTCGCGGATTGCTCGACCGGCATGTGCTTCGGCGGGACGTGTCGGAGCGAGGTGCTCGAAGTGCCGTACACGCTCGGCGCGCGTTTCGATCCGGAGTGAGTCGAGCTCGAGGGATCACCAGTTCCACGAAAGAAGCCGCCCTCTCGGACGGCTTCTTCCTGGGCTCATCGGACCGTCAGGGGCAGTCGAAGGTTGCTTCGATCGCGTCCGCCAACGCGCCCGGATCTTCGGGTGCCGCCTCCCCTTCGAGCGCGGCTTCGAGCGCGGTGGCTCCCGAGGCGTCGCGCTCCGCGTACCAGGGCACGAGCACCGGCGCGAAGTTGCGCAAGAACGTCCAGTGGTAGTCCTGCGCGAGGTCGCTCGTCGTCTCGACGGCGCGCAAACGCTCTACGACGATCGCGGCCACTCCGTCGATCAACGCGCGGCCTTGCTGGTCGCGCGCCCGCTCGCGCAGCTCGAGGTCGGTCGCGGTCTCGGCGGAGTCGAGATCACGCCAGCAACGAAGCGCGAGGATGCCGTCCCACACCCGATCGTGCGCGTACGGGTCGGCGTCCTGCACGTAGCTCGCGAGCCCTTCCGCGCCCCGGCCCGTCGCGCCGCCCGCGTAGTACGCGTACGCGGAGTCGCAGTCTTGGATCGCGGTGGTGCAGGTGAGGCTCTCCTTGCGCACCGAGACGACGAGGAAGCGGAGGAGCGCCCCTTCGATGCGCGCCGCTTGCAGACGCGTCGGCTCTTCGTCCATCGCGCCGCGCATGAACGCGTCGAGCAACGTCGGCTGAAGCGTGGAGGGCCCGATGCAGTACTCGGGGAACGTCGCCGGAACGCCTTCGAGGGTACAGTCGGTCCCCGCCGGAGCGTCGACGTCGACGTCGTAGCGACGTACCACGCGCGAATCGAGCCCTTCTTCTTCCTGGTAGAGACCGCGGGCCTCGAGGAAGTCGTCCGCGGAGGGGTCGGTCGTGGGATCGAAGAGCAGCGCGGCGATCTGATCGAACGCGCGCACCCGCGCGATGGTGCTGATCGAGTCGCGGATGCGCACGTACTCGCCGCCGTCGGACACGCACGCGTCCCAGCCGTCGGTATCGGAGCAGACCACGTAGTCGTCGCTCTCGGGCGTGCACTCGCCGGGATCGGGAATGCTCGAGGGATCGCGCGGCAGGCACGCCGGCGTGGAGCCGTCGGTGTCGACGCCCGTGTCCGGATCGGTCCCGCTGTCGGAACCTCCGCCGTCCACGTCACCCGCGTCGGTGCCGCCGTCCACCGGCGTCGTGTCGTCGTCGCCACAAGCGAGGAGCGAGAGGAGAGAGACCAAGATCAAGCGTCGTGTCATCGACGTCGATCGTCCCGGAACGGCGCGCGTGCGGACAGACGCGGAAGCACCGATTCTTCAGGAGGGTAAACCCGCGCCCGCGAGCGTCTCACCGCTCGAATCGACGTCTCACGTCCGACGCCTCGCTGGCGGCGTCACTCCACAGGCAGCGCGAGCGCGGCGTTGCGGAGGCGCAGGTTGCCGTCCGCCGCGAGCTCGCCGAGGCGCCGCTCCGCCTCCGACGTGCGGCCGTCGTCGCGTGCGTGGATCGCGAGCGCTTCGCGGCTGCCCCAGCCCCCCGCGCGCGCGTGCCCCCGCAGGGCGCGCTCGCGTAGATCGTTCGGGACTGGTTGCGGCGAGAACGCGAGCCAACCCCAATACGCTTGGCGCTCGACCTCGGAGAGACGCGCCACCGGATCGCCCCACACGATCGCGTCGAAGCGCGCCGCGAAGAGCGCGCGCACCACGGGCTCCGGCGCGACCACACGACCGTCGCGCGTGGCCCCGTACCGCTCGAGCATGCGCGGGAACGATCCGAGCCGCGCTTCTTCGCGTTCGCGCGGGAGCTCTCCCGCGAGCGCCGCAGGGAGCTCCGCCAGCGCCTCCGCTCGCAGCGCGTCGATCGCCTCGTCGCCTTCGGTCCGCGCGAGCTCGGCGGCGGCTTCTCGGAGATCGCGCAAGCGCGCGTCGTACGCCGCGACCGGCTCGCCTTCGCTGACCTCCGCGCGCCCCTGCGCTTCCACGCCGCGACGCACGCGATCGGCGAGCTCCCCGGTCGGCGCCCGCAGCGTTCCGTCGCGCGCGGTGACTTCGGCGAGCGCGCTCGGTGCGAGCACGAGTGGGGGCAGCTCGCGGGGCACCACCGCGCGCGGGATCACGAGGAGGAGCGCCGCGCATGCCCCCGCGCCGACCGTGAGCACGAGGCGTGTCCCGGACGCGGTCGCGCGCGTGCGAGACGTCGACGGCGACGTGGTCCGCGACGTCGTCTGCGACGCGTTGTCCGGATCGCTCGCCTTGACGGGTCGGTCGCTCAAGCGCTACTCCTCGGCCCCGCGCTGGCGGAGCAGCTCAACCCTCGAAACGAAGCGCGAGCTCGGTGTGATTCGGATCGAATCCGACCGAATCGAATCCGAGCGAACGCGCGAGAACCGTCGGGCTGCTGCACCGACGAACTGGAGGCCGACGTGAGCGGACGTCGAGTCCACGAACGATACGACTGCCACCTGCCCGTCAGCCTCTTCCTCGGCGAGGAAGAGCTCACGGCGCACGTCGCGAACATCAGCCTCGGCGGGATGTTCGTGATCACCGAGCGATCCGTGGAGTACGGCACCGCGGTGAAGGTACGCTTCCGTCTGCCGGCCCTCAAGGAAGAGGCCACGGTGGAGACCACGGTGCGTTGGGCGAAGCCGAACGGCATCGGCCTGCAGTTCGGCAGCCTGCGCGCGATCGAGGTCTGGGCGCTCAATCAGTACTTCAAGGGCCTTACGGTCACGCCGGAGCACTGAGCCGGCGCTTCGGGTGCGAAGGGCCAGGCGAAGTGACGGTCGCGAAGCGCGCGCGTGCCTCCCGATCCGGCCAGTCTGGACCGGGGGGCGTCGAGCAGGTAAACCAAAGGTCCGGCGTCGCGCTCCGCGGCACCGTGCCTCGAACATCCGTGCCTCGAACAACCGTGCCTCGAACAACCGTGGCTCGAAGAGCGAAGATCGAAGAGATGCGCCGATTCGCACGCGACGACCGCTTTTCGCGGACTTGGAGCTCGGCCGCGTGTCGCGCGAGCGCGTGCGCCGCGCGGTCGTCCTCCCGCGCACGAGGCTTCCGGTGAAGGTCGATCTCCGCAAGAGCCTCTTCATCCTGCCGAACCTGTTCACGCTCTCCAGCGTGCTCTGCGGCTACTACGCGATCCTCACCGCGACCAAGCCCGAGGTCAGCGCGGACGACTTCTACCGCGCGTCGCTCCTCGTGATCTTCGCGATGTTCTTCGACACGATCGACGGACGTGTCGCGCGCCTGACCAAGACGCAGAGCGCGATCGGCGTGCAGCTCGACTCGCTCGCGGACGTCGTGAGCTTCGGCGTGACCCCCGCGGTGCTCGTGTACCGCTGGGCGCTCGAGTCGTTCGGCACGCTCGGCATCGCGGCCTGCTTCGCGTACCTCGCGTGCGGCACCATCCGCCTCGCGCGCTTCAACGTGATCAGCACGAGCGAGAGCGGCGCGCCGAAGAAACCCGGCAAGTACATCCTCGGGCTGCCCATTCCGGCCGCGGCGGGCATCTTGATCTCGCTCGTCGTCGCGAACACCGCGGCGCGCGAGACCCGCATGAGCGACGTGCTCGGCCACCCGAGCATCGTGCTCGGCGTGGTGATCGCGCTCTCGTTCTTCATGGTCAGCACGATCCGCTTCCGCTCGTTCAAGGACCTGAAGCTCAACGTGCGCACCGGGGTGTTCGTGCTCTTCGCGATCGGCTCGACGGTCTTCGTCGCCTGGCGCTTCCACATCTCGTTCGCGCTGGTGTGGTTGCTCGCGACCTACATCGCGATCGGGCTCGCGGAGCTGCTGATCGGCATGACGCCGAGCGCGCGCCGTCGCCGCCGCGAAGAGCGCGAAGAAGAAGCGTAGCTCGATCGCGGCCCTCGGCCTTCGCGCTCAGGCGAGCCGGTGTGGCGATCGCGTATCCTGATCGCGCGTGACCGGCGTCGTCGTCCTCGCTCCCCTGGGTCCAAACCCCGCCGCGCTCGTCGAGCTGGTGTGGTGGTTGCGGCGCGTGCGTGGGCTGTCGACCGACGCGGTGCACGTCGTGGTCGACGCGGAGGCGCGCGCATACCTGCGTTCGGAGGTGCTCGCACCCGACACCGCGTTCGACGCGCTGCGTACGGAGCTCGGCGGCCACGTGCCTGCGCTCGTGCACGAGCACCTCGTCACCGACGCGACGGGTGAGCTGCTCTACGACGACGCATCTCCCGAGGCGGCCGAACGCTACCGCGACGCGGTGTGGAACGCGGCGCTGCAGGCCACGCAGGAAGCGGGCGAACGCCCCGTGTTCTTCGGGCTCTGCGGCGGCCGGCGGCGCACGCTCACCGCGATGGCGACCACCGCGTACCAATGGCTCGCGCGCGTGGGCGACCTCTGCGTGGACGTGCGCGTCACCGATCGACGCGCGGAAGGTGGGAGTGGCTTCTTCTTCCCCGAGCAGCCGTGGCAGCTCCTCGTGAGCCGACGCGGCGAGACCTTCCTCGCGCGCGAGGTCGGCATCCGGGTCGTCGAGGTCGCGCTGCCGCGCCTGCGTGGGCTCGTGCCGCCGCGACACCTCACGAGCTACGCGAGCGCGCTCGCCGCCGGACAGAGCGCGCTGGACGAGGCGGCGCTTCCGCAGCTCGTGGTCGATCTGGCGATGGGCAGCGCGCGCGTCGACGCGACGAAGCTCCCGCTCTCCGCCTCCGAGCTCGTGTGGCTCGGCGCGCTCGCGTGTGCGCGGATCGAGGGGCTCGAGTGGCTCTCGGTCCGAGGGTCCGCGGTCTTTCGGCGCGTGCTGGATTCGTGTGGAGGCATCGACGACGAGATCCGCCACGCGACCCTGCGCGCGCTCCGCGCCGGCGCGACGATCGACGATCACACGGAGCCGCTCGCGAAGCTGCGCGCCGATCTGACCCGGAAGCTGCGTCGATGGACTGGGACGCACGGCCATGCGCGGTGGCTGGTGCCGGAGGGGAAGCGGCATCGCACCGGGCCGCACCGCGGCGCGTGGATGCGTCTGCCGCTCCCGCCCGAGCGCATCACCGTGCTCGGGCTCGACTGACGCTCACCCCGGGCGTCCGACGTGTGCGGGGAGATCGCGCTCGCAGGGTGCCCGACGCGCACCCGCGAGCCACGCCGCTCACCACCCTGCGGTCGCCGCCGCTGTTGCTCACGTTCGAACGCGGGCGAGGCGCGCGGCGTACGCGAGCAGATCGGCGCTCCGCTCCACGTCGCACGCCCACTCGGACGGCAGCCCGGCGAGGCCCACCCGCGCGCCGACCAACGCGCCTGCGATCGACGCGAGGCTGTCGCTGTCGCCCGGTGTGTTCGCTCCTTCGAGGAGCGCGGCGCGTGGATCGTCCGGATGCCGAACGAGCGCGTAGAGCGCGCCCGCGATCGCTTCGTGCGCCGCCCACCCGCGCAGTCGATCGAGCGTGACGGACGGCGGCGTCCCGTCGCGCGCTTCGTCGTGCGCGCGCTTCATCATCACCGCGGTCGGCTCCGACCAGCGCGCGGCCGCGTCGATCATCGCGCGCGCGGTCTCGTCCACGTCGCGACCACGAAGCCCGAGGCCGACGCCCCACACGACCGCGGCGCACGCGGCGAGCGCGATCGGATCGCGGTGCGTGAGCTTCGAGTGCTCGACCGCCCATCGCTCGGCCTCGGACAGGTCGCCGAAGACGAGGCCGAAGGGCCACGCGCGCATCACCGAGCCGCAGCCGCCCGCGGTCGGCCCGCCGGCCTCGCGCCAAGGCACACCACGCTCGAGGGCGCGGCAGCCAGCCAGACACGCGTTGCCGGGCGCGCGATGCCCGCCGCGCGGCGAATGGCTCCAGGCGACGAAGCGGCGCGCGAGATCGACCATCGTGCGATCGAGATCCGCGTGGCGATCGGAGCCTCGCTCGAGCTCTTCGAGGAGCGCCTCGATCACCAGCTCCGACATCTGCGTGTCGTCCGTGAAGGGCGCGACGCGTCGGCCGCCTTCGTCGAGGAAGAGCTCGAAGCCGCGCACGCCTTCGGGACCGAAACGCGCGTGGATCGCCTCCATCGAGAGGAACTCGGTGGGATGACCCAGCGCGTCGCCGATCGCGGCCGCGAGCACCGCGCCGGCCACACGGTCGTGGTGCGAGCCGGGGACGGGCGTGACGATCGCCGGAATCGACGTCGCGTCGTGCGAGCCCGCGTCGTGCGCAGCGTCCTCGGAGCTCGCCACGTCGCGGGCACTGTGGCGGGAGCTCGCGTCGCGCACGCTTGCCCCATCGCCCACGAGCAGCTCTGGCGCGAACGCGCGCACGTACGCGCGTTGCGCTTCGGTCTCGGGGCAGCTCTTCGCGTGGCGTCGTCGCAGCCGCGCGAAGGTCTCGTCGGCGGAGAGCCCGAGCGCGCGCAGCACGCAGCCGCCGATCGTGCCCGCGCGACCGAGCCCGCCGCGGCAGTGGATGACGACATTTGTACCGGCCTCCGCGCGACGGACGACCTCGCTCACCACCGCGCGCACCGCGGCGCCGTCGGGCGGCAGGCCACCGTCGGGGATCGGGAGCCGGAGCACCTGCATGCGCTCGCTCGCGCGTAAGATCAAATCCGGGATTCCCAGGAGCGTCAGCTCGGGATCTTCGAGCAGACACACGAGCAGGCCGACCTGCTGCGCGACGAGCGCGTCGAGGTCCAGCGCGAGATCGCGCTCCCATCGCGCGCGGACGAAGAGTCCGTCGCTGCGTTTTCCGGGCGCGAAGGTGATGCCGACGCGGCCGCGCAGCGCGCGAACGCCCGGCTGCGCGTCGTCGGGCTCCGCGTGGAGCCAGGTGACGTAGAGGGGATCGGTGAGGGAGGTCTTGGTGTCCATGCGAGCCTCCGTGCGCACGAGTGACGCGGGCTTCAGCGGATGGTTGGATGACGACGTCGGTAATCTTACGCGGGTCGGTTCGTCGGGTGCCGCGCGCGCCACGGCGGCGCTCACGGGTTCGACATCTTGCTCGAGTGCGGCGCGGGTTCAGCGCGCCTTGAATCGGTGCGGGTCTTCGTGATCGAACGCGCGCGGCGAACGACCGTCCGAGGGTGAATCGATTGGCGTGAATCGGTTGGCGCATCTGAGCGCTGCGCGCATGGAGACGTCTTTCGGATTCGAGCTCGTGACGTTCTCGCTAGGGTCCGATAGAGTTCTTCGTATGAATCGCTTGGGCTTGGTGTCGCTTCTCGCGATCGGCGTGCTCGTCGCTTGCGGAAGCTCCGACGACGTCACCTTCGACGTGTGGGCCGACGGCCGTGCCTTGGAGTCGGAAGATCGCGTGCGGGTCTCGGGGACGTGGACCGACGTCGACGGAGTCTCGGAGATCACGCTCCGTCGCGTCGACCCGGGGATACGCGGCACCGCCGACACCGACGGGAGCGTCACGCTCGTCCTCGCGGTCGACTCCGCCGCGTTGGTGCCAGGCGCCACGATCGCGGTGCGCGGCACGACGACGTACGAGAACGCCTACGATTGGGCATTGGGCCGGCCCGAGATCGTCGGATGGACCTCGATCGGCGAGTCCTCGGTTCGGTCTGCGCTGCTCTACGCGGAGTGTTACTGCATGGCGGGCCCGAGCGAGCGAGCTCAGGAGCACGACCTCGTGCTTCACGTCGACGCCGTGGGCTCGCGTCTGCAGGCCCGCATCGAGGGGCGTGTCCTGGGCGGTGCGCCTGGGGTGAGCATCCGACCGACGACACCGATCGACGTCGTGGGCGACTTCGATCTCCCACGCGACTGAGGGATCGGATGGGGCTCTCGGGCCCGTGCGATCACCGGTCTCGTGGACCTCGCTCGCGGACGCGACGGAACACGAACACCCCGCGACCGAGGGTCACGGGGTGAGACGTGAGGCGCACGCGTCGTGGAGCGCGTGCGGGTGGAGAGCTCAGAGCTCAGCCGAACTGCTTGACGCGCTTGCGGCGACGACGAGCGGCCTCGGCTTCCTTCTTCCGGCGGCGAACGGACGGCTTCATGTAGTGCCGGCGCCGCTTGAGCTCACGGAGGATGCCCTCGGCGGCCATCTTCCGCTTGAGATGCTTGATGGCACGCTCGAGGCCCTTTTCTCCGACGGAGACCTCGACCTGCTTGCACTGAACCGCTTCGCCAATGGACATGGGGGGCGCGTAGTGACACGGCCCCACGCGGGGTGCAAGCGGATCCGGCGCGATACGGGACTTCGTCACCTTCGGGAGCGGAGATTCGGGAAGGACCCGCGGTTCGAGGACCGGGGATTCGAGCCTGCCCGGCGTTCGTGCTCTACAGTCCGCTCGCCCATGAGCACCTGGCTCTTCGGATACGGATCGCTCGTCTGGCGACCGGACTTTCCCTTCCGAAACGCGCGTGACGGCTACGTCGTCGGTTGGACGCGTCGGTTCTGGCAGGGCTCCCACGATCACCGCGGGGTGCCGGGCGCGCCGGGACGGGTGGTGACCCTGGTGCGCGAGCCCGAGGCGATCTGTTGGGGCCGTGCATACGAGATCGACGCGCCCGTGTGGGAGCAGGTCGCGCGCGGGCTCGATCACCGCGAGAAGGACGGCTACGTGCGACACCGCGAGCGGGTGCGCTTCGAGGGCGGCGACGAAGTCGAGGCGCTGGTCTACGTCGCCACGCCAGACAATCCGTCCTTCCTCGGCGACGCGCCCTTCGAGGCCCTCGTCGCGCAGATCCGGAGCGCCGTCGGCCCGAGCGGCACCAACGTCGACTACGTGCTCGAGCTCTCGCGGGCGCTGCGCGCGATGGGCGCCGCCGATCCCCACGTCGACGCGATCGCGGAGGCCCTCTCGTGATGCCGCGCGAACGAACCTGGCTCGGTGCGTGGCGTGAGGCGGTGCTCTCGTTCGTCGTGCTCGCCTCGTCGACGAGCTGCGGCGATCCCGACGTACCGACCGCGACCGTGACCACGCGCCCGGCCGGCCTGACCGAAGAGCAATGGGGCGAGCACCTCTTCGTCAGCCACGGCTGCCTCGCGTGTCACCGCCTCGACGCCGAGCGCCTCGTGGGTCCAGGCCTCGGCGCGCTGACGGGGACGCGCGAGCTCCTGACCGGTGGCGCGGTCACGGTCGACGAGGCCTACATCCGCCGCGCGCTGGTCGAACCGAACGTCGAGATCGTGCGGGGCTACTCGCCGTCGATGCCCTCGTACGACTACCTCTCGGAGTCGGACCTGTCGGCGCTCGAGCTCTATCTGCGGGCCCTGCAGCCGCCGCGCTGAACGATCTGCGCGGAGATCCTGCGGCGCGACGTGGCCGATCAATGGAAGGTCGTGCCGAGGCGGATGCCGAGGGATCGGGCGCGCTCTCCGTTTCGCCACGCGACCTCGGCGGTCCAACCGATGAAGGCGTTCCAGACCGTGACGCCCGACTCGAACCGAAACGACGCGGCGGTCGGCCCACGACGCGACTCGCAGTAGGTGTGCTCGTCGATCTCGGGATCGGGCTCGGGATGCGGACCGCACTCCCAGGATCCGAAGGTGCCCGGGGACCAGAAGAGCTCGCTCTGCCACGCGATCGGCTTGCGGCCCACACGCACCGCGGCGCCGAAGAGCACGTGGTGGCGGTGGAAGTGCGTGACGTCGGAGTCGATCCGCGCGGTGGTGCCGAACTCGTATTGGTCGGTGCGGCCGGGGTGCGCGCGGAGCCACGAGTAGCCGACGAGCGGCGCCACGCGGAGCATCGAGCCGCGCTTGCCCGTGATCCACACCGGCACCGTGAGCTGCACGCGGGAGCCGACGCCACCGTCGCCGTTCGGCGCGCTGGTGGACACGACGCCCCAGGAGAGCTGCGGGAGCCAGAGGGAACGGCCGCGCGTCATCGGGGGGCGGGCGCGCTTCGGCTCGCGGGCGGGGGCGACGTCGGCGGCGCGGAGCAACGCGGGGGGCGCGCTCGCGGCGGGCGGAGGCGAGGGAACGGGAACGGTCGGAGATGTCGCGGTCGATGTCGACGTCGTGTCCGGGCGCGCGGCGTCCGGGGGCGTCGCGTTCGGGGGTGGGGGGATCGGCGGGAGGGCGTCTTGCGCGAGCGCGCGCGGCGCGAGCAC
>ERZ761607.1817-NODE-1817-length-24888-cov-5.909234_pt1 | contig 24888 bp, 18 predicted proteins | sample MGYA00511164_ERZ761607 | MGnify/ENA primary metagenome ERZ761607 (study PRJEB28899, sample SAMN02445080) | bioreactor sludge metagenome | biome: EBPR sludge | place: Australia: Brisbane, Thorneside Wastewater Treatment Plant | collected 2011-06-22 ... | reverse complement strand
CGCTCGCCGGGCGCCTCGCTCGCTGGCGCTCGCTTCGGCGCCAGTCGCCACGGCCATCGGGCCGATCGCCGGGCGCGCGGCTCCGCCGCGAACTACCGGGTCGCTGCGCTCCCTCCCGGCGTTAGGGAGGCCGCTGGGGCGTGGTTGCGGGGCCGTGGACGACTACGTCTCGACGACGTAGACCAGGATCATCGGCCGCCGACGGTGCACGCGGTTGACCTGGGAGCCGATGGAACGGCGGATGACGCGACGCAGTTCGTCGGGGTCGACCGGGTGTGACTGGGGCGCGTTGGCGATGTCGTCGGCGACCCGCTGCCGGATGTCGTCGAGCGGCGCATCCTCGTCGGCGAAGCCACGCGCGGAGATCTCCGGTCCGGCGACGACGGTGCCCGAGCGCGAGTCGACGACGACCACGGCAGAGATGAACCCCTCGTCGCCGAGGATGAGCCGGTCGCGGAGGCTCTCCTCGCCGACGTCGCCGACGCCACCGCCGTCGACGTAGGTGTAGCCGGCCGAGACCTGGCCGACCACGGACGCCTTGCCGTCGCCGAGGTCGACCACGGCCCCGTCGCGGGCCACGATGATGCGGTCCTGGGGTACGCCGGTCCGCATCGCCAGCTTGGCGTGTGCCCGCAGGTGCCGGCCCTCGCCGTGCACGGGCATGAAGTTGCGCGGCCGGAGCGCGGTCAGCACCGCGGTGAGCTCGCCGGCAGCGGCGTGGCCACTCACGTGGATCGGGGCCTGCTGGCGGGTGATCACGTCGACGCCGGCGTACGCGAGCCGGTCGATGAGGCGGTAGACCGCGCTCTCGTTGCCGGGGATGAGCGAGCTCGCGAAGATCACCGCGTCGCCCTCGGCGAGCGTGAAGTCCTTGTGCTGACCGGTCGCCATCCGGCTCAGCGCGGCTGCCGGCTCGCCCTGGGAGCCCGTGCAGAGCACCAGCATCCGGTCGGCGGGCAGGTCGTTGACCTGCTCGACCGACAGCACCAGCCCCGGCGGGACGGTGAGATAGCCGAGCTCCTCGGCGATCCGGACGTTGCGGACCATCGAGCGCCCGATGATGGCGACGTGCCGCTCGCTGTTGCGAGCGGTGTTGAGCACCTGCTGGATGCGGTGGACGTGGCTGGAGGTGCAGACCACGAAGACCCGGCCGGAGGCCTCGCCGACGACGCGGTCGAGGACCGGGCCGATGTCGCGTTCGGTGGCGACGACGCCGGGTACGTCGGCGTTGGTCGAGTCGCTCATCAGCAGGTCGACGCCGCGCTCGCCGAGCTTGTAGAACGACGCCATGTCGGTCAGCCGGTTGTCGAGCGGGGTCAGGTCGGCCTTGAAGTCGCCGGTGTGGAACACCGTCCCGGCGCCGGTGGTGACGGCCACGGCCAGCGCATCGGGGATCGAGTGGTTGACCGCGACGAACTCACAGGTGAAAGGCCCGAAGCGCACCGTCTGACCCGCAGTCACCTCGGTCTCGTCGGAGTCGAGGCGGCGCTCGGTGAGCTTGGCGTCGAGCAGGCCGAGGGTGAATCGTGAGCCGACCAGCGGCGCCCGCAGTCCGGCCTGGATGAGGTACGGCACGCCGCCGATGTGGTCCTCGTGCCCGTGGGTGAGGATCACCGCCTCGATGTCGTCCCAGCGGTCCTGCAGGTGCGTGAAGTCGGGTAGCACGAGGTCGACGCCCGGTTGGTGCTCCTCCGGGAACAGCACGCCGCAGTCGATGATGAGCAGCCGCCCGTCGTACTCGAGCACGGCCATGTTGCGACCGATCTCGCCCACTCCACCGAGCGGGATGACGCGGAGGAAGCCCGTGGGCAGTGGGGGTGGCGCTTCGTTGATCGGAGGCATCGCGACGAGCCTACTCAGCGCCGCCGGGTCCGGGCTGCCGGGCGTGTTGTCGGACCGACTGTCGGCGCGCGCACCTAACGTCGGCGATGTGAGTACGACGGTGCGCGAGGCGGCGGCGCGGGGCCGCTCCCGGTGGGAGGCCCAGCGCAGCTTCGACGAGCTCGGCCGGCTCCTGCGCGACCTCACCTTCACGGTGGTCGACCTCGAGACCACCGGTGGGTCGGCCGAGGCCGGGTCGATGATCACCGAGATCGGTGCGGTGCAGGTCCGCGGCGGCGAGGTGCTGGGCGAGTTCCAGACCCTGGTCAACCCGCACACCGAGATCCCGCCGTTCATCGCCGTCCTCACCGGCATCAGCAACACGATGGTCGCCGACGCCCCTTCGATCGAGTCCGCGCTGCCGGCGTTCCTCGAGTTCGCGGCGGGCACGGTGCTGGTCGCGCACAACGCGCCGTTCGACGTCGGCTTCCTCAAGCACTTCAACGAGCTCCAGGGCCGGGCCTGGCCGGCATTCGAGGTCGTCGACACGGCCAAGTTGGCCCGCCGGGTGATCACCCGCGACGACGCACCCAACTGCAAGCTCTCCTCGCTCGCCCGCGTCTTCCGCTCCTCGACCACGCCCAACCACCGCGCCCTCTCCGATGCCCGGGCCACGGTCGACGTGCTCCACGGCCTGATGGAGCGACTGGGCGGCCTGGGCGTGCACACCCTCGAGGAGCTGCAGACCTTCTCGGCCCGGGTCTCCACCGCCCAGCGCCGCAAGCGGCACCTCGCCGAGGGGCTGCCGCACTCCCCCGGCGTCTACCTCTTCTGCGACGACTCGCGCCGGGTCCTCTACGTCGGCACCTCGCGTGATCTCCGCACCCGGGTGCGCAGCTACTTCACCGCCTCCGAGACCCGCTCCCGGATGGGTGAGATGGTGGGCCTGGCGACCACCGTCGAGGGGATCGTCTGCAGCACCGCGCTCGAGGCGCAGGTGCGCGAGCTCCGGCTGATCGCCGAGCACAAGCCGCGCTACAACCGCCGCTCCCGGTTCCCGGAGCGGATGCACTTCGTCAAGCTCACCCGGGAGCCGTGGCCCCGGCTCTCGCTGGTGACCCGGGTGCTCGCCGACGACGCCGACTACCTCGGCCCGTTCTCCTCGCGCAAGGCGGCCGAGAAGTGCTTGGCGGCCCTCCACGACACCTTCCCGGTGCGCCAGTGCAGCGACAGGTTCGGCAAGGTGCCCTCGCGCTCGCCGTGCGTGTTGGCCGAGCTGGGTCGCTGCCTGTCGCCGTGCGACGGCAGCGTCGACCCCGCGACGTACGCCGCCGTCGTCCGGCTTCTCCAAGACACCCTCCTGCGCCGGCCCGACGAGGTCGTCGAGGCGATCAACCGGCGGATGGAGTCGCTGGCGGCCGACGAACGGTTCGAGGAGGCCGGGGTCCACCGCGATCGACTGGCGGCGTTCGTCCGCGCCGCGGCTCGCACCCAGCGGCTCAGCGCGCTCTCCCGCTGTCCCGAGATCGTCGCCACCCGGCGCGAGGCCGACCAGCGCTGGGCCGTCCACGTGGTCCGCCACGGACGGCTGGCCGCCGCCGGAGTGATCCCGCCCGGCGCCGACGCCCACCAATACGTCGCCGAGTTGCGGATGTCCGCCGAGACCGTCGGCGACGCACCCGGACCGGTGCCGGCCGCGACGGCCGAGGAGTCCGAGAAGGTGCTGCGCTGGCTCGAGTCCGACGGCGTCCGCCTGGTCGACGTCGAGGGCGAGTGGGCGTGTCCGGTGGCCGGGGCGAGCCGCCACCTCGCCCTCCACGACGCGGTCTCGGAGTCCCGCCGCGTCCTGGTGCCGTTCGGCGAACGTCGAGACCTGGCGACCGTGCAGCGGCCGGCCCGCTGACTGCGCCCTTCACGAGTGCTGATCACGAAGTGCCTACAGACATTCGCCAGCCGTTCGGCCCACCTCCTAGTCCCTTCGGGCCAGGGGTGGCGGATTCCCCGGTGCAGACCACCTGAGCCGACCTACCGTGAGTCGACTCTCCTGACGGGTATCGCAGGCCCATGACCCGGGCCGTCCCGTCGGGGTCACTGGAGGAACTGTCGTGCCCACTCGGATCTCGGCGCGCTCGCGCGCGCTGGTCACCGCCATCGCCGGCGTACTGCTCCTGACCGGCCTGAGCCTGCTCGGCCCCACGCCGGCCGCCTCGGCCGCCGGCCCGCAGCTCACCTCACCGGCGAACGGCGCCACGGTGAGCACCATCCCGACGCTGCAGTGGCAGCGCACGACGGGCGTGGTGCGGTACGACGTGCAGGTCGCCACCAACAGCGGCTTCACCAACCTGCTGGTCAACATCTGGACGGCCAACTCCAGCTACGTGCCGCTCACCCAGTTGCCGGCAGGACAGCTCTGGTGGCGGGTCCGGGCCAGCGGCAGCGGCGACAGCGGCTGGACCACGGGGACGTTCACCCGCGGCGCGCTCGACGTACCGACCCTCACCGGCCCCGCGGGCGGCTCCCTCCAGCAGCCCGCGAGTCCGCCCGTCGTGACCTGGACCGCGGTCAGCGGAGCGGAGTCCTACACGCTGCAGCTGAGCCCCGACCAGACCTTCACCGACCAGTCGCTGCTACGCGCCTACACCGTGTCGTCGACCTCCTACGTCGTCCCCGACCTGCAGGTCCCGAACACCTACTACACGAGGGTGCGGACCAACTTCCCCGGCGGCTTCCAGAGCGCGTGGTCGACATCTGGCCAGTACCAGATCAGCGGGCTGGCGGCCGCCGAGCTGATCAGCCCCAGCTTCCGGCAGACCGTCACCGATGTCGCCCTCGACTGGAAGCCGGTCCCGGGCGCGGTGTCGTACGACATCCAGATCGACCAGGACCAGAGCTTCAGCTCGATGGTGGTCAACACCAACGTGGTCGGCACGAGGTATTCACCGGCCAACGAGCTCAACAACGACTCGTACTACTGGCGGGTGCGCCCGCGCGACGCCGCCGGGAACTTCGCCGGCTGGGACAGCGTGCCCGTGTGGGAGTTCACCCGCAACTGGCCGGGGCAGCCGACCCCGGTCTACCCCGCCAACGGCGCGATCGTCGGCGACCCGTTCTACTTCCAGTGGACGCCGTCAGAGCCGGTCAGCGGCAGCGACGAAGACGTCAGCCTGGCCAGCTCCTACGTGCTGCAGATCAGCGAGGGGTCGAACTTCCAGAACATCATCGCGTCGTGCTACACCACCCTGACCACGTACGTGCCCCAGGGCGGCGGCTGCTTCCCGGCGGCCAAGGGCACCTACTGGTGGCGGGTGCTCGGCACCGACGACTTCAGCCAGGGTGCGGTGACCCGCGTGATCACGGCCAAGAAGAGCGTCTTCACCTACGACCCCGACGAGGTCGTGCCGACCTCACCGGGCCCGGGTGACCACGTCACCATCCCGACGCTCTCCTGGCAGCCGGTCGGGGACGCCGCGCAGTACCGCGTCACGGTCAAGAACACCGCGAACGGCGTTACGGTCATCGCACAGGACACCGCGGCCACCAGCTACACCCCCCGTGCGACCCTTCCCCCGGGGACTTACGAGTGGCAGGTGCAGACGGTCAGCGGTGACGGTCGGGTCGGCGCCTCCTACATCTCGGGCTGGCCGACCTTCGTGGTCGACGGCCCGCCTGGCGCCGCGGCGTCCTCCCCCACCCCGGTCGGCAACCCGTCGGCGCAACGGTTCCCGACCCTGCACTGGACTGCGGTCACCGGAGCGGCCAGATACGAGGTGTGGGCCAAGCCCGCGGAGGCCGTGGCGTACAGCTTGGTCGGCAGCGACTTCACCTACCCTGCCGGTGAGAGCTTCTACGACGAGTTCCTGGTCCCGGGCGACTACGACTTCTTCGTCAAGGCGTTCAACGTCAGCGGCGCCGCGCTCAGCCAAGGCAGTCTCGGCCACTTCACCATCGAGCCGCTCGACGAGGTGCCGACCGCCAAGCAGTACGCCGCCCTCACCGGCAACGACCTGCCCGACGACCCGGATCAGCCGGCCTCCGACCCGGCCGCACACGCCTGCTCGACGCAGGTGCTCGGCGCCGACAACCAGAGCGAGTGCGACAACCTGCGCAACACCCCGGTCCTGAGGTGGGCACCGCAGGCCAACGCGGGGTACTACAAGCTGTACCTCGCCAAGGACAAGGACATGACCAACGGCGTCTACGGCAACGAGAACGGCGCCGCAAAACCGATCATCGTCTACCAGCCGATGTGGTCCCCGGCCGCGGCACTGCCGGACAGTCAGGCCAACACGGCCTACTACGTGCGGATCGTGCCCTGCACGTTCGGCCAGGGCTGCGGCTCGCTCGAGAGCGCAGAGAACGCCTTCGACAAGCTGAGCCGCAAGGTCGTGCTCACGGCGCCGCGACAGGGCCGGCTCACCGGCACCTCCGCGGAGGTCGGGACCACCGTTGCGTGTGATCTCGACACCGACCCGGCCACGGGCACCCAGGTGCCGTACTGCGCGAACGACGTCACCCTCAGCTGGGAGGACTTCCGCAACACCGAGACCACGACCTACCAGCCGACGGTCGACCGTCCCTTCGACTCTGGGACGCCGCTGCAGGCGCCCGGGCAGACCGAGGCGCGCAGCTACCTCGTCCAGGTCGCGACCGATCCCAGCTTCCAGAACATCTTCGACGTCGCCGAGGTCGACCAGACGACGTACACTGCGCCGGGCCAGACCTACCCCGAGGCGCCGCTGTACTGGCGGGTGCGCGCGATCGACGGCAACGGCAACCAGTTGCCGTGGAGCGACACCGGCAAGTTCATCAAGCGGTCGCCGGTGCCGACCCCGACGCTGCCCGCCGACGGGGCCACGGTCCCAGGCGACACCCCGCTGAGCTGGAACGCGCTCGGCTCGTCGTGGTACTACCACGTCGAGGTCTACAAGAACGGCGACACCACGGCGAGCCCGGCCAACCGGGTGCTCGACCGGACGACCAAGCAGCGGGTGCTCACGCTCGACGCGCCGCTTCCGGCACTTGCCGCCGGTCAGGACTACGTGTGGCGCGTCCAGCGCTACGACATCAGCAACCGGGCCGGTGACTGGAGCTCCCGCAAGCCGGCCGCCGGCGAGAAGTGGATGCACTTCACCGTTACCGCGCCGGCTCCGGTCCTCACCGCTCCCGCAGCTGGTGCCACGGACGTGACGCCGTCCGACGCGGTCTTCACGTGGGCGCCGGTCGCCGGCGCGGTCTCCTACCGTTGGGAGCGGCTCGCCCAGGGCGGCTCGACGGCGCTCGAATCGGTGCCGACGCCAGCCCTCGCCTGGGCGCCGCAGGACCCGATCCCCGGCGGCACGTGGGACTGGCGGGTCACGGCGTACGACGTGACCGGCAACAGCCTGGGCACCTCACCGGCCCGGACCTTCACGGTCGTCGACCAGATCGCGGCCACCGCGGCCCCGGTCGTCACCGGCTCCGGCCGGATCGGCGAGGCGCTGACGTTCACGGCTCCGGCGTGGAACTTCCCGTCGAACACCGTGGCCACGACGTACCAGTGGCTCCGCGACGGGAACCCGATCGGCGGCCAGAGCGCGCTGACGTACACGCTCAGCGACGCCGACCTGAACCGGCAGATCTCGGTGCGCGCCACGGGTACCCGCGACGGCTACCTCACCGGCACCTCGACGAGCAACGAGATCAAGGGCATCGCCGGCGATGCACCGGTGGCGACGACCGCCGTCGTCATCGGCGGCTCGGGGAAGGTCGGCACCGTCCTCACCTCCACCGCTCCCGCGTGGGACAGCCCGAGCGTCACCACGACGTACCAGTGGCAGAGCAACGGCACCGACATCTGGGGCGCGACGCAGACCAGCTACACCGTGCGCCCCGAGGACCTCGGTAGCACCATCCGGCTCGTCGCCACGGGCAACAGGGGCAGCGGCTTCGCCCCGGGCACTTCGCAGAGCGCCGGCATCCTCGCGAAGGCGGGCGACCCGGCCGTCGCCACCACCGGCGTCGACATCAGCGGGCCCAACGCGCGGACCGGCACGACCTGGACCGCCACCGCACCGACCTGGGACGTGGCCGGGGTGACCACCGCCTACCAGTGGTTCCGTGACGGCGGCCCGATCTCCGGCGCAACGGGGGCGACGTACCGGCTCACCGACGCCGATGTCGGCACCTCGGTCACGCTGCACGCCGCCGGCAAGCGAACCGGCTACCAGGACGGTGCCTCGGTCAGCCGAGCCGTCGCCGTGGTGCCGCTCGACGCGTTGCAGCCGACCACGGCACCGACCGTGACCGGCGTGGCCTCGGTCCGGGAGACGCTCACCGCCGACCCGGGCGCGTGGCAGGCGACGTCCGGCGTGGGCTACAGCTACCAATGGTTCGTCAACGGCCAGGCGGTCGCGAAGGAGACCGGCAACCGATACGTCGTCCGCGGCCGCGACGCCGGAGGCTCGGTCACCGTGCGCGTCACGGCGACCGCCGACGGCTGGGCCGCCGGCGCGGCGACCAGCGCGCCGGTCAAGGTCGCGCTGATGAAGTCGACGACCACCGCGTCCACGACCACGCCGGCGATCACCACGCGCCAGCGCGCGGTGCTCAACGTCAGCGTCGGCCTGGTCGACTACGGGGTCGACCTCGGCACGGTCCAGGTCCTCGACGGCAAGAAAGTCATCGCGAAGGTGGCCCTCAAGACCAACAGCGACGGCAACCTCGTGATCCGGCTCAAGAAGCTCAAGCGGGGCAAGCACAAGCTGTCGGTGGTCTACCTGGGCAACGCGTTCTCGCAGGCCTCCAAGGCCAAGCCGGTCAAGATCGTGGTCACCAAGAAATAGCCATGGCCTAGATTCGGACCGTGATCACCGCCATCAGCTTCGTCAAGGCCGATGTGGCCCGGATCCCCGAGGTAGCCGAGGGGATCGCCGCCCTCGACGGGGTGAGCGAGGTCTACTCCGTGACCGGCGAGATCGACCTGATCGTCCTGGTGCGGGTCAAGGCGCACGAGGACATCGCCGACGTGGTCGCCGACCGGATCAACAAGGTCCCCGGCGTGCTGTCGACCGAGACCCACATCGCCTTCCGGACCTACTCCCGCCACGACCTCGAGGCGGCGTTCTCGCTCGGTCTGGAGTAGCGCCGGTCACGGCTCGGAGCTTCCCCGCCCGCAGCCGCAGTACCGGGTCCAGCGGTCGCGCTTCGCGCGGGACGTCACTGTAGGAGGTCAGTGACTCGGAACTTCGCGTAGTGCGCTCTCGGGCGATCGCGACGGGTCGCCGGCTCCTAGGCTGGCTGACCGTCAGCACCGGTTCTACTCACAGAGGTATCGATGCGTCTCGGGATAGTCCGTCTACTCAAGCCTGCAGGCCTTGCTCTGTCTCTCGCACTCATGCCCTCGGCCGCGTTGGCCGTCAGCATGAGCTCCGGCGATGGGGACGGCTACGGCTACGTGCAGACCCACACGAACCACTCGTTCTACGCCACCGGGTCCCTGCGGGCGTACACCGACTTTCCGGTGTACTCGCAAGGTCAACTCGTCTACGACGGCAACACCGACGACAACTGTGGCCGCTGGACGGAGAACGTCACGTCCAGGACTCAGAAGTTCGTGTCGGGGATTTGCGTCGGCGATATCCGCATCGGCAGCAGCGCCGACGCGGCCCGGTTCAGAGTATGCAAGCCCATCAGGCTGTTGCCCGACTCCTGCGGGGCCTGGTCCGCGAAGGACTGGTGAGACCCGATCGACGTGCACGACGGGCTCGCGGCCCCGAGCCTGGTCGCCAACAGCGTGGCGAAGCGCTACGGCGGCCGCACCGCTCTCCGCGGCGTCACGGTCGGGCTCTCGCCGGGGGTGGGCGTGCTACTCGGTCCCAACGGCGCCGGCAAGTCCACGCTGTGCCGCATCCTCGCGGGGGCGGAGCAGCCGTGTGAGGGCTTGGTCGAGAGTTCCATGGGATCGCTCGGAGACCGGGCCAGCCGTCGCGAGCACCTAGCCGTGAGCGGCTGGCTTCCTCAGGCCGTCACCGCTCCGGGCACGACGACCGTGTTCGACTACCTCAACTACGCAGCCTGGCTGAAGGGCATCCGCCGAGGATCGAGACCTGCGGCTGTGGCCCGGGCGCTGGAGCTGACCGACCTCACCGACCGACGGCGGTCCCTGGTCCGGCACCTCTCAGGCGGGATGCAGCGTCGCCTGGGATTGGCACAGGCGTTGGTGAACTCACCGAGCTACCTGATCCTCGACGAGCCCACCGCCGGTCTCGACCCGCAGCAGCGGGATCATCTGTACGGCGTCATCTCGTCGATCGCGAGCGATCGAGTGGTCCTCATCTCGACCCACTTGCTCGAGGACGTGGCCGTGCTCGCCCGGCGGATCGTGGTGCTGATCGATGGCGCGGTGAGGTTCGAAGGCACGCCTGCCGCATTTGCCGGGCTGGGTCGCGGAGAGGACGACACGGCCCGGGCCCGGTCGGCCTTCCTCTCCCTGCTCGCCCACGAGAGCTGAGGTGAGGTCCGTGGTCCTCGTGCGCGGCCGGGTGGCCATCGGTCTGCTCGTCCTGGTCGCGCTGGCCGAGGCTCTGGCGGTGGTGGGTGGGCACGACGAATGGCTGGGCGAGACGTCCGCGACGGCCAGCCGGCTCGGTCAAGGTCTGCTGCTCGCGGCGCCCGCGACCGCCGCCGCCGGCGCCTGGCTGACCTGTCAACAGCACCATGACGGTTTTCGCATGCTCGCGGCCACGGCCGTGGTCGACCGCATCACGATTTGGCGGCGTGCCATCGTCGAGGTCAGTGCCGTCGCCGTGCTCGGCTTCCTGGTCGCCGCGTCCCTGGCTCATGCCTGGACGGCGGCCGTCAGCGGCGCCCTCCGACCGAGCCTCTCGATGACCGTGGCTTACGGCGGGTTCCTGGTCTGCTTCGCCGTGGCCGGGTCGCTGCTCGGTCGCATCCAGTGGCCGATGCTGGCGGTGCCCCTCGCAGCGGTCGGCTCATACCTGGTGCTCGGGACGTTGGTCTACCTCGCCCCGCGCTACTTGGCGGCGTTGACCCCCTTCGACACGCGATCGATGACCTATTACCGCATCCCGTGGTGGATCAGCCTGACGCAAGCGGTCTTCCTGCTCGCGGTCGCGGGGGTCGGGTACTTCGCGTTCTCCGCGTCGAGGGGGCGGCTGGTCTCCTGCGCCTGGCTGGCGAGCCTCTCGGCAGCAGCTCTCCTGTTCGTCGGCACCGCCAACCGGGTCTTCGACGTACCAGCAGCCGAGCTGTCCTGCAGCGAGGCTGCGGGCGTCGAGGTCTGCCTGCCGAGGGTGAAGGCTTTCAACACCGCCACGGTGCGGGACGTCGTCCTGGACGTTCGGGCCACCCTCCCCGGCCTGGTGCCAGAGAGAATCGCGCTGATCGACGACGAGGCGGCCGGAGTCGATCACACCATCGACGAGGAGCTCGCCGGGGCGCAGCGGCGTGCCAGCTCGGCGGGCGCCCTCACCCTCACGTCTTCCACGGCCGGGATCCTGGGGAGCGACGCACGGGTCGATCGGAATCGGCTGGTCGTGACTCTCGCCCATCAATTCATCGGGCTCCCGCGAGGTGACCTCTCCATCCCCGGCTCGAGCCTCTCCCGCGGGACACCGAGCGACTTCCTGCTCCGCTACACGCTCGAGGAGCTTGACATCCCGACCGACGGCTCGGCTTTTCCCGCCGCACCCGTCGTGGACGCAGGGCACGTCGACTACAGCGAGAGCCCGGTGTCGATCGACGAGTTCGCCGACTGGTCTCGCGCTCGGAAGTCGGCGTGGTTCGCCGAGCACCGTGCGGAGATCGCCAACGGCAGCCTCCAGTGGGACGACTTCACCCAGTAGCCGTCGTGCTCAGGGGCCGAGAGCTCCTCGAGCGGCGATGGTGGGCAGCCTGGGCGTTCTCGTGGCTCGTCCTGGTGGCGGCGAGCGCCGTCACGATCCCTTTCATGTACCCCTACGACCTGGCCGAGGATTTCATCGACTCCGGAGTCGTCGTCGGCCTCTGCCTCCCGATCCTGGTGGCGGCGCGCATCCTGCGCGAAGGGCCGGTCGAGCAGGTCCTGACCGCGGCCCGGCCCCTGTGGGGCTGGCGACTCGGTGCCGGCTTTGTGTTCACCACGGCGACGGTCGCGGTTGCGGCCGTCGCGGGCCTCGCCATCCCGGTGAACCACGTCCAGCTCGTGCTCGACTCATTCGTGCTCGTCGGCGCCGGGCTCACGTCGGCAGGCGTGCTGGGGGCGCGCGGCACGTGGGTCGGTCCGGTGACCCTCGTCACGGTGTCCTCCGCACCTGGACTGCTGCCGCTGCAGTACAACCTCTTGTACCGCGTGACCGCCCACCAGGAACTCGCCCTCTGCGGCGTGGCGCTCCTGTTACTCGGTGGAGTCGGCTACGCGCGCTGGGGATCGATAGGCGTGGTCGGTCGCGGCCACACCACCGCGGATGCCCGTCCCGACTTCGTGGATGCCTGAGACGACTCGGCGACCCGCCACAGCACCACACTCACCTGACCGATCGGCCATCGCTGACTAGTCCCAACGGGCCATCTCCGCGCAGTTCCCAGACTGGGGTCTTCCGTCTCCGTAGCCTCGATGCGACGGGGCCCCGGTGCACTTGGAGCGAGATGGCGATCACCACGGACAGCACGGCGACCGACGTGGTCGCCACTGACGCCGTACCCGAGTCCGGGGCATCGCCCAGCCTCGTCACCCTGATCGCGCGTACCGTCGTCCCGCTGGCCATGATCGCGGTCGTCTTCGTGGTCATGGTGCGGACCGCCGCAGCCCCGCTGTCGAACCCCGACACCTTCTTCCACCTGCGCTTCGGCCGCGAATTCCTCGACGGCTGGTCGCTGCGCCACCCGGGCCATGTGACCTCCTGGGCCACTGCCGACTGGGTGCCCACTCAGTGGCTGCCCCAGGAACTGATGGCGAGGTTCGACGCCTGGTTCGGGCTTCCGGGCGTGGCCTGGCTGGCCGGGCTGCAGTTCGTCGGGCTGGCGCTCACCTTCGTCCTGGTCGCCCGGCGCTGGGCCGACCGGGTGGTCGCCGCTCCCCTGGTCATCGCCGCGCTGCTGGCGTGCGCGCCCAGCATCTCGATGCGGCCGCAGGTGCTCAGCTACATCGCCACTGCCCTCACCGCCGGCCTGTGGCTGGCGATCCGGTACGGCTCGCGCCGCTCGGTCTGGTGGCTGATCCCGCTCACCTGGGTGTGGGCGATGTGCCACGGCATGTGGCCCCTCGGCGTGATCATCTCGTGCGTCGCCGCGGCCGGCTTCGTCCTCGACGGCGTGGTGCGCGGCCCACGCGCGATCCGCCTGGCCGCCGTACCCGTGATCGCCGGGCTGGTCGCCGGCCTGCTCACCCCGGTCGGCGCTCAACTGCTGCCGGCGGTGCTCCTCGTCAACTCGCGCGGGCAGTACTTCTCTGAGTGGCAGCCACCGAACTTCACGATGCCCAACTGCCTCGCGCTGCTCGCCATCCTGCTCGTCACAGTGCTGGTCATGGTCAAGCGTGGCGCCGACTGGACCACGATCGCCCTGGTCGGCCTGGCCGCCGGCTTCGCCGTCTACTCGAGCCGGACGGTCCCCGTGGCCGCCGCGCTGCTCGTGCCGGTCGCGGCATACCAACTCCAGCGCGTGGTGGGGCCGGTCCAACGGCTGCGCGCCGCCGAGCGCGCATTCGTGCTCGGCGCCGCCGCGGTGAGCCTGGCCGTGCTGGCGGTGCTGGTGCCACGGACCAGCAACCACACGCCTCCGCAACCCGACTGGGTCACCTCGAGCTTCGAGGAGATGCCCGCCGGCACCCGGATCCTCAACGAGTCGGTCTTCGGCGGCTACCTGATGTACCGCTACCCCGACCTGGACTTCATGTTTAGCGGGTACGGCGACATCTACACCAGCGACGAGCTCGAGACGATGTCGGACATCAACGAGCTGCAGCCGGGATGGGACGACGCCATCCGCGACGCGGCCCCCGCCTATGCCTTCCTCGACCCCGACACCCCGCTCGGCTATGCGCTGATCCACAGCGAGGGCTGGACCGTCGTCCAGGACGACAAGGACGTCGTACTCCTCGCTCCCCCGCCCGGCTGGCTGGCCGCCGGCGACTGACCTCCTGCAGCCGCCCGACAAGCCTCCAGCCGAGCCTCACTTCAGCAGCGGCAGCACCGAAGCGAAGTCGTCGGTCCAGGGGCGCGAGCCGCGGCTGTCGTCGAGCGGCTGCCACTCGCCACCGACCGTGGCCAGCCGCTCGTCGAGGACCCCCGGCGTGTGCGAGAGCGCGACCCACAGCGAGAAGGTGCTCATCTTGGTCCGTGCGTCCTCCGCGGACGGCTGGTCCTCCCGCACCATCGCGCTCCAGCCCTCGTCGGTCACGAGAGCCCGGAGCACCGGCTGGAGGTCCATGAAGCGGTTGGTGATGTGCACGAGCAGCAGCCCGTCCTCCCGCACGACCCGGTCGTAGAGGTCGAACGCCTCGCGGGTCATCAGGTGCATCGGGATCGCGTCGGATGAGAAGGCGTCGACCGCGAGGACGTCGTAGGTGTCGTCGGGTACGCCGCCCAGCTCGAGCCGGGCGTCCCCGACCGTCATCGTCGCATCGGGTGCGCATTCGCTCAGGAAGTGGAACCGTCCCGAGTCCCGCGCGATCCGGACCACCACCGGGTCGATCTCGAAGAACTGCCAACGCTGACCCGGTTGCCGGTAACAGGCCAGCGTCCCCGCGCCCAGCCCCACGACGCCCACCGAGGCGTCGTCGCCGAACAGTACCGGTGCACGGTCGAGGACCAGGCCGACGCCGGAGGTCTCGCCGTAGTACGCCGTCGGGGTCTGCTCGAGTCCGGGCGTGGTCAGCTCGATGCCGTGCGCCGTACCTCCGTGCACCAGCACCGTGGCGTGGTGGGCCGTGTCGTCGAGCACCGTGTAGACGCCGAAGTAACTGCGGACCCGGTCGCCCGACAACGACGGCGGGACCGTCCCGCGGGCGCCCATCCCGCACATCAGGGCGAGGAGGACGAGCACGTAGACGCTCCGGAACGACCATGTGAGCAGGCCGATCGCCACCAGCGCCAGCAGGAGCAGCATCTGCGCGTTCACGGTGGTCGCGAACATCAGCGCCGTACCCAGGAGCGCCACCACGGCGAGCAGGGCGGCGCGCACCGTGCGCTGACGAGGGGCGGGCAGGACGGTGAGGTCGAACCGCTTCAACACGGGCCGGAGCGGCACCAGCGCACCGGCCGCGAGGACCAGCAACGGGTGCTCGTAGACCCAGTCGAAGGCCAGCGGTGCGACCAGGCCGCAGAAGACCCCGCCGAGCGCGCCGCCGACGGCGGTGACGAGGTAGAAGGTCGTGAGCTTCTCGACCGGCGGCCGGGCGTCGTAGAGCCGCGAGTGCAGCGCGACGGCCACCGCGAACAGCGTGACCAGGGAGAGCGTGGCGGCGCCGAAGTTCGCGCTGCCCCCGCTCATCAGCGCACTGGCCCCGAAGAGCATCAGCAGCACCGGCGCCACGCGGGTGATCCAGCGCGCCGCCCGGCGACCGTCCGCGAACGCGACGGTGAAGCTGAGCAGGTACAGGCCGAGCGGGATCGCCCACAGCAGCGGCATCGCCATGATGTCGGTGCTCAGGTGCGTGGTCGTCGAGAGCATGAGTCCCGACGGGACGGCGGAGAGGACGATCCAGGTCGCGATCTGGCGCCGACCGATCCGAGCGCCCGCCGTACGCCGCTGGGCGGGCGCGACGCCGTTCGTGGAGGTCGGGGACGACTGCGACGAGGTGGCGGCCGCCGTACGCGCGGCGTGGCGCACCGTGAGCAGGCCGAGGGCGGCGACCAGCCCCACCAGCACCAGGTAGCCGATCGTCCAGTCGTGGCGCTGCGTGTCCAGCCGCAGCAGCGGCTCCACCACCAGCGGGTAGGCGATCAGGCCGGCGAAGCTGCCGAGGTTGGAGGCGGCGTAGAGCGGGTAGGGGTTGGCGCCGCCACCAGCGGCGTACCACTGCTGCACCAATGGCGCCTGGGCCGAGACGGCCAGGATCACCGGTCCCACGGAGACCAGGAGCAGGAGCGGCACGAAGAGCACGACCTGGTTCCCGGTGGGCGGCTCCATCGAGGCGAGGCCGATCGGCAGCCAGAGACAGGCCAGCGCCAGGAGTCCGAGGTGCGCGACTACCTGCCGGCGGACCGGCATCCGGGCCAGCCAGAACGCCCAGCCGTACCCCGCCAGGAGCAGCGCCTGATAGACGAGCATGGCGCTGTTCCAGACGGCCGGAGCTCCCCCCAGGTCCGGGAGTGCCATCCGGGCCACCATCGGCTGCACCTGGAAGAGCAGGAAGGAGCCGACGAAGGTCGCAACCACGAACGGCGCGCGAGGCAGCGCACGGGGTCGCAGCGCTCCCGGCTCCGCGACCGTGTCGACGGTCAGCGACGTGGCCACCCCAGCACGGTCCCAGCCGTGGGCGGTCCGGCGCCGCGAAACAGGGGTGGTGGGGACCGATCGGCGAGGCGAGTAGTCCCTTTGGGCTATCCGCGTGTGGTGGTGCCAACCGGACCTGGGAGGCTCGCGCCGTGAAACTCGTCCGGGCCCGCGCGGTGACGGCGTACGTCGTGCTGGTCGGCGTCGCGGTGGTACTGGTCGGGAAGGCGGCCATGCCGCTGGACAACCTGGACACCTACTTCCACCTGCGGTTCGGGCACGAGTTCCTCACCGGAGCGTGGTCGCTGCGGGATCCGGGCTCCGTGACGAGGTTCGCGACGGCCGACTGGGTGCCGACCCAGTGGCTCCCCCAGATCGTGATGGCCCAACTCGAGGAGTGGTTCGGGCTCTCCGCGGTCGCCTGGCTGGCGGGGCTGCTGTTCCTCACCCTCGCGCTGTCGATCTACGTCGCGTGCCGCCGGCAGGCCGAGCCGCTGGTCGCCGCCATCGTCGTGGCGCTCACGCTGGAGGCCTGCACCTCCGGCATGTCGATGCGGCCCCAGCAGATCAGCTACATCCTCGTGGTGGTCACGACCGCGGCCTGGCTCCGGGCGCGCGAGACCGGGCGGGTGCCGTGGTGGCTGGTGCCCGTGGCCTGGGTCTGGACCATGTGCCACGGCATGTGGCCGATCGGCATCGTGATCGGCTTGGTCGCGGTCGCCGGGCTGGGCCTGGACCGCGAGCACCCGCGACGAGTCCTCCTGCGGATGCTCGCCGTGCCGGTGCTCTCGGCACTCGTCTCGCTGCTCACGCCCGTCGGACCCGGACTGTTCGAGGCCGTGCTGCGGGTGAGCTCGCGGGCGAAGTACTTCTACGAGTGGGGCCCCCCGGACTTCACCGAGCTGCCCAAGGTCACCTTGCTGGTGCTGCTCGCGCTCGCCATCGTGCCGCGGATGCGACGCGGTAAGACCCCGTGGTTCGACCTCCTGCTCATCGGGTTGGCCGCGCTCTGGGCGGTCTACTCGATGCGCACCGTGCCGGTCGCGGCCTGCCTGGTCGCACCCCTGGCGGCCGCCGGCGTCCAAGCCGTCCTGACGGACCGGACCGGGGCCGACCGCCCCCCTGCGCGGCGTCGGGAGCGGATCGGGGTCGCGGCCGGCTACGCCCTGGCGCTGGCCACGCTGGCGCTCGTCGTACCCCACACCGCCGACGAGCCGCTCGCCACGCCGGCCTGGATGGACGACGCCCTCGGCGACCTGCCCGCGGGCACCGCGGTCGTCGACGAGACCGCCTTCGGCGGCTACCTGATGTGGTGCTTCCCCCAACTCGATCTGGTCATCCACGGGTACGGCGACACGTTCACCGATGCCGAACTGGAGCGGAACGCCGACCTCGACGCCGCCCGGGCCGGCTGGCGCGAGCTCCTGATCCGCACCGGCGCGGAGTACGCCGTCCTCCCGCCGGGCTCGCCCCTCGCCTACAACCTGCGTGCCGTCGAGCACTGGGAGGTGCTGGAGAGCAGCCCCGACGTCGAACTGCTTCAGGCACCGCCCGGCTGGCCGGGCTCGTAAGGTCTCAGCTGCTCGCCGCGACCCAGCGGTCGAGCGTGGCCTTGGCGGCACCCGAGTCGATCGCGTCGCGGGCCCGCGCGATGCCGGCGGTCAGCGCCTCGTCGACCGGGCTGCCGGGGGCGTCGTAGACCGCCAGCGCGGCACCGGCGTTGAGCAGGACCGCGTCGCGGACCGGGCCCGGGTCACCGTCGAGGAGCCGGCGTACGACGGTGGCGTTGTGCGCCGCATCGCCCCCGCGCAGGTCCTCGGTGGTCGCGGGTGCCAGCCCGTGGGCACCGGGATCGATGGTCGCGGTGCTGACCTCTCCCCCGGCCACCACCCATACCGACGAGGTCGTGGTGGTGGTCAGCTCGTCGAGACCGTCGTCGCCGCGGAACACCCAGGCGTCGGCGCCCCGCGCGGCGAATACTCCCGCCATCACCGGCGCCATCCGCGGGTCGGCGCAGCCGACCGCGTTGGCCGCCGGCCGGGCCGGGTTGGCCAGGGGGCCGAGGAAGTTGAAAGTAGTGCCGATACCCAACTCCCTGCGGGGCACTGCGGTGTGCCGCATCGCGGGGTTGAACGCCGCGGCGAACAGGAAGGTGATGCCGGCCTCGTCTGCCAGGGCCGCGACCCGCTGCGGCGGCAGGTCCAGGCGGACGCCGAGCGCCTCGAGTACGTCGGCCGACCCGGACTGCGACGAGGCGGAGCGGTTGCCGTGCTTGACCACGCGAGCGCCAGCTCCCGCGGCGACGATGGCCGACATCGTGGAGATGTTGACCGACATCGACCGGTCGCCACCGGTGCCGACCACGTCGAGCAGCCGACCGGGCACCTCGATCGGGGTGGCCTGCTCGTACATCGCCTGGACCAACCCGCTGATCTCGGCCACGGTCTCGCCCTTGGCGCGCAGGGCGACGGCGAACCCGGCGATCTGGGCCGGGGTCGCCTCGCCGGAGAGGATCTCCCCCATCGCCCAGGTCGCCTGCTCGGCGGTGAGGTCGGTGCGCGCCACGAGGGCGCCGAGCACCTCGGGCCAGGTCGCCATCCCGCGCTGGCTCAGCTGGTGGCGGGGCTGGCCGAACGACTGGACGAGCGGAGCAGCCCGGTCACCGCCTCGGCCAGCTGGATGGGGTCGATCGGGTGGGGTACGGCCGCGTCGGCCCGCGACCAGGTCGCCAGCCACGCGTCCTGCGGGCGACCGGTCAGCACCAACAGCGGCGGGCACTCGTAGATCTCGTCCTTGAGCTGCTTGGCGATGCCCATGCCGCCGGCCGGCACCGCCTCGCCGTCCAGGATCGCCAGATCGATCCGGCCGGCGTCCATGTTCTGGATCACCACCGGCTCGGTGGCCACCTCGACGTACTCCAGCTCGGGGAGATCCGGGTGCACCCGACGGCCGAGCGCCAGGATCACCTGCTGACGGGTGTTGGCGTCGTCGGAGTAGACGAGGACCCGCACGCGATTCTTCGGATCGGCTGTCTGGTCGGACACGCCGAGGATGCTACCGGTCGGTCGCCGGGCCCGACTCACGGGCGCTCGTCTCCTGAGCCCGCGCCCGCGCCTCGAGCAGGTCCAGCCGCCGGTCCTCGCGGGCCGCCTCCTTCATCGAGGAGCGGACCCACTGCACGAAGAGCACCCCGACCAGGAGCAGGCCGATCAAGTCTCCCGAGGACCACAGCAGGCCGCCAGCCAGGTGCTGGTCGTCCATCGCGTCGGGGAGCCAGCCGTAGCCGGGCCGCCCACGCAGCGCCAGGTAGTGGTCCCCGCCGAGAAGCGTGTCCTGTCCCATGATCGTGACGCCCAGGAACGCGTGGAACGGCAGGGTGAGCACGACCAGCAGGATCCGGAACGGGTACGCGACCCGCCCCGGGACCGGGTCGATGCCCACGATCGGCCAGAAGAACAGGCAGCCGACCACGACCAGGTGGAGGTGCATCAACTCGTGCAGCCAGACATGGCTGAGCGTGGCGTCGTACCAGCCGGAGAAGTAGAGCGCCCACGGCGAGGTGATGTAGAGCAGCAGGGTGAGGGGTGGGAACGACAGCACCTTGGCGACCCTGGAGTGCAGCACCGCGAGGAGCGTGCGGCGCGGCCGCTGCGGCAGGGTGCGCAGCGCCAGCGTGACCGGCGCGCCGAGCGCCAGAGCCAGCGGGACCAGCATCGAGAGCACCATGTGCTGGACCATGTGCACGCTCAGCAAGGTCGTGTCGTACGCCGCAAGCCCGGACGAGGTGGCGACGTAGAACGAGCCTATCCCGACACCCACGAACATCACGGTCCGCCCGACCGGCCAGGCGTCCCCGCGGCGGTGGAGGGTCCGCACGCCGATGAGGTAGAAACCGGCCGCCCAGACCGTCACGACGAGCGGCACGGGAGCCAGCTCCCACCCCGTGAGGAGACGACCAGCGTCGAAGGGCGGCACCCTGTGAATTTACAGACGCCGTGACACGCAGACCCGGGGGTGGCCCCAGGGAGCACTCGGGACATAATGAGCGCGTGGCGACAGCACAGACCATCCCGGCCTCGCGCCTCCACGGGCACCACGACCGACCGAGCATGGTCAGCGTCGGCACCATCATCTGGCTCTCCAGCGAGCTGATGTTCTTCGCCGCGCTGTTCGCGTCCTACTTCACCATCCGGTCGGTGAGCCCCGAGCTGTGGGCGCAGAACACCGAGAAGCTGAACGTCGCGTTCGCCTCGGTCAACACCACGATCCTGGTGCTCTCCTCGCTCACCTGCCAGCTCGGCGTCTTCGCGGCCGAGCGCGGTCAGGTGGGCCGGACGGGCTCGATCTTCCACGTGCGCGGCTGGGGCCTGCGCGAGTGGTTCATCCTCACCTACGTCATGGGCGCGGTCTTCATCGCCGGCCAGGTGACCGAATACTCCTCGCTCGTCCAGGAGCACGTGACCCTCTCGAGCTCGGCCTACGGCTCGATGTTCTACCTGACCACCGGCTTCCACGGTCTCCACGTGACCGGTGGTCTGATCGCGTTCCTGCTCGTGCTGGGGCGGACCTACGTCGCGCGGCGGTTCACCCATGAGCAGGCGGTCAGTGCGATCGTCGTCTCCTATTACTGGCACTTCGTCGACGTGGTGTGGATCGCGCTGTTCGCGACGATCTACCTCATCAAGTAACCGGGTCTGTGAGGACAACGCTCGTGACTTCAGTTCGGGACTTCCTGAACCGCTCCGCAGGCCGTGTCTCACGGCAACGGCGGCGCCCGGTGGCCGGGCTGCTGCTGCTCCTGCTCGGGCTCGTGCTGACCGGCAGCCTCTACGCCGCGCTCGCGCCGTCCTCGTCAGCAGACTCGGCGGCCAGCGACGAGGAGTTGATCGAGCAGGGGCGTGAGCTCTTCCTGGTCGGCTGCTCGTTCTGCCACGGCCAGAACGGCGAGGGCATCCTCACCGAGGACGGCAACCAGCTCGCCCCGTCGCTGGTCGGCGTCGGTGCGGCCGCAGTCGACTTCCAGGTCGGCACCGGCCGGATGCCGATGGCCCAGCCCGGTGCGCAGAACCCCACCAAGCCCGACGCCTACACCCAAGACGAGATCGACGCGCTCGCGGCGTACGTCGCGAGCCTGGGTCCCGGCCCGGCCGTCCCCGACCCGGCCGACTACAGCCTGGCTGGCCTGTCGGAGGCCGAGCGCGAGGAGGCGGTCGCCCGCGGCGGTCAGATCTTCCTCACCAACTGCACTGCCTGCCACAACTTCGCCGGCAAGGGCGGCGCGATGCCGCACGGCGGCTACGCGCCCGACCTCAGCAACACCGAGGCGCGCCACATCTACGAAGCGCTGCTGACCGGCCCGGGCCAGATGCCGAGCTTCTCCAACGGCAACCTCTCGCCGGAGGAGAAGCGCGACGTGATCGCCTACCTCTACTCCCTGCGCGAGCAGCCCGGGTACGGCGGATTCGACCTCGGCGGCATGGGGCCGGTGAGCGAGGGCATGTTCGCCTGGCTGGCCGGGATCGGCATCGCCGTGGCCTTCGCCACCTGGATCGCCGCCCACACCGCCCGCTCCTCGAAGACCAAGAAGGAGGAGGTCGCGGCATGAGCGACGACCACAACCACCTCCCCGCCCAGCCGGGCGACGAGGCCGCCGACCACGGCGACCACGGGCATCATGGCGGTGCGCTGGTCGCCGACGAGCCGCTGGCCAACCCCGGCCTGCCCGAGCACGCCTGGCGGCCCACCGACGTCGACCCGGCCGCCGAACGCCGCGCCGAGCGTCAGATCGCGACCCTGTTCGGCCTGTCCGCGGTCTCCGCGGTGCTGTTCGTCGTCGCCTATGTCGTCTTCGACATCAACGGTGGAGCCGACGGCGAGGACGTCCAGACGATCTTCGGCCTCGGCGCCTCCAACGTCGCGCTCGGCGTCACCCTCGGCCTGGCGCTGATGTTCATCGGCATCGGGCTGATCCAGTGGGCGCGCAAGCTGATGAGCGACCACGAGATCGTCGAGATGCGACACCCGGCTCGCTCCTCCGACGAGGATCGCGCCGAGACGCTGCAGGCTCTGGCCCTCGGCGCCGAGGAGTCCGGCATCGCGCGCCGGCCACTGGTCCGCAACTCCATGCTCGGCGCGGTCGGCGTGCTGCTGGCCCCCGCGGTGGTCATGCTCCGTGACCTCGGCCCGACCCCCAACCAGGTGGCCAACTCCGACGCCTACCCCGGCGCCGGGCTCGAGAACACCGTCTGGGAGGAGGGCATGCGGGTCGTGCGCGACGTGGTCGGCACCCCGGTCCGCCCCGGCGACATGCAGATCGGCGACCTGTTCAACGCCGAGCCCGAGATCATCTTCGAGGTCGACGACGAGGGCCACCCGGTGCTCGAGGGAGTCACCCTCCAGATCGCCAAGTCCAAGGGCGCCGTGGTCCTGGTCCGGATGCTGCCCGAGGAGAACAACCCCGCCCCCGGCCGCGACAACTGGGCCGTCGACGGGATCCTCTGCTACTCCAAGATCTGCACCCATGTCGGGTGCCCGATCTCGCTGTACGAGAAGAAGACCCACCACCTGCTGTGCCCGTGCCACCAGTCGACCTTCGACCTGGCCGATGCCGCCAAGGTCGTCTTCGGGCCGGCCGCGCGGCCGCTGCCGCAGCTGCCGCTCATGGTCGACGACGAGGGGTACCTCGTCGCCCAGAGCGACTTCCTAGAGCCCGTCGGGCCGAGCTACTGGGAGCGCGACTCCCAGGCCAGCACGAGCGAATGAGTCGAGACCGGAGTAAGTCATGAGCATCGACACCAGCCGGGTCGCCACGACGAACACCACCGCGGCCACCGCATCGCGCCCCCACCGCATCGGCGCGGTCGCCGAGTGGGCCGACGACCGCCTCGGCCTGGCCACCATGGCCAAGAAGAACCTCCGCAAGGTCTTCCCCGACCACTGGTCCTTCATGCTGGGCGAGATCGCGCTGTGGAGCTTCGTGATCCTGCTCCTCAGCGGCGTCTTCCTCACCCTCTGGTTCACCCCCAGCATGGGCGAGACGACCTACGAAGGCACCTACGCGCAGATGCGCGGGATCGAGATGTCGGAGGCCTTCGCCTCCGCGCTGCGGCTCTCCTTCGACGTACGCGGTGGCCTGCTGATGCGGCAGATCCACCACTGGGCCGCGATGCTGTTCGTGGCCTCGATGATGATCCACCTGCTGCGGGTCTTCTTCACCGGCGCGCACCGCAAGCCGCGCGAACTCAACTGGGCCATCGGCGCGCTGCTGCTGCTGCTGGGCACCCTCGAGGGCTTCACCGGCTACTCGCTCCCCGACGACCTGCTCTCCGGCACCGGCATCCGGGCCGCCGACGGCTTCATCAAGTCCCAGCCGATCGTCGGCACCTACATGTCGTTCTTCCTCTTCGGCGGCGAGTTCCCGGGTGACCAGATCATCCCGCGCCTCTACATCGTGCACGTGCTGCTGATCCCCGGGCTCCTGCTCGCCTTGATCACCGCCCACATGCTGCTGCTCGTCTACCACAAGCACACCCAGTGGCCTGGCCCCGGCCGCACCGAGCAGAACGTCGTGGGCTTCCCGATGCTCCCGGTCTACGCCGCCAAGGCGGGCGGGTTCTTCTTCATCATCTTCGGCATCACCGCCCTGATGGGTGGGCTGTTATCGATCAATCCGGTGTGGAAGTTCGGCCCCTACGATCCATCCAAGGTCACCGCCGGGTCCCAGCCCGACTGGTACATGGGCTGGCCGGACGGCGCGCTACGGATCATGCCCAACTGGGAGACCCACATCTGGGGTCACACGATCAGCTGGAACGTGCTCCTGCCGATCATCGTGCTCCCGATGCTGATGTTCACGATCCTGCTGCTGCTGCCGTTCATCGAGGCCTGGATCACCGGCGACAAGCGCGACCACCACCTGCTCCAGCGGCCGCGCAACGCCCCGACCCGCACCGCCACGATGGTGGCGCTGATGACGATGTACGGCCTCTTCTGGGCGGCCGGCGGCAACGACATCATCGCGATCAAGCTGCACCTGTCGATCAACCAGATCACCTGGTTCATGCGGTTCGCGGTCTTCATCGGACCGGTGATCGCGTTCCTGATCGCTCGACGCTGGTGCATCTCGTTGCAGCGCAAGGACAACGACGATCTGCTGCACGGCTACGAGAGCGGCATCATCATGCGCTCCCCGGAGGGCGGCTACTCCGAGCGGCACCTGCCGCTGTCTCCGGCGCACGCCTACCGGCTCACCGCCCGAGACCGCGACCCGCAGGTGCTCGACGAGCTGCCCACCGGCCCCGACGCCAACGGCGTCGAACCGCGCAGCGGGATCGGCAGCCGGCTCGCCGGCCTCCGCCACCGGCTGCGGGTGCTGATGTACGCCGACAACGTGCAGAAGCCGACCGTCCAGGAGCTCGAAGAGGGTCACCACCACGCCGAGCACGAGCACGAGCTCCAGGCGCCGATGGAGGGCCACGCGGCCGACGGCCACCAGTTCGATGGCCACCACCTGGTCGAAGGCGAGAAGCTCCGCGCCGACGACTGACCGTCACCGACACCGAGGCCCGCTCCCCTACTGGGGGGCGGGCCTTCGTGTGGGTCGGGGTTAAGTCTGGGTCTGCGCTCGTGGCACCGGGTCTGGGCGGGGTGGTGTGG